>Ga0316207_10001186_pt1 | contig 33765 bp, 32 predicted proteins | sample 6weekpyrite_MG_FD_204943 | JGI IMG/M metagenome (GOLD analysis project Ga0316207, IMG submission 204943) | Microbial mat bacterial communities from mineral coupon in-situ incubated in ocean water Damariscotta River, Maine, United States -... | ecosystem: Environmental > Aquatic > Marine >... | reverse complement strand
GGTGTCTTCTTCACTGTACCGCTGCTGGTTGCCATAAAGATAAAGTGCTTTTCATCGTATTCACGAATCGGCAGCACGGCATTGATTCGCTCACCTGCTTCCAGCGGCAACAGATTAACCAGCGGCTTACCGCGAGAACCACGACTTGCCTGTGGCAGTTGATACACCTTGATCCAGTAAGCCTTACCTCGGCTTGAGAAACATAACAGAGTGTCATGTGTGTTCGCGATAAACAGCTTATCGATAAAGTCTTCCTGTTTCATACTGGTGGCAGATTTACCCCGTCCACCGCGTTTTTGCGTAGAGTACTCAGACAACGGCTGTGACTTGGCATAGCCTTCGTGAGAGAAGGTCACCAGCACATCTTCTTCTGTAATCAGGTCTTCCATGCTGAGATCCAGTTGAGCCTCGATGATCTCTGAGCGTCGCTCATCACCAAACTCTTCCTTGATTGCTTCGAGTTCTTCACGAATCACTTCAAGGAGCCGATCAGGGCTGGACAGTATCTCAATCAAGCCTTTAATTATATCGAGTATATCCTTGAATTCATTGATTATTTTATCTTGCTCAAGACCGGTTAAGCGATGCAGTCTTAACTCAAGAATGGCCTGCGCCTGGGCTTCAGAAAGATAGTAACCATCTTCCTGCAGTCCAAAATTATCCTTGAGGAATTCAGGACGAGATGCGGATGCACCTGAGCGACTCAGCATATCCGACACCATACCCGGTTGCCATGCACGAGAAATCAGCCCTGCTTTGGCTTCTGCCGAGGTTTTAGACTGCTTGATAAGCGCTATGATTTCATCGATGTTGGCCAGTGCAATCGCCAGACCTTCCAGCACATGAGCGCGCTCACGGGCCTTACGCAGCTCATAAATAGTACGTCGAGTAACGACTTCACGGCGATGCCTGACGAAGGCTTCTAGTATATCCTTGAGGTTAAGCAGCTTGGGCTGGCCTTCAACCAGCGCCACCATATTAATACCGAATACCGTCTGCAATGACGTTTGCTTGAACAGGTTATTCAGAATAACTTCAGCGACATCACCGCGGCGCACTTCAATAACCACGCGAATATCGGTCGTTGACTCATCCCGAATCTCGGTAATGCCTTCAATTTTCTTTTCCTTGACCAGTTCTGCGATGCGCTCAATCAGACGCGCCTTGTTCACCTGGTAGGGTAATTCCAGCACAATAATCCGCTGTCGGCCATTATCATCCGTTTCAATCGCTGTGCGCGCTCGCATATACATACGGCCACGACCCGTGCGGTACGCCTCACGAATTCCAGCTGTGCCATTAATAATCGCGGCGGTTGGCAGATCCGGGGCCGGGATGTAATCCATCAGGCCCTGAACATCCAGAGACGGGTTTTCAATTAGCGCAATACAGGCATTAATCACTTCGTTCAGATTATGAGGAGGTATATTGGTGGCCATACCCACCGCAATACCCGCCGAACCATTCACCAGTAACGTAGGTATCCGCGTCGGCATAACGGTGGGTTCACTTTCTGAACCATCATAGTTATCTGCAAAATCAACGGTTTCCTTATCCAGATCGGCGAGTATCTGGTGCGCAATCTTATCCATACGTACTTCGGTGTAACGCATGGCTGCTGGTGAGTCACCATCGACCGAGCCAAAGTTACCCTGGCCATCTACCAGCATGTAGCGCATGGAAAATGGCTGTGCCATTCGAACGATAGTGTCATAAACGGCGGTATCACCATGTGGGTGATATTTACCAATTACGTCACCCACGACACGGGCAGATTTTTTATAAGGCTTGTTCCAGTCATTATTCAACTCATTCATCGCATAAAGCACACGGCGGTGAACGGGTTTAAGACCATCTCTTACATCGGGGAGAGCCCTGCCAACGATAACGCTCATGGCGTAATCGAGGTAGGACTGGCGCATTTCATCTTCTAAATTGACAGGTGATATTTCTTTGGCAAATTCAGCCATAAGCTCTTATTTTCCGTTGATTTTGCTGTTTTTATTACAGGCTTTAGGGCAAGTGCTTTTGTACAGCTATAAAAGGCGAAATTCTACCATAAATCAGTGACTAACGGTAAGCTGAATAGCAGTTTAATGCAGCAGGGAAATGGTTACTTTTTGATCAATCGACAATTTCTGTCGGCGGGGCGCAGGTCGTTAATGGGTGCACGTCAAAACCATGCTGTTGACGAAGGCTGTATTTAAGCCATTTGGCGAGAAACCGGTTAAGCTGCCACTTCTGTTTCAGAGCATCCGCCGGTAAATTATCCAGCACCAGACGACCATGATGCAGCTTTCCAGACATCACTTCGGCCAGCCCTGCATCGTGATAAATACGGATTTTTAAATTAGGCTCCATGCGCAAATGTTCATCATCATTGAAGCAGTAACTCAGGGTAAATGTTGTGGTATACCGACTGCGTTCAATTATTATCAAATGTAAATCGAGATGACCTTGTGCTTTTGAAACACAGCTGCCTTCAATGCGCTCAATATGCGGAATCAGCTTTTTCAGTTTAATGAAATTATCTTCATACATATCCATTAAGCTGACAAAATCAACAGGCACAACATCTTCACAGCCATAGCGACCGGTATTTCTGATTAATGCCTGCAGGCTATCCTGATATGCTTTTAGATTCATGCATCGATTGTATCACGCGTCGAGCTTGCAATCCCTTCCACTTTCAGGCGCACTCTCAAACGACGAAAATCTTCACTGTCGATATTATCCTTAAAAATGATGAGTGGAAATTTTCGACCCTCGGCCGTTTTAAAATTCAAAAGAGTGAGAAATGGCGTGACCAGTGAATCTGATGCGAGCTTCACAACCACCTGCTGTTTATTGCGAGTCAATAACCATTCGCCATCTGGCATCCACTGCAGCTCAGTGAGCACATTTCTCCGCAAGGCTTTACTAAAAAAATAAACAGTAACAATGAAAAACAGTATTTTATAAGGAAAAAAATTAATTTCCAGGAGAAAAACAGATAACGCTGCTAGTAAGGCAATCAGCACAAGTAATTTAAAATAAGCAGCTGAAGGATAAACCTTAAGGAGTAACTGACTGGCGTATTGTCTGGACAAGAGCTGACACTTGAGTATCTGAGGAGGGTTGGTAGCCTAGTAACAAATCAAATAACAATTGATCAGGGTAATCCAGCAACTGATCAAATGTCGTCTTCTGTTCATCAGTAGTATGTATATATGTTTTATCAAGAAACTGGTTAAGTAAAATATCAAGTTCCAGCATGCCTCGTCGACAGCGCCAGCGTAAACTGGAGTCGACTTCCTGCGGCATTGAATGCATGAGAACTGACATCACTATACTGATTTCTTAACCATCATTTTTTTAATTTCACCAATGGCCCTGGTCGGGTTAAGCCCTTTAGGACACACCTGCACACAGTTCATAATGGTATGACAACGGAACATTTTAAATGGATCATCAAGCGATTTAAGTCGCTCATCGGTTTGCTGATCACGTGAGTCATTTATAAAACGTGCCGCCTGTAACAACGCGGCTGGGCCAAGGAATTTTTCCGGATTCCACCAGAACGATGGACAGGATGTGGTACAACAGCCACATAGAATACATTCATACAAACCATCGAGTTTGTCGCGTTCTTCCGGTGTTTGCTTAAGCTCTACTTCAGGCAAGGGATCTTTAACTGTCAGGTAGGGTTCAACGTCTCTATACTGTTTGTAAAACTGATCCATATCGACAATCAGATCACGGATCACCGGCAGGCGTGGCATCGGGCGAATTTCTACCGGATCTTTTAAATCACTCAGAGAAGTAATACAGGCAAGTCCGTTAGTGCCATTAATATTCATTCCATCTGAACCACAGACACCTTCACGACAGGATCGACGTAGACCCAGTGTTGGATCCTGTTCCTTGATGAGCAGCAAGGCATCAAGCAACATCATATCTGCCGTCACATTGTCCAGCACGTAATCCTGCATATAAGGTTCTTTATCTGTATCCGGGTTAAATCGATAAATGCTAAATCGCATAGCTACACCTTGAAATAATATTAATAGACACGTGCTTTAGGTGGAAAACTCGCCACAGACATGGGTTTAGTTCGCACCGGCTTATAATCCAGTTTATGATCATCCTTTGAGTACAGCGTATGTTTCATCCAGTTAATGTCATCACGCTCTGTATGATCAACACGTGAATGCGCACCACGGCTTTCATGTCTTGCGGCGGCGGAATAAACCGTAGCCAGTGCAACATCAATCAGGTTTTCTAGCTCCAGCGCTTCAACGCGTGCCGTATTAAAAGTTGCCGAAGCATCTTTAATTTTTGCCACTTTAAATCGTTCAGCAATCGCCCGTACTTTACTTATGCCTTCATCAAGAACATTCTGCGTTCTAAAAACGCCACAGTTTTCTTCCATCACTTTCTGCAGGTCACGGCGAATATTTTCAATCGATTCACCTTCGCCAATATCATCCCAGCGATGCAGGCGATCATAGGCCTGCTGCACACTGTCTTCATTGAGGGCACGATGAAAACGATTTTCTTTCAGGTACTCAATAATATGATTGGCTGCAGAACGACCAAACACCAGTATATCCAGCAATGAATTACCGCCCAGGCGATTGGCGCCATGCACAGATACACAGGCACACTCACCTGCTGCATATAACCCAGCCACCGGCTCTTCTGGTGTATCTTTAACAGGTATAACGACCTGCCCCTGTCGATTAGTTGGAATGCCACCCATGGTGTAATGGGCAGTCGGGTAAATCGGTACCGCCTGTTTTGCCGGGTCAATTCCCAGGAAGGTGATACATGTCTGACGAATACCGGGTAAACGTGCCTGCAGCACATCCTCTGGCAAATGATCCAGCTTTAGCATGACATGATCTTTATCAGGGCCACAGCCACGGCCCTCTTTTACTTCTGTATAAATTGAACGACTCACCACATCGCGTGAAGCAAGATCTTTTGCAGTCGGTGCGTAGCGTTCCATAAAACGTTCACCCTGTGCATTGACCAGATAGCCACCTTCACCACGTGCACCTTCGGTAATGAGCATACCGCGACCGGCAATACCGGTAGGATGAAATTGAAAGAATTCCATATCCTGTAATGGCACACCGGCACGCAAGGCCATGCCCATACCATCACCCGTATTAATTAACGCGTTCGTGGTTGTTCTAAATAACTGACCCGCGCCACCGGTCGCCAGCAGTGTGGTTTTCGCTTCTATAATAAGCTCTTCACCGGTATGGATATCGAATACAAACGCACCAAGTACATTGCCTTCGTTATCTTTTAATAAATCGACGGCGAAATATTCATCAAAGAAATGCGTTTTTGCGCGAATATTCTGTTGATAAAGGCTGTGCAAAATAGCATGCCCGGTTCTATCGGCTGCGGCACAGGTTCTAGCTGCCTGCTCACCACCAAAATTCTGTGACTGACCACCGAATGGGCGTTGATAAATTTTTCCATTATCCAGACGTGAAAAAGGCACACCAAAGTGCTCCATTTCATAAACCGCTTTAGGTGCAGCACGACACATATATTCAATCGCATCCTGATCGCCAAGATAATCACTGCCTTTAACCGTATCAAACATATGCCAGTGCCAGTTATCTGGTAACACATTGGCCAGCGCTGCATTCATACCACCCTGTGCTGCTACCGTGTGAGAGCGTGTTGGAAATACTTTTGAAACAACGGCAACCGAAGCTTCTGCTTCTGCCAGCTGAAGTGCACCGCGTAAACCACCGCCACCTGCACCAATAATCAGTGCATCAAAACGTCTTCTCGGGATTGAATCTATACTCATTTTATTGCAACCATAAATAATGCTTTTAAACCCCATAAACCACTGCCTAATAACACGCTGGCAACAGCCGTTAAGACGATCAGCCGACCGATAACGTTAGGCACATAATCGAGCACAATGTCGCGAACACCAATCCAGGCATGCCACAACACTGCAATGATAAATAACCCTATAGCCACATTGTTATAAGGCTGTGCAACCCAGGCTGACCAGTCTGCTTGATTAAGCGGATTTTCGATTAAAACGACCAGACCAAAGTAGACAATACATAGCGCGACATAGACTGCAGTAATTCGTTGAATGATCCAGGGCCTTAAGCCCTGCAAACCGGGTGCACTCATAGATATACCCCCACGATCAGCAGCAGCAAAAGAATGGCTTGAATAATAAATACTGCCCAGGAAAATAGAATTGCCTGCTGTTTTTCCAGACCAATTTCGAAGTCGATTAATAGAAAGCGGATACCCGCCAGTAGATGATGGATAAGGGACCAGAGTAAAACCAGGGTTAGCAGCTGCACGATCGGTTGTTGCAAAATGCCTGATGCCTGAGCAAACCCCTGATCGTCCTGCAGTGATAGATCCAGCAGATAAACCGTGAATGGGATGGCGAGAAACATCAACATCCCACTGATGCGATGCAAAATTGAGACAAAACCGGTGACCGGCAAATGTATTTTTAGCAAATTGAGAAAAAAGGGCCTGTTATCAGAAACCGACATTATTCATTTTCCCTTTGTGTTTGATATTATTTATTCACAATTGTAGTGGATTAAACCAGATATGCAGGCTTAATCCCATTAAAATATCAGATGAAAACCCATAAGATATGTATGCTAACACTTATAAGCATTGTCGCTTATTATTACGTCTAAACAAGTGAACAACTTTTACAGGTAACCCCATGAACCCAGAGTGGCTAGATTTTTTAAAAGAAAGCGGTGCTGAAATAGAAAATAATCAGGTCATCAGTTTTGGTAATCCGCAACGCGAACAACGTATGGTCCATACCGGCCTGATTATATGTGACCTGAGTCATCAGGGACTGATCTCGGTCGATGGTGAGGATGCAGCCGATTTTCTTCAGGGTCAGCTTACGAATGATATTCGCAATGTGAGTGAGCACCACAGCCAGTTAAGTGCCTACTGCACACACAAGGGCCGCATGCTGGCAAACTTTCGCGTTTTCAAACGAGACGAATGTTTTTTCCTCAAACTGCCATTAGCCTTATTAGAACCTACCCTGAAACGCATCAGTATGTTTACACTTATGGCTAAAGTCGCCCTCAGGGACAGCAGCCTGAATCTGATGCGCATGGGACTCTCCGGGCCAGACGCGCATACACAACTGAATAGTATTCTGGGTAATGTCCCCGACGAAGTAGATGACAGCATTCAACAGAATGGACTGACCATCATTAAATGTGCGGGGCCGCATCCACGTTACGAAATAATCGGTGAGCTGGATGCGCTTAAAAAAGTCTGGCAACAACTGGATGTCCATGCTGCACCTGTAGGCGCCGGCCCGTGGGAATCGCTGGATATACTGGCAGGCACTCCAACGATTTACCCGGAAACCAGTGAAGCCTTTGTACCACAGATGACCAATATGCAGATCATTAATGGTGTGAGTTTTAAAAAAGGCTGCTACACCGGACAGGAAGTAGTTGCGCGCATGCAATACCTCGGCACACTAAAGCGCCGTATGTTCAGAATCAATATTAACAGCGACGATCCCGTGTCTCCTGGCGACAAACTATTTAGTGTGGCGTCATCGTCGGGCCAGGGCACAGGACAGATTGTGAGTGCGCAGATTAATCCAGATGGTGGTTACTCGGCACTCGCGGTGATTAATATCTCTGATACAGAAACAGGCCAGCTGAAATTAAACGATGCAAATGGCCCAGATATTACACTGCAGTCATTACCCTATAATATCGAAGAGAAACAGTCAGAGTAAAATAAACACCAGCCATGATGACTACTCATGGCCGGGTATTAAGTGACATGGGTGCTATTCAGGTTTCGCACCTGCTTTTTATGCGTCTATTAACTACACTCAGTAAAAAACCACCAAACTAAAGCTTGAAAACCCATGAGTCATCTTGCAGAGCAGATTTATCAACAACTGTGTAGCTATGTTGAAACTGACCAGATCAAACTTCCAACCCTGCCCGAAGTCGCTCTGAAAATTCGCACTGCCGTTGAAAAAGAATCTCACTCGGCAGATGATATTGCTCAGTTACTTGCACAGGACCCCGCCCTCTCAGCTCGCCTGTTACAGTTAGCCAACAGTCCACTTTACAGAGCCCGCACTGAAATCGATAATCTGCAAATGGCCATTACTCGACTGGGCATCCGCATCGTTAAGGATCTGGTCGTCATGCTTGCCATTAAGCAGGCATTCAAAGCCTCAAACAAGGCGCTTGACGAAGCATTCAGAAAAGCCTGGCTCACCAGTATTGATGTCGCGGCTGTTTGCCGGGTACTCGCGCAAGCCCAGGAAGACATAGACAACGAACAGGCTGTACTGGCAGGTTTAATTCATAACATTGGCATATTGCCAGTTATTGAGCTCGCCAATAAAAAGCCCGAGCTATTTACAGAGGCAGCTTCTGTATCTGCAGTTGCATGTGAAATACAGACCAGACTTGGCGATAAGATACTGCGCTTCTGGAATTTTCCAGAGTCTCTTATAGAAGTTGCTGGGCAATGGGATCAGTTTAAGCGTAGCCATTCAGGTAAGGCTGATTATCTGGACATCGTACAGGCCGCGATACTGCACACACCTCATGCGCCAGATGACGCACCGGCTGACTGGTCAGACGTGCCTGCCATCAGCAAACTGGGGCTGGACTCCACCCAACACAGCCTGAATGAAGCCATGCTAAACCAGCTGGATGAAACACGCAGCAGCCTGTTACAACTTTAAATAATGATAAAAAACAGAATATGAAACACATACAGGAAAAAATTGATGCCTTTCTTGACGAAGTAAAGGAGGCTGTGGCCACAGAAAAACTACTGTTACCTTCGTTGCCTGATGTTGCCCTGAAAATTAAGGAAGAATGTGAAAAAGAAGATACGTCAGCCGAGAAGATAGCCGAGGCCATCTATCAGGATCCGGCCATGTCAGTGCGTCTGCTGCAGGTTGCAAATAGCTCACTCTATCGAACCCGGCACAGTGCTGAGAATATACAGGCTGCTATTACCAAACTGGGGTTACGGCTGGTACGTGATCTGATAATGAGCCTGTCCATGAAACAGCTCTATCATGCCAGTAGTAATATCATTGCCGAACGTTTTCGCGAACTGTGGCTGGCAAGCACCAAAACAGCCGCCATCTCAAGAATGCTGACAATGAATATCAAGCACCTTGATCCTGAGCAGGCTATGCTTGCCGGGCTCATACATAACATCGGCGCCCTGCCCATTATTCTAATGGCGGAAGATGACGACGACCTGTTTGATAACCCTGAAGCACTCTATAATATTGTGTTTAAAATGCAGGGTGAGGTCGGCGCGTATATTTTTCGCAAATGGCACTTCCCTGACTATATGGCAGATGTCGCCAGTGAATGCTATCACTTCAGGCGTCATCATGATGGCCCGGCAGATTATATCGACGTGGTTCAGGTTGCGCTGATTCAGGGCAGTATATACACGGGGCTTGAATGCCCGGAAGACTGGTCAACAGTTTCTGCATTTGACCGACTGGATATAGAGACAGATATTCATATGCTCGATATCGAAGAAAACCGATTAATATTTGATGAAACCGACTCACTCTTCAAATAACCCTCTATACTTAGCCTTAACTCACTAATAAATAATAATATATCGAAAAAGATGGAACACCCATGACAGAAAAAGCCGAACAGTTTTTTAACGCACTAAAATCTGCCGTAGAATCAGATCAACTTGTTCTCCCCACCCTGCCAGAAGTCGCGTTGAAAATACGTGAGGCGGTGGAAAGCGAGAACACCTCGGCTCAACAGGTCGCTGAGATTATGACGCAGGATGCTTCCCTGTCAGCTCGACTGATACAGGTATCCAATAGCCCACTCTATCGATCGCGTACACCCATTGAGGATTTACAGATGGCGGTTACTCGCCTCGGCATCCGCATGGTCAGAGACCTGGTGGTTAGCCTGGCAATGAAACAGATTTATCAGGCCACATCGGATGTTCTGGATGATCACTTCCGCCGTAGCTGGAATGCCTCGGTCGAAGTGGCCGCAATCAGCCGCATGCTGGCGACCACCGTACCGGGCATCAATCCTGAACAGGCCCTGCTGGCAGGCCTGATTCATAATATTGGCGCACTGCCGATTCTGGTAATGGCAGAAGATGACAACGATCTATTCAATGATTCTGATGCGCTGACACAGGTGATCAATGAACTTCAGGGCCGTGTAGGTGTACTGATTCTCGAAACATGGAATTTTGGCGAAGCCATGACCGAGGTTGTGAGAGAAGCCTACAACTTCAGTTATGATCATGAAGGTGGCGCGAATCTGGTTGATCTGGTTCAGGTCGCCCTGCTACAGGGCGGGCATATTCATGAAGACATAGACTGGTCAAGCGTCCCCGCCTTTGCCAAGATGGGTATGGATACTGAGGTTAATGTCGTCGAAATCGAGGAAAATCAGGAAATTATCGAGAACACTAAACAGTCACTGCTCGCTTAATTTGCATTAGCAATCAACTAAATAAGAATATTCTATTACATCTGCGTATAATGTCCGATTTTAGTCCGTATACCGTTACATTAGAGAAACTTATGAATAAAAAAATCCCCCTAAGCCTACTCGCCTGTTGCGTATTATCACCAGCAGTTAATGCCACAAATGGATATCAGCTAACCGGTATTGGCGCTTATCAGAAAAGCCTGGGTGGCGCCGTCACTGCAAAACCAGGCTCATCAATGTCTGCCATTACTAACCCGGCCGGTATGGCTCGCGTCGGTAAGCGAGCTGACTTCAGTCTTGAAATGTTTATGCCCGAACGTTTTGTTGATTTTACTGCACTGGGTGGTGCAAAAAGCGAATCAGCGTCCGAACAATACGGGGTTCCTGCTCTTGGCTGGACAGCGCCCATTGAAGATAACTCCGATATTTATTTTGGCGGTGGCATCTACGGTACCTCAGGTCTTGGTACTGACTACCCGGAAACACAGTTTTCAGCTGCAGGCGGTGGTTTTCCTGCTATGTACTTTCAGGGCTACTCTGCTATCCAGTTCTGGCAGATGGCACCCACAGTCGCCTGGAATGCATCTGACGACCTCACCTATGGCGTATCATTAAATATTGATTATCAATCAGTTTCCTTTAAACAGGGTTTCCTGGCGGATACAAATAATGATGGCATCACTGATCAAACAATGACCAGTTTTGATCTGAGTCGTACAGCACAGGCCTTTGGCTATGGTATTAGTCTGGGCGTTTTATATGACATCAATGATGATCTGACAGTTGGTGCGACTTATAAATCGGAACAGAACTTCAGCGAATTAAAATACCAGCTATCTCGTGGAGACATTCAGGACTTCACCGGTCAACTACCCATTTCGGGTGGCTGTGATGTTACTGGCGGTAAGATCTGTCCTGCAGGCACTTACTCTCTGGATCTGGATTTTCCAGCCATGTATTCTGTAGGCCTGGCATATCAAGTTAACAAATACACCAGCCTGTCGCTGGATGTTAAACAGATTGAATGGTCAAAAACGCTTAAATCATTAGATGTAAAAGGCCCGAATGGCGAACTGATCAGCTTACCTGCTGGCTGGGATGACCAGACAATTATCGCTGTAGGCGTTGAAGTTGCGGTTAACTATGCACTGAACGTACGTGCAGGTTACAACAAGGCGGATGCGCCTTTTGATGAAACATCGACTGATAGCAACTACATTCTACCTGCCGTCACGCAAAGTCACTTTGCATTTGGTGCTGATTATAGAATTAATCGTTACTGGGAAGTGGGAATGCATGCCTCAAAAGCAACAGAAGAAACTTACACTTCACCAACCACGAATGCAAAAATTGGTTTAGGTATAACCACCTTTGGTATTAATCTGGGTTATCTGTTCTAAATAGAGACCCATTAATTCCAGCACAAAAAAAACGGCATCAAATTTGATGCCGTTTTTTTGTGCCTGATTTTTTGTGTGACAAGGTAAACTTTAAAAATGGTCTAGCCTGTTTCCAGCTGTCTTAACTCTTTCGCCAGCTTATCCAGAATACTATTTACATAGGTATGACTTTTATCAGAACCAAAAAGTTTTGCTAATGTAATTGCTTCACTGATCACAACTTTATAAGGCACATCAATACGATTTTTAATTTCATACGCTGATAGCCTCAAAATAGATTGCTCTATGGGATCCATTTCATTGTCAGTGCGATTACTGTATTTAGCTATTAACGAATCAATGTCATTAATCTCGGCAGGCACCTGATGTAATAATGTATGGAAATAATCTGTATCGACCTTTTCCATATTCTGTTCCTCATGAAACTGCTTTTCTATTTCACCCAGATCATTACCCGACATGTGCCACTGATATAAAGCCTGCATAGCTTTCTTGCGAGCATTACTTCTGCCCTTAGCTATAGATACTGACATTTAGGCCATCTTCTTCAGCAGATTCACCATTTCAATCGCACTGATGGCGGCTTCCGCACCTTTGTTACCTGCTTTTGTTCCTGCACGCTCAATTGCCTGCTCTATGGTATTCGTTGTTAAGACACCGTTAATAACTGGAATATTATGATCCAGAGATACATTGGCCATACCTTTAGATGCTTCGCCTGCAACAAAGTCAAAGTGTGGTGTAGAGCCACGAATAACTGCACCTAAACCAATAATCGCATCATACTTACCACTTTGTGCCATCTGCTGAATGGCCAGTGGCATTTCATAAGCACCCGGTACTTTAGCAATAGTGATATTGGATTCAGGCACACCATGACGTTTTAAAGCATCGATAGCACCGGCTTCAAGGCTATCAACAATAAAACTGTTAAAGCGTGCGCTGAGAATAGCAAAGTTACCCTGTGTGTATTGCAGTTCGCCTTCAATAATCGTGATATCTGACATTCTTTTTCTCTATGAATAATAATCAAGTTATATTTGCGGAAAGATTATACAGGCTAATCATCGCCAGTAACATAATCAACCACTTCGAGGCCAAAGCCGGCCAGCCCATGTATGCGTCTTGGGGCTGCCATCAGACGCATTTTCTGTACCTGTAGATCCATGAGAATCTGCGCACCAATGCCATAGGTTCTCAGGTCTTTAGGTGCGTCATCATGATCAGCTGCTACATCATCTGCATGAGTAAGCATCCACTGTACGATTTGCCGGGCAGATTCAGATTCACGTAAAATCACGATCACCCCGGGCTCTTCTGCTGCGGCAATTTCCTTCATCGCATCTCGTAATGGCCAGCCGCATTTCTTACTTGAAGCCAGTACATCACACATGGTGTTTTCCATATGCACGCGTACACGCACGGGCTTTTCCCTGTCTATTTCGCCCTTCACCAGTGCCAGATGCAGATCATTACCAATTTCATCCTGATAGGCATATAAACGGAAATGCCCAAACTCATTCGGGAAATCACTTTCTGCAACTCGCTCTACTGTCTGTTCATTTTCAATGCGATAGCGAATTAAATCTTCGATTGTACCGATCTTTAAATCATGCTCTTTGGCGAAGGCTTCAAGATCAGGACGACGTGCCATGGTACCGTCATCATTGAGAATTTCCACAATCACCGCTGCAGGTTCAAAACCTGCCAGACGTGCCAGATCACAGCCGGCTTCGGTATGCCCGGCACGATTTAAAACGCCGCCCGGCTGAGCCTTCAATGGAAACACATGGCCCGGTTGTACAATATCATCTGGCCCTGCACCTTCTGCAACTGCCGCCTGAACGGTAACCGCGCGATCCGAAGCAGAAATACCCGTGGTAACACCTTCGGCCGCTTCAATACTCACGGTGAAATTGGTGCCATGCATATCATCTGTATTCGCAACCATCTGCGGCAATCGCAGCTGACGACAGCGCGCTTCGGTAAGCGTTAAACAGATCAGGCCACGGCCATAGCGAGCCATAAAGTTGATATCCGCCGCAGTAACAGCGGAGGCCGCCATTAACAGGTCACCCTCGTTTTCTCGATCTTCGTCATCCATAATGACAACCATCTTGCCCTGACGAATATCTTCTATAATTTCTTCTATATTATTCAATAACATAAGTTGTTTTCTTAAAGCTTTTTATTATCTATGAGCAAGGTCGTTTTAGCCGCCCTGCCTGTGCTATTTAATAAATCCGTGTTCTGCAAGCAACGCCGCAGTCACACCTGCACCCGGCTCAGCCGCCTTCTCTCCCAGTACCAGCCGCTCAAGGTAACGCGCAACCAGATCGACTTCAAGGTTTACTTCTGTACACGCCTGATAAGAAGCCATAATCGTTTCCTGCAAAGTATGTGGCACAATATTCAGTTCGAACTGACAACCATCAATTTTGTTCACAGTGAGGCTTGTTCCATCAACTGTAATCGAACCTTTAACAGCAATATACTTTGCCAGTGATCTCGGGGATTCAATAACAAAGCGTACAGAGCGTGCATCATCATATCGTTCAATCACCTTACCCAGGCCATCCACATGCCCGCTCACCATATGTCCGCCCAGTCGAGTCTGTAAGGTCAGCGCTTTTTCAAGATTAACATGACTGCCAACAGCCAGCTGTTTTAAAGAAGTCAGCGACAGGGTTTCACCCGATACATCTGCGCAATAGGCCTGATCGCGGAGCTCAATCGCCGTCAGACACACACCGTTCATGGCAATGCTGTCACCGAGCTGTACATCCGACATATCCATCTTGCCAGTGTGTATCCAGAAACGCGCATCCCCCCCTTTATCTTCTATGGATTCGATTTGACCTATTGATTCGATAATGCCTGTAAACACCTTAGTCCTCCAGATCAACCAGCTGGATGCTCATGGGTAATGCTGACGCATTATTAAACTCGGCCCCTGCTTCGACACCTGCACGGGCAATATCTTCCGCTGAATCGAGTCGGTTATACAGTGCATGCATGGCGCCCAGCGCAAATTCAGATCCTGACCCAATCGCCCAGAATTTTGTGTATTCACTCACTTCACGCAGTGAATATACGCCAAAAATACCTTTCCTGTTACAGATGAGCGCATCAATGTGTGTTGCCTCATAGGGATCATCTTCTTCGTCTTTTGCATTCAGAAAGTAGTGCTCTTTAAGTACGGGATGTAATGCGCGAAAGCTTTCAAAGATACCCAGACGAGACTCAAAGTCTATGTCGATCTTGTCATCTGCCAGCACAGATTCCATCACCAGAGCATGCGCCGCACTACCGACAATACCAAAGTAGCCACCTTCGTATGCCTGCACCTTGTCATAAGCTTTATCGAATTCAGAGCCCATACGCAGATCACCAAATGTGGTTAAACTATCTGCAGCAATACAGGCCTTACCATTTTTCCTGACCACGACAATTGTGGACATAAGCAACTCTCTCTTTAAATAAATATATTCGTAATCTGGACAGGTTTATATAAATAAGCCATATCCTTAAATGCACCTGGCGCTTACCTTAATAGACGGGTAATGCCGTAATACGCCAGTCTTTACCGATTGATCTTATTTCTTTAATTTCAAGTTCAATACGTTGCGACATTGAATTTATTTCAGGCAAATTAAACAGGCCTTTGGCGGAACTTCCCATTATCAGTGGCGCCATATAAACCACTATTTCATCGACCAGTCTCTGTTCAAGTAAAGCACCACATAACTCACTGCCCGCTTCTACATGCACTTCATTTGCCTGCTGTTCAGCAAGCCGGCCAAGTATAGTGTGTAAATTAAGTTTACGACCGTCATTTGCCAGCGTAACAATCTGTTCTTTTTTATAACCCGCTGCGCTATCAAATGATTTGTGGGTAAATATAATCGTCTCACCTGGGCGATTAAAAATCTGGCTGGTAACGGGTGTTTTCAATTCACTATCTATAATCGCACGCAGTGGCTGATGGGGTTCAACTTCAATATCTAAATCAACCGCGCTGGCACGTACATTCATCGACGGATCATCTGCCAGTACAGTGCCACTACCGGTGAGCACAACTGAGCTTCTGGCTCTTAGTTTCTGCACATCAAAGCGTGCTGATTCGCCGGTAATCCATTTACTTTCACCTGATGCCATCGCGGTACGGCCATCAAGGCTCATCGCCAGCTTTACTCGTACGTAGGGCATACCCGTTTTCATTCGCTTGATAAAGCCGGGGTTTAATTTTTCTGCCTCGTCCTGCAGCACACCACAATCAACACCAATACCTGCCTGTTGCAACTTTTCAATACCACGTCCTGCAACCAGTGGATTGGGGTCCTGCATCGCACAAACAACACGTTTTATTCCCGCTTCAATCAGCGCATCTGCACAGGGGGGTGTTTTACCATGGTGACTACAGGGCTCAAGCGTGACAAAAGCCGTTGCATTTCGAGCCTTATCACCTGCCTGCTTTAATGCATTGATTTCAGCATGTGGCTCGCCGGCTTTCAGGTGATAACCCTCACCGACGATGGTATTATTATTAACAATCACACAACCCACTCGCGGGTTTGGCTGCGTAGTATACAGGCCCTTGCTCGCAAGCTGCATGGCTCTGGCCATGTATTGATGATCGATAGCGTGCTGTGACATTAAAATTGAAATAGTGAGTTATGACTCAACTGGGTATAGTTACGAAATGAAACAGTAATAAACAAATTACTGCTGTTCCAGTTTTTCAATGGTTTTACGAAATGCATCGACATCTTCAAAGCTTAAATAAACAGATGCGAAACGAATATAGGCCACGTGATCCAGTGACTGCAGCTCTTCCATCACCCACTCACCAATGGTGCGTGCATCCACTTCCCGTTCACCGGCAGAGAGTAATTTATGTTTAATGTGACTGATACTTTCTTCAATTTTTTCAATACTAACCGGGCGTTTTTCCAGCGCCTTGGTTAAACCTGAACGTAACTTAACCTCATCAAACATTTGCCGTGTACCATCCTGTTTGATAATACGCGGCATACTCAGCTCTGCGGTTTCGTAGGTCGTGAAACGCTCACCACATTCTACACACTCTCGACGACGTCTCACCTGATCACCATCACCACCCAGACGGGAATCGACCACTCGTGTATCAGGTGCTTTACAAAACGGACAGTGCATAGGACTTTTCTTTTATCAGTTAGCGTGAGTCCATCACACAGGATGGACTCACTGAAAGTTTATTTTTTATAAACTGGAAGTCGGGCACAAATTTCTGACACTTTGGTTTTAACTGTGTCAGCAACTGATGCATCATCCATATTAGCAATCACATCGCACATCCAGCCCGCGAGATCTGCTGATTCCTGCTCGTTAAAACCGCGCGTTGTTAATGCAGGTGTACCCACGCGAATACCGGATGTAACAAAAGGTGATTGTGGATCATCAGGAACCGAGTTTTTGTTCACCGTAATATGTGCATTACCAAGGGCTGCTTCCACATCTTTACCAGTTAAACCGGCCTTAATAAAGCTCACCAGAAACAGGTGATTTTCTGTACCATTGGAAACCACATCGTAGCCGCGATCCATAAACACCTTAGCCATAGCCTGCGCGTTTTTCACAACCTGTTTTTGATAGTCAACAAATTCTGGCTCCATCGCTTCCTTGAAAGCAACGGCCTTTGCTGCAATCACATGCATTAACGGGCCACCCTGTGAACCGGGGAAAATCGCCGAGTTAAATTTTTTGGTAATTTCATCATTGGCCTTAGCCAGAATAATACCGCCACGAGGACCACGCAGTGTTTTGTGTGTTGTAGACGTTACAACATCGGCAATCGGCACAGGATTTGGATAAATACCCGCAGCCACCAGGCCGGCAACGTGCGCCATATCTACCATCAGGTAGGCGCCCACTTCATCCGCGATATCACGAAACTTTTGCCAGTCCATAATTTTTGAGTAAGCCGAGAAACCCGCAATAATCATTTTAGGTTTATGTTCACGCGCCAGGTTAGCGACTTCTTCATAATCAACTTCACCGGTTTCGGTGTTCAGGCCATACTGAACCGCATGGTAGATTTTTCCAGAGAAGCTCACTTTCGATCCGTGTGTCAGGTGGCCACCATGAGCCAGGCTCATGCCTAATACCGTATCACCCGGCTCACACAAAGCCATATATACCGCAGCATTTGCCTGAGAGCCTGAATGTGGCTGTACATTGGCATAATCGGCACCAAACAGTTTCATCGCACGATCAATCGCAAGCTGTTCTGCCTTATCAACAAACTCACAGCCACCGTAGTAGCGCTTGGCGGGATAACCTTCGGCATACTTGTTTGTGAGCACAGAGCCCTGAGCCTGCATTACACGAGGACTGGTGTAGTTTTCAGACGCGATAAGTTCGATGTGGTCTTCCTGACGCTGAGTTTCTTCATTGATGGCCTGCATCAATTCATCATCGTAACCCTGAATAGTCATATCTGCTGAAAACATTCTAATCTCCGAAAATCGCCTTAAATCGACAAATAGATAAGAAGCCGTGTAATGACGGCTGTAAAAGCCGCATAGCATAGCTTATATAGGGGATTGAAACCAGCATAGATACAAGATGTAGGCTATTTTCCCCACATCTGTATTAATGAAATAGAGATTATTCCGTCGTTTCTACGGCAGGCATAGAAATTACGCCCTGCTCGGCATCCAGACGGTAGCCTCGCTTACTGTTAGCCTCTTCGGCCGATGATTTAAAAGTCGCCGGATCACCGACAGTCACAGGAATCGTAAAGGAACGGGACTGCTGCTTTCCGTCAATCTGTAAGCTGGCAGTAACATTTACATAATACTGGCCATCCTGCAGTGCGGAAAACTCACAGACAACACTGTGCGTCATTCCCTGGCGCGTGTCGAACTGATATGCATCGGCTGAATCTAGCTGTAAACCCTCATCACTTCTAAGCCTGACCTGTAGCTGATCAGCCGCTGAACGGGTACGTAATGTGAGCTGGAGCTCGAAGCTTTCACCCGCCACAACCGTTTTCGACTGGTGGAATGTCAGATCAATGCCAGCATGAGGCTTAGCATAGTCTGTACTGTGCTTATGCTTCGCCTGGTGTGAATCAGTTGCAGGTTCATTTAGGGCCGCTTCGTCGTCATCAATGGGGGAAGACATTCCCGTCAGAAATAAACCGGCAATAAGTACTGAGATCACTGTGTAATATTTTTTCATAAGTTTAATTCTATGTTCGGGAAATGGTAAAACAGGTTTCATTTATAGCCCCAACGGCATCTGGATTGTAATCAGGGTTTGAGTAGGTAAATTCGAGCACTTGCAGCACATACTCAACACCTGTAACCAGGTTTACATTAAATGTTTCAGAGTTAGCAACCGTTGATTCACCGCCCCCCAAAGGTATACCATTCTGATAGATATATATATCAGGATCGGATTGTGTTATGCCACTGGTACGTACGGCGTTAAAAGTAAAGCGATCGGTCGCTGGAGACGTAAATGTAATAAAACGGTTTACACCCAGCCCGTTATATCCACCGTTTCCCCCTGTGCTGCACACATTAAACCCCGTCGTTAAATCACCTGTTTTGAAGGCAGGCACAACATCTGTACCCGCAACATCGGCATCCAGTGATGTCACTCCGCTACCAAAGTCGTCTGTTATCTGATCAATTAACTGAGCATTCAATAAAGTATCTACATCCGTACCGACTACACTAGATTTAGCTTTGAAAGGAGTAATGAAATTGAAGATACTGGTGAGCGCAGGACTATTTGGCATATCATTCACCATGACATCGTAAATCTCTGTAAAGCCCAGATTGAAAACATCACTGGTTTCACTGTCATCATCGAAGAAATCAAACAGCACTGACTGCACGGAACATTCATTGTACCAGCCCTCGTTAGGGCAGCTATTGGACTCTACATCAATCGTAAATCCCGTGCGAAACAGCACGCTCTGTGAATCTTTATACACAGAATCACCCATCACCATGGCGGAAAACGCGTTACCGAAACCTTCACTAAAGGCGACACGAATATCCAGAACATTACCCTGACTGTGCTGCCCGCCGATGGAATCATCACGGGAAAAGGCATCCTGAAAATAATGCCCCCATTCATGAGCAATGACATGCTCATCATATTCATCCGTATCAGCAAGACTACCCAGCACACTGATCGTATTATTGGTATAGAAGGTACCTGTAGTGCTGACTTCACTCCATTTAACTTTTAGCGGGGGGAAGATCGAGGATGCGTTAACACTGAGTACAAGATTTTGCGCTTTTCGAATAGTATCCAGCATAGCAAAAGGCCCGGCCACACGACTTGTGGTGTAGTTCAGGCCATCAAATCCCGACGCTGCATGGAGGTTTCTAACTAATGGCGAATTCACGACATTAAATGGGCTGCCATCCATAACAAATACCACATCACCAGTCTGTGTTTCATCCAGAACCGTAACATCCCACGCCGGTGTACCTGTTTTGAGCATTTCGGCTTTTGCACGGACAAGTACACCGTTAGTACCTGCCGGTACACTTAAGCTGTAATGACCATTTGCATCGGTGGTCGCTGAGCTAATGGCTGAATTACATACCGCCTGCACGGTAACCCCCTGTGCGGGTTCTGTGCTTGTGTTGGCAAAATCCAGTGCACCACTAGCACTATCAAGTGGCACTCGATCAAAAGTAATCTGGCCAGTAACGGATATGCTTGCACCAGTGCCGAGTGAACAACTGGCACTTCCACCACCACTACTACAGGCTGTTAAACCACTTAAGGCTGCCATAAAAATTAAAAACAGTGGGAAAGAAAACTTCAAAAGACGACTGCTCCAGATACGATTTTTTTATTATAGCTAACAACTTACAGATATTTTTAGATATCAATCACGTATAATCGGCACAATTAGCATCATTTAATAAATGAATTTTATAATCATTAGATACATTTAGCACAAAATAACTCCTATGGCACAGTATATTTACACGATGAACGGTGTGGGCAAGATTGTCCCTCCGAAAAAAGAACTGCTTAAAAACATCAATCTTAACTTTTTCCCCGGCGCTAAAATCGGTGTGCTTGGCTATAACGGTGCGGGTAAATCAACGCTGTTGCGCATTATGGCGGGCGTTGACACCGACATCATCGGTGAAGCTCGCCCACAGCCCGGTATCAATATCGGTTATCTTCCACAGGAACCTCAGCTGGATGAAACAAAAGACGTCCGCGGAAATGTTGAAGAAGGCCTGAAGGAAGTGACCGATGCACAGGCCAGGCTCGACGAAGTGTATGCAGCCTATGCCGAGCCAGATGCAGATTTCGATGCACTGGCCTCGGAGCAGGCCCGCCTGGAAAACATAATACAGGCGGCTGATGCGCATAACCTGGAACATAAACTGGAAATCGCGGCTGATGCGCTTCGCCTGCCGCCCTGGGATGCAGATGTCAGCAAGTTATCCGGTGGTGAGCGCCGTCGTGTGGCGTTGTGTCGTCTACTCCTGTCTGCGCCAGATATGCTCATTCTCGACGAACCCACCAACCATCTTGATGCTGAATCGGTTGCCTGGCTGGAACGCTTTCTGGCGGAATTCCCCGGCACCGTGGTTGCAGTTACCCACGACCGTTACTTCCTCGACAATGTTGCTGGCTGGATTCTGGAGCTGGATCGTGGTCAGGGCATTCCGTGGGAAGGCAACTACTCTTCATGGCTAGAGCAGAAAGAAAAACGCCTGGAACAGGAAGAAAAGAAAGAAGCCGGACGCCAGAAAGCTATTAAAGCCGAACTGGAATGGGTTCGCTCAAATGCCAAAGGCCGCCACGCCAAGAGCAAGGCGCGTCTATCTCGCTTTGAAGAGCTGCAATCTGATGACTATCAGAAGCGCAGTGAAACCAAATCTCTGTACATCCCCCCCGGCCCACGCCTCGGTGATCTGGTGGTGGAAGCCACCAATATCAGTAAGAGCTTTGGCGATCGCCTGCTCTATGAAAATCTCAACTTCAATCTGCCACGGGGTGGTATTGTTGGGGTTATCGGCCCAAATGGCGCAGGTAAAACCACCCTGTTCCGCATGATCACAGGCGAAGAAAAGCCTGATTCAGGCGAGTTCCGTGTGGGTGAAACAGTTGATATCGCCTATGTTGACCAGAGCCGCGATACACTGGATGGTAGCAAGACCGTATGGGAAGAAATTTCAGACGGCCTGGATACCATTGAAGTGGGTCGCTACACAACACCCTCAAGAGCCTATGTTGGCCATTTCAACTTTAAGGGCGAAGATCAGCAGAAACATATTAAGCAACTCTCTGGCGGTGAGCGCAATCGCGTACATCTCGCCAAACTGCTGAAAAAAGGCGGCAATCTGTTACTGCTCGATGAACCGACCAATGATCTGGACGTTGAAACCCTACGAGCACTTGAAGAAGCCGTGCTCGACTTTCCCGGCTGTGCGGTGATTATCTCGCACGATCGCTGGTTCCTGGATCGTATTGCCACGCATATTCTGGCATTTGAAGGCGATTCACAGGTGACCTGGTTTGAAGGCAACTACTCTGACTATGAGGAAGACCGTAAGCGTCGTCTGGGCGATGAGGCCATGAACCCGCATCGCATCAAATACAAACCGCTTAAGTAAGCACATTGCGCGGATGGCCAGGTGATTTATCAACCTGACCTCCGCCTGATGTACAGCTAACTTACGCTATTTAGACTTATAGTATTTAGATTTCAACGCCTTAAAAGCCCACACCGATTCCACCTAAGCCACAATAGCCATTGGGGTTTTTCGCCAGATATTGCTGGTGATAATCTTCGGCATAATAAAATTCACCTGCCTCAATAATTTCGGTGGTAATTGCCGGGTGACCTGCAGCATCGAGTTTACTCTGGTAACTTGTACAAACACTCTCAGCAATAGCTTTCTGTTGCGGAGTCAGGTAATAAATACCTGAACGATACTGGGTTCCTCGATCGTTTCCCTGGCGCATGCCCTGAGTTGGATTGTGAGACTCGAAAAAAAGTTTAACCAGTGATTCATAACTAATCAGGCTTTCATCGTATACCACTAGCACAACCTCATTATGCCCGGTCATTCCAGTACATACTTCCTGATAGCTGGGGTTTCGAGTGAACCCACCTGAATAGCCTACAGCAGTTGAATACACACCCGGTTGTGTCCAGAAACACTTTTCAGCCCCCCAGAAACAACCCAGACCAAAAATTGCTTTGCAAAGATTGTCAGGAAAGGGCTCTTTCAAAGGATGTGAATTAACATAATGTTTATCTGCAACGGGCACAGCCTGATCTCGTCCCGGCAGAGCCTGTTCTTTTGTGGGTAATGCGAGTTTATTGTTAAGACTAAACATATTTCACCTGAGGTAGTTTACAGCCAGCATACAAACTGCAAATAAAATATAAAACAGTGCAAAAGCAGGTGATTAATATAAGTGTTCTCTTAATCTAATCTGGAATTAAAAGATAGAGATTATTTCTGATATAACTACCTGTTTGAAGCATTTAAACACTTAAATAAAATCATATACTTGGCTTAATACAAAATAAACTTGATTTTAGCTTTTAAATAAGGCAATTTTCTATTCACGGTCATCTGAGGACATCGTGATTTGATAAAGACGGCCAGAGATTGTTAAATATAAGCGGTGTAATTTAAGCACAGTAATTACTGTATTATTTTTAATGGTCATTACAGCGTTGTTCCCTGAAAAGTAAATTGCACTCAACCAGGACTAAACAACATTAAATGAAGTAAAACAACACATGCAAGAGGTTTGGCATGAATGATTCTGTCGACGTACAGCCAGCAACAGATCGCCGGTCACGCACCAAAAGAGAAATAAAACAATTAATTCATGAGCGGAATGAAGTGCTTGCGCTGTATTGCAGCCTGGCGGGCTGTGATGGTAGCCAGATTGCAGCTGATGATATTGACGCTGAAAATCTGCAGGAATTTTGTCAATTGCTGATTGATTATATCGCAACAGGTCATTTTGAACTTTATAGCCGAATTTCAGAAGGCAAAGAACGTCGTAATGAAATCATTACACTGGCAAATGCCATCTATCCACGCATAGAAAGAACCACTGCGCTGGCCGTTGAGTTCAATGATGCCTATGATGGGGGCAATAAATTTACTGATGAACTAAAAAGCCAGCTACCCAGTCAGCTATCTTTACTGGGCGAAGAACTGGCAACACGTATCGAGCTTGAAGACCAGTTAATCAATACGCTGTTGACTCCCACACACGAAGCGGAAGCAGTCATGCAGTAAGCCTTAAACGAGCCTCACTGCTACAGTTTAAAGCGATTTAATAACGTAGCAGTGATGTATTTTCTGGTTTCGTTTAAAATCTTCAGGAATAGTTGAAGCCGTAATATCCTGAACATCAAACTTTTCCCTAACTTCTTCACTCAACTTGAATCGACGAAAATTATTAGAAAAAATAATTTCACCTTTTTCAGACAGTAATTTCGCGGCAGACTCTATCAATAGCACATGATCTTTTTGCACATCAAATACCTGCTCCATGGTTTTGGAGTTTGAGAAGGTGGGCGGATCAATAAAGATCAGATCATATTTCTGCTGCTGCATAACAGCCTTGTCTAACCACTGCAGGCAATCAGCCTTTATAAACTCGTGCTGCCCATTCAATAGATCGTTTTGTCTGAAATTACGCTTGCTCCAGCTGATATAGGTATTAGACATATCGACACTGGTCGTATGTGCACCAGCTGCCGCTGCATACAAAGATACTGATGAGGTGTAGGCAAACAGATTCAGGAATGTAACCGCTTCGCCCATGGCACGTATTTTATCGAACACCAGCGATCGAGTAATACGGTGATCGAGGAACAATCCCGTATCAAGAAAATCAGTCAGGTTAATCTGAAATTTAAGCCCATGTTCTTCAATCACAAATACGTTTTTTTCATCGCTCTGTTTTTCATACTGTGACAGGCCTTTTTGCTGGCGACGTGTTTTAACTATAATTCTACTTCTATCAATACCTAGCACTTCCGGTATTACATCAACCAGTAGATCAAAACGAAAGCGCGCCTTATTCAATTCAATAGTTGATGGCGCCTGATATTCCTGCACATGTACCCAGTCACCATACACATCAATTGCCGCAGAATATTCAGGTATATCGGCATCATATAATCGATAGGCCGTGATATTATTTTTCTTCGCCCAACGCTTAATATGCTTGGCATTTTTCTTTAATCGATTAACAATGGTAGAGCGTTGCTCAAGGTATTTAGCGTCACGCTCTATACGCTTTTCTTCAGGCAACGCGGGGCGTATCTGATACTGATGTAACTTACACTTGATCGCGCCATTAAAGAAGCTGTTACTGCGGTGCGCACGTAAACCAATATGCTTGATTAATTCATCATTGGCCGTAAACAGGGCAATTCGCCATTCGGGAAAATGCTCGCGCCAGCACTCGCCCATTTCTGAATACAGATGTTCTAATTCGCGTTTTTCACCCAGTCGTTCGCCATATGGTGGATTCACTATGACTAGCCCCGGCTCAGCGGCAAACGGATGTTCAGAATCCTGCAAAGCCTGACAGCTTTCAGCAAAATTCTTCTGTTCGATGGTTATAATGTCCTGCAGGCCAGCCGAGTGAATATTCTGTCTGGCAGCGGCCACAGCGTCACGAGATGCATCATAACCGATAAAACGAATTGTCAGATCTTCAATCGACCTGACTGTCTTTTTAGCTTCAAGCAAAAGACCCTGCCAGATATCCGACTGATGGCCTTTCCAGTGAGTAAAGCCGTAATAATCCCGCTTAAGTCCCGGCGCCATATTCAGGCTCATCATCGCCGCTTCAATCAGAAAGGTCGCAGAGCCGCACATAGGATCTAACAGATTAGTCTGTTTTTCTGGCCAGCCACAACGTTGTAATATGGCCGCTGCGAGACTTTCTTTAAGCGGCGCTTTAACACCCGTCAATCGATAGCCACGTTTATGTAGCGGCTCACCAGAAAGATCGATACTGACATCGGCTTCATCATGATCAATATGCACGTTCACCCGCACATCCGGACGATTTTTTTCAACTGATGGCCTTGTTTCATATAGATCCACAAACTGATCGACTATGGCATCCTTTGTTTTTAATGCTGCATAATGCGAGTTATTAATGACCGACTGATTAAGCGTACAGTTCACCGCAATAGTACCGTGCATTTCAACATGGTGTGACCAGTTTATACTTTGTATACCTTTATAAAGAGCATCATCAGTTGGTGCGGGAAATATCTTCAACTTCAACAGCACACGACTGGCCAGTCGTGACCACAGGCAGACCTTATATGCATCAACAAGCTCTGCGGTAAAACTCACGCCTGAGTGCTGCTGTTCAGCACTTTCGATACCAAGATCATTCAATTCACGTTTTAGTAAATCTTCGAAACCCCTGGCACAGGTGACAAAAAATGTATGACTATTACTCATTCGTTATGGCACCAGCAATGATTGAATTTTCAGCAGGTCTTCCGGTGTGTCTATACCGGGCCCGGGGAGCGTAATAGCCTGCTGTGTATGTATTTTATAGCCATGATACATGGCACGCAGCTGTTCAAGTTTTTCGATCTTTTCGAGTTCACACTGCGGCATCTTGCTATAGGCATTAAGAAATCTGACACGATAAGCATAAATACCCAGGTGACGTTGATAAAAACTGAGTTGAAATGTTTCAGTCAAATCACGTTTAAATGGTATTGGTGCACGACTGAAGTACAGTGCATAGCCATTCTTATCTGTGACTACTTTAACAATATTGGGATCGACAATTTCATCATCATGAGAAATTAATGTCGTCAGCGTTGCCATACTGGCATCTGCATTCTGTGACAGATTAGTCGCAACCTGGTGCAGTAACTCCGGTGGCGTTAATGGTTCATCACCCTGCAGGTTAACCACTATTTCATTATCATCCCACTGCATAATCTCAGACACTTCTGCCAGACGATCCGTACCCGACTGATGATCTGCAGATGTCATCAACACCGTATCGCAAAACGTGCTGGCCACATCTTTTATTCGCTGATCATCCGTGGCAATAATAACACTGCTTGCATCCGAGTTAATCGCAACCTTATAAACATGCTCAAGCATACTTCTGCCATTAATATCAACCAGCGGCTTACCCGGAAAACGTTGTGAAGCATAGCGTGCAGGAATAACGATATGATAATCTGTCATAATGAAACTTTATTACAATGAGAATTAATATTAAGCATGCGCTTCTATAAGGTTTATTTAGGTCTATTTCACAGAACTGTATCGATTTACTGATTGAATGATAAATTACTGATGTGCAGTGTCATTAAGCTTTCTAGCTTCTTCAATCAGCATAACCGGAATACCATCCTGCACAGGATAGGCAAGTTGACAGTTTTCACAGATCAACTCTTTTGTACTTTTTTCATAGCTAAGCTTGCCATGGCATTCGGGACACGCCATCATCTCTAACTGTTTTTTATCCATTTCACACCTGCGTCTGAAGTTCTTTAAATAACTGATTAATATTTTTCTGCGCCGTATCAGTTAGCACGGCATCTACTCGCACGGCCCAGTGATTATGCAAATCAAACGAATGACATTTAACCGCATCTTTCTCGGTCATCAATACCGGATAGTTATCATTAAACTGCACGTCGTCGATATCATAGCGATAATGATCAGCAAACACATGAGGAATAACATCTATTCCCTGCTCGATCAGCATATCAAAAAATCGTTGTGGATTACCTATACCAGCAACAGCGTGTACCTTGTGACCAGAAAATGTAGCGAGTGCGCACGATTCATCCAGCAAATCGGACACCGCATAACAATTTGAATTTTTCAGGTTAAATGCATTTTCTTCTTTAGCACCCCCGTTGATTAGCACCAGATCAACCGTCAGCAACCGATTTACCGGTTCTCTTAATGGCCCGGATGGTAAACAGAAGCCATTACCAAATTGCCGACTTACATCTACAACAGCGATTTCTTTATCTCGCTGTAGCGCGTAATGCTGCATGCCATCATCAGAAAGAATAAGATCACAGGCATACGATTTTAACAGCAATTCAATATCCTGCTTTCGATCTGGTCCAACCACTATTGGACAGCCAGTGCGTTGAAAAATCAAAACAGGTTCATCTCCTACCTGTTCCGCAGTTGATGTTGAAACAACTCGTTGCGGCCAGACGGTTGACTGACCACCATAGCCACGACTAATCACACCGGGCTTCACACCTGCCTGTTGCAGCTGCTGAACAAGCGCTATTAACAGAGGTGTTTTACCGGTACCTCCTACACTGATATTTCCAACAATGACAACTGGCACTGGCGACTGATAACGATGCAGGAAACCGGTGTCGAATAAAAATTTACGAAATTTAGCTAGCAGGCAAAAAATACCGGACAGCGGCAATAACAGAACACTTACCAGATTAAGGCTATTCCAGTATTGATCCAGTGATTTCATTCAACATCTTCAGTTTCAGCAAATTGAATATTATGCAGCGCACTGTATGCACCATTTTTACTGATAAGGTCCTGATGCGTGCCCATTTCGACGATCTGCCCCTTATCCATAACTACAATTTTATCTGCATTTTCAATGGTCGATAAACGATGAGCAATAACCAGTGTGGTACGATTTTTAGTCAGGGTTTCTAATGCCGTTTGAATTGCCCTTTCTGATTCTGTATCAAGTGCCGAAGTCGCTTCATCCATAATTAGTACTGGCGAATTCTTTAGCAATGCTCGCGCAATGGCCAGTCGTTGTCTTTGTCCACCTGATAACAACACACCCTTTTCACCTGCCAGAGATTGCATGCCTTCCGGGAGCTTTTCAATAAACTCATAAGCATGCGCAGATTTGGCTGCTTCAGTTACATCATCTGCCGTGGCCTGTTCGTTACCATAAGCGATATTGTGTTCAATCGTGTCATTAAACAGAACGATTTCCTGCCCCACGTAGGCAATATGCTGACGCAGGTTAAATACTTTATAATCCTGCAAATCCACACCATCCAGTGTAATTGAACCACTGTAACCATCATATAGTCGGGGAATCAGGTTCACCAGTGTCGATTTACCACTGCCGGAACGCCCAACAAATGCCACTGTTTCACCCGGCTTAATCTGCAGATTAATATTACATAGCACCTGCTTATCCGGATGGCTGTTATAGGCAAAATTTAGATTCTGAAAAACCAGCTCACCTTTTATATTTTTAGCTTCGTACTGCCCCTGATCCCTTTCTTCTGGATTATCGAGAAACTCAAACACGCTCTCCGCTGCAGCGATACCTTTTTGTACAATCGCATTCACATTCGTCAGGCGCTTCATCGGTGCAAACAACATCATCATTGCTGTCATAAAGGCAATAAAGGTACCTGCACTCAGGTCACTGTTAACGCCTTCCTGAATTGCCATATAAATAATACCCGCCAGGGCGACACCAACAATCATCTGTAAAATAGACGTGCTTAGCGAAGAACTCACGGTAAGTTTTAGGTTTTGCTGACGATTGCTATTATTGTTTTTATCGAAGCGATCCATTTCATAGCGTTGGCCGCCAAATATTTTAACCACACGCTGCGCCTGCACAGCTTCTTCAAGCACATGCGTGATCGAACCCATAGAGCGCTGTATGCGTTTAGAAATAATTCTGAAACGTTTGGAAATCATAACCACGGTAATTGCGAGAACAGGCGCAAGGATTACAAAAATAACCGACAGTTTTGGACTAATATAAAACATCCAGCCGAGCAAACTGATAATCATCAATGAATCTTTTATAACAATAGTCACAGCCGTTGTTGCTGCTGTTGCTAGCTGTTCTACATCGAATGTAAATCGGGAAATAGTTTCGCCGGTTGACGTATTGTCGTAGTAAGCATTAGGTAATAACAATAAGCGTTGAAACATTTCAGCACGCACGCTCTGAATAACCGTTCTGCCAATCCATGACATGCCATAATCAGACGCAAAACCGGCAATGGTTCGCACAAAAAACACCACAATTACGGCGACAGGAACCCACTGCATAACAGCAGGGTCTTTATCAATAAAGCCCCCGTCAAGCATCGGCTCCATTAAAGCGGCAAATGCTGGCTGCGAAAGCGCAACCAGAATCATACTAAATACAGAAATGGCAAATACGCCTTTCGACTGAAAGGTATAAGACAATAAACGACGATAGGTGACTTTTGAGCTTATAAACTCAGCTTCACTTTGCATAAACTGCAGGTTCCATGATTATTTTGACGAACTGGATTCCAGCGTTGAAATCGACAGACGAGTTAAACCGACCTGAGAAGCGGCATCCATTGCAGTCACTACAGCCTGATGGGGCGTTTTGGCATCGGCACGTAAAATAATAGGAATGTCCTTATTATCTCCGGCTACTTTTATCAGGGCGAGCTTGAGGGTTTTTATCTGGGTGTTCACCAGCTGGCGATCATTAATGTAATAACGCCCTTTTACATCTATGCCCAGTAATATTTTCTGTTCCGGTTGTTGTGTTGCCTGTGCCGATGCTTCAGGCAAATCGACTTTTAGTTTGGCTGTTTTTTCAAAGGTCGTCGATACCATGAAGAAGATCAGTAACAGGAACACCACGTCAATCAGAGGCGTCAGGTTTAGATCCAGTTCATCGTTACGATCAGGCTTCAGATTCAAGCCGCTTTCTCCGCCGGTTTTTTATTCTTCTTTGGCTGTGTGACCGAACGATTATTGTGTAACACATCGACCATTTTTATAGCTTCTTCTTCCATCTTTACCACCAGCTCATCGATACGACCACGAAAGTAGCGATGAAAAATAAGCGCAACAATGGCCACACTTAAACCGGCTGCGGTGGTAATCAATGCCTGTGAAATACCGCCTGCCAGAGGTGCTGCATTACCGACACCAGAACTGGTGATCGCATTAAACACTTTAATCATCCCGATAACGGTACCGAGCAGACCAAGCAGAGGAGAAATCGAGGCAATGGTACCCAGCGTATTCAGAAAGCGTTCCATCTCATGCACGACCTGGCGCCCGGCTTCTTCAATGGATTCCTTGATGCGCTCGCGTTCCAGGTGTCGATTATTCAGGCCGGCAGCCAGTATCTTGCCAAGCGCTGATTGCTTGCTTATCTCTTCGATTTTAGAGCGTTCCAGCTGACCTTCCTTAACCCAGTGCCAGATACTGGCCACCAGATGTGCAGGAATCACTTTCTTTTTCTGCAGCGTCCAGAAACGTTCAAGAATAATTGCCAGCGCAATGATTGAACCCGCAATGATGGGGAACATCAGCCAGCCACCCGCTTTGACCATTTCAAACACGTATTCGCCTCTTTTTTACAGGAATATTTTCAGTGGGCACATAATACGTTATCACAGCCGATGATTCCAATAATGAGAAGCATCTTTTCGCTCGCTTTGTGACTCAATCAGCGCACCATTTTCCTGCTGTTTAAAACGTAACGAGATGCCCCCCTGGCGCGCCGTATTTAACAGCTTCACATGCTCTGCATGATAACGCGTGGCTACTTTTGCTGTCGGGTGTCTAAAGCGATTCATATAGCCCGCCGAGACAATGGCCAGCGTCGGTTCAATCTGCTGTAGCCAGTGCAATGAGGATGACGTATTACTCCCGTGATGGGGAACCAGAATAACATCTGCCTGCAGCTCAGCCTGATACAGCTGAAGTAGCTGCTGCTCGACTCGCTGTTCGATATCTCCGGTGAGTAGCAGACTGGAAAATTGATTAGAAACTTTAAGCACGCAACTCTGATTATTTGTTTTATGATAAGTCTGATCTGCCTGAGGATGCAGCATCTGAAAATGCACCTCATCCCACACCCACTGTTGCCCGGCTTCACAGACCTGCGGCGTACTGCCTCTGCGCAGGCGGTAATCCTCGGCAATTCCTGAAATATACAGTTGCTTTATCTTAAGCTTGTCCAGTACTTCATTGGCACCACCGGCGTGGTCATTGTCTTTATGGCTCAAAATGAGCAGGTCCAGCTCATCTATACCCTGAAAGCGCAAAGACGGCACAACCACCAGTTTACCCATATCAAAACGCTCACTCTGTTTAGCCCCTACATCGTAAAGCAGGGTGTGCGCATGGGTTTGCACCAGCACAGATAAACCCTGCCCGACATCGAGAATCTGTACACTGAAATCACCGGGCAAAGGTCGTGCCGGCTTAAACAATAATACGGGAAGCAGCATGATTGTGCCGAGGGGTTTTAACGGAAAACCTCTGGGACTGATCAACAGTATTCCACCCAGTAGCGCCAGCACACCATAGAAGAAAGGTACGCCAGGACTCTGCCAGCTGGCCCCGGGTAATGCCGAAAGCCAGCCGAGACATTGCCAGCCCAGTGCAAGTGCCTCGTTTGCAACTGAATACAGGCTATGAGCCAACGCAACTGAAATCAGGCTCAACAGACTGCCCAGCAATAACAGGGGCACCACGACAAAGCCCACCAGCGGAATCATCAGCATATTGGCCAGTGGCGCCAGCAGGGAGGCCTGTTGAAAAAGCAACAGCGTTAAAGGCAACATAGACAATGCAATCAGCCACTGCAGTCGAATACCCTGTAACCAGCGTTGTCGTGTCGATATCTGCCCGCCAATCATCAGGCCTATCAACAGAACGGCTGAAAAAGACAACCAGAAACCGGCTGTCACACTGGAGGCCGGGTTCACAAGCAGAACAGCAATCAACGAAATAGACAGCGTATTCAGGGAAAATGCGGGGCGCCTGAACACAACCGCCAGTAACATCACCAGCAACATCACAAAGGCGCGCTGGGTGGGAATGGAAAATCCTGCCAGGGCGGCATATAACCCTGCCGCCATCAGGCTCATCACAGCCGCCAGTTGCTGCTTGCTTAATCTGCGCAAGGCACACACCGGCACAATACGGGCACCAAGAAAAAACACCATACCTGCTACCAGACCAATATGCAGCCCGGATATGGCCATCAGATGACTGGTGCCGGTCACCAGCATCACCTGCCACTGCTGTGGGCTGATGTTAGATTTATAGCCTGTGGTTAGTGCCTGCAGTAAACCCTTATACTGCCCATCACCGATCTGAGCCAGCTGATCATTGAGTTGCTGACGCAGTCTGTCAAAATTTAAAGCCCCTGCACTAATCCGCTGATTATTTTTGCTGTTTCGTACATAGCCGGTAGCATGAATCCCCTGCTGATAGAGCCATTTTTCATAATCAAAGCCGCCGGGGTTCAACATACCATGGGGTGGTTTGAGCCTGATTTTAAGTCGCCACAACTCACCTGGCCAGAGCCTTTCTGCTGCTGAATACCAGCTAATACGCACTTTTCGAGGAAGCTGCTGTAAGCTGGAAACTGACTTATCGAGATAGCTTTCCAGCAAAAAATTAAAGCGAAGTGTCTGCTTATGACCCGACTGGTTATAACCGGCCACCACATCAACCACGCGCCCCTGAACATAGAAATCATCACCCGCCATATCTTCAGGTAAACGCTGTTGAAGGTAATGATGAGCAAATAACAACGCCCACAGATAGCCAATACACAGTGCCAGAATCAGTCGACGAGACGGACATCTGTAAAATAACCAGAGGCATAACGGGAGTAACGCAGTGAGTGAGGCATCGCTCCAGATGGGTAAAGATAAATCGGGCTGAATCTGTAACACACAGACGCCCGCTAAAAAGACGAGTGCAATCGCCGGTAATGCCGGGTGAGATCTTTCTCTTGCTGTCATCACGGGGTCTTTTCCCCGAGGCTTTCCATATACCATTCCATGGCGACTCTCATAGGCTAGAAGT
>Ga0316207_10001185_pt1 | contig 33779 bp, 57 predicted proteins | sample 6weekpyrite_MG_FD_204943 | JGI IMG/M metagenome (GOLD analysis project Ga0316207, IMG submission 204943) | Microbial mat bacterial communities from mineral coupon in-situ incubated in ocean water Damariscotta River, Maine, United States -... | ecosystem: Environmental > Aquatic > Marine >... | reverse complement strand
TTTAGATTGATATGCCATATTGCTGGCCGTTATGTATTTGGCTTGTCGTAGCCATTCCATAAACTTGTTAGGTTTAACCTGTAATTTCTTGGCGGCATCTCTCATGCATAGCGTATGATCATCGTTAACAATCGTTTCATGCAGTTCAATAGCTGGCTTTGCTTGTTCTAGTTGGCGGCTTTTATCATCTATCACAGATTGAGCAGAGATTAACGCGCGGGCCATTAGTTGCTCAGGTGTTTCAGCCTGTTTTTGCTCTAGTTCATCCCATCTTTCTATTATTGCAAAGCGCATTGATACGCTATAGCCAGAAACAAGGGTGACAGATAGATTTTGATTTAGATCAAATTGAGGCTTTTCCTCATTATTTCCTGCGATGTAGACAGACGCAAAATTGCGCTCGTTAATATCTAGCTCTTTTAGCATTTTGCGAATATCACGCAATACGTCCGAATGTCGTTTGCCTGTTATATGGGCAATTTCACGACTAGACATTGTTTTATTATTTGATTGGATTAATTGCATTTTGAAACCTTTAGTGGTGCTGGGCTTATGTCATGGTCGTGCGGGTAAAGGTTAACCCCCAAGACTGCCAGCATAGAATTTTATCAGTGCACGACTACCGATAGCCTGATTATAGCAAAACCCCTATTTAATCCATTGACCTACCGAGCCAAAGACTGGCCTGAATGGCCAATAAATAAATTACTATATTTATACAAAAGTGTTTACACAGGCAGTCAATAATACAACTGCTTGTGGATAGACGGACAAGCATGGAAGCAGCAAAGCAATATTTCTTATAGTTAAGGGGTTTAACTGGTGCCAATATTGGGTATAATCCTTATATTGGTTTGCCAGAACCATGAGTAATGTCTAAATTGAAAGAAGGTTTTGACGTGTTATTTAGGTCTCGAATTCTGGCGAATTACTTTAGACCCCTAGATAGCACATCAAAGCCTTTTTTTATGCCTGCCATTTATTCATATCTCTGTAGATCTATAGTGAGTTACCACTTAAAGTGCGAACGCGTATGCCAGCGGCCAGCACAATAAAAACGGCGCAGACCCAAAAATAACAAGTTATCAGAAAATGCGCTTTAGTCCGGCGCGATTGCTTAGCAGCATTAAAACAGTGTATGTGGTGATGCCTTTTGGAGTAGTGCCCAAAAAGTGTAGCGGTTTTGTTTTGCCGTGGTCTATGCCCCTTTATTCCGACCAAAATTAAACCACTGATAAATAAGACCTGATAATAAAATTTAATACAGTGCGTTCCTAGGTATCACCCCTTAGGACTAAAATGTGAAGTATTGTCTAAATAAAATACAAAGAGTGGAAGCGATGAATTTTAATCAATTGCAATTAATGACTAAGAAGGAATTAAATAGAGGGCTAATATGGGTTTATCATAAGAAATTTATAAAGCAAAGCAAAAACCAAACGAATAACGAATGGCATTATCGCGGGCCGTCATTGTCAATAATTGATATTTATTCGCAGCCATCGGTGTTTGTAAAGGCGCTTGGTCATAAGATAACTATTGCTTCAGGGCTTGGCGACAAATATTGGTGTGAATGGACGCCCATAGGTGGTGAGATAATTGTAAGCCCAGAGGTTAGTAGTCCTTATAAAGCAGCTGCTCAAATGCTTTTATATATTTACATAAATTACAGGGATTGCTTCAATAATCAAAGCCAGTAAATTGGCTTGCAAGGCCAATACTATAAGGTTGACCTTAATAATAAGAATGTTTAATATTAAATCTCAACTTATAAATATTAAGGATTCGTAATGAAAACAGCAGTAATAATGGAGAGGCAGCTTATGGGAGGTGCAGTGAGGCAAAACCACAAAAGCGGAATGCTTAACGCTAATGATCTGCACAAAATAGGAAATGAGTTAAGAGAGAGAGGCGGCCTATCTGAAAAGCAAATGGGCTCATATTTTAATTTGGACTCGACCAGTGAGCTTATTAATGAAATCTGTTTGGTTGACAATATTGGCACTGATGACGCCAAAATATCGAAAAAGGGAAAGAATGGCGGAACATGGGTGCACCCTGTCTTATTCGTTGATATGGCAATGTGGTACAGCCCTCAATTAAAGGTAAAGATAATTCAATGGGTTATTGATGGGCTGTTAGATGCGAGAGACGATTCCGGCGAATCCTTTAAGCAAATGAATAGCACTCTAAAAAACCAATTTCCTAAAGAGTTTTGCGCCTTAAAGGCTCAGGAGGCGGCAAAAACTATTGCTGGTGAATGTCGAGTTGGAAATGGGCCGGATAAGTGGCAGAGAGCCACTGAAGAGCAACTAAAGCTTAGAGCCAAGATTCAGGAGGCTGTCATTATTATTGCAGACCTATGCCCAAATATGGGGACGGCTGTTAACAAGGCTATCAACAAGGTAAGAAAATCAGAATCAATTAGCGCAAGGAATTCATTGTGAATCAACTGGTATCAAATGGCTTATCTGATTATAGGATGCCATTGAAGGACGGCTCTTTATTTGAGCTACAAGATAATGATCTTCAAATGTACAAGCAGGTTTACACGTCCATAGACGTTGATACAGAGCTGAGAAAGATGATTGCTTGGCTGGTATCTAATCCAAGCAAGCGAAAAACAAGAAGGGGTGTTTTAAAGTTTGTTAACTCATGGTTAAACAGGGCTAAGCCGGAAATTAAACCGATAGCTCAAAGTCAAAAGGAATACGTCAAGCAAACGAGCATTTCAGAGAGAATCAATAATTTAGATTGGGCGGCGGATTTATGAGTGTGCTATCTGATAGATTGGTATCCAGCCGTACGAGCAAGAGCCTAAGGAGGGCAAGAGCCTTATATGGGTTTATTGTTGCACCTTACATTATTGAAGACAAAAGCAGGCTTAAATCAATTGCTGAAAGAGCTGTTGAGGCTGGTCTTTATTCTGAGAAAACATTGTTAAGTGATGTTGCGTTTAGCTTGGTTCGCCATAGCTTCAAAAGATGCGGCGGCGGCCTTGATTGGTGGGCATTTTGCGATAGTCATGGTTTATATTATGAGTGGTTTAATCAGTGTAAAAAGAAGAAAGGCTATAGGGCTTGAAGGGGATTTTATGATATTTACACAAAGCGACCTAAACAAACTAAAAGGCAAGCCAGTAGAAAAAGCACCTGTAACTGACCCAGCCAAGGCAATTCGAAAGAAAGCATCGAAAGGGTATTCAGTTGTTAAGAATAAATCAGGTGAGACTGTTTACCCCACACGGGTTAAGTACAATAAGGTTCAGTATCATCTAGGCACATTCAAGGAAGAGGAGGAAGCGGCAAGGGCTTATTCGGATGCAGTGACAAGCATTAAATCGGGCGAGTTTAAGCATAGGCTTTTATTTGATTAGACCTATTGATTAAATAGCCAATTAATTATATAGTTAATTGACAATAGCAACAGCGAGAAAGAAAAATGAGAAAAGAACAAATACACACAATAGAGCTTGTTTATCACCAAAAAAACAGAGTAACGGTTTTCAATGATGATTATGAGCCGGAACAAATGACCCGCATTATCAATGATTTGCAGCGCTTATGCTGGACGCTTGGAGATTATGAGTCGGATGAAGACCTTATTCCTTGGATTGTGATTGATGGAAGCGAGATTCCATGTGAGCAAGAAGATATTACTCAAGCGGATTTAGAGGGCATTATTAATAAGATTAACGGGGTTGACGATGAGTAATCAATTGACAGTGCCTGATTTGGTTTTAAGTAATGAAGGGCTTTTTTCCAATGCCCTCACTACTGGGCAGGTTGAATGGGCGAAAGAGAGTCAGTTCGCAATACAGGCTTTGAGTTCAAATGACTTTCTATGTAAGGCGGCATTTGGCAATCCAGCAAGCATGCAGAATGCAATTATAAATATTGCGGCCATTGGAATCAGTCTTAATCCTGCCTTAAAGCATGCCTATCTTGTCCCTAGGCGCATTGGTAAGAATCAGGCGGTTTGTCTGGATATTTCGTACCAAGGCTTAATGCATATAGCCATGCAGTCAGGCGCTATTGAGTGGGGGCAAGCAAAACTTGTGTATGCAAATGATGATTATGAGAACACAGGCATTGATAGCGCGCCTATTCACAAGCAAAAGACGTTCGGCCAAAAGGGTGAGGTGGTTGGAGCCTATTGTACAGTCAAGACAAGAAATGGCGACTACCTTACTGAGGAAATGGATGTTGAGGCAATTAGAAAGATACAGGACGCATCATCAGCAAAAAATGGCCCATGGTCTAATTGGTGGGATGAAATGGCAAGAAAGACAGTAGTTAAGCGTGCTTATAAATACTGGCCAAAAGCCGAAGCAGTAGCTCAAGCGGTTGACGTTATAAACCAGCATGAGGGAATCGACTTTGACAATATGAAAGAGGTGGCAGAGCCAAAGCGCACCCATTTGCAGGCTTTCGCAGATAACAAGGAAAGCGTTATAGCAATCAGGGAGGCATTTGAAGAAGAGCGCTATCATGACCTTGTAATGTATTGGGATGAAATCACTGGCGACCCAGACGGGGATATAAATAAAGGTGAGAATGATAAAAGCCTGCTTTGGGTGGCACCAACAAAGTACAAGCAATACGGATTAACAGAGCCAGTATTTTCGACTGAAATCCGAAGCTTTATGAAATCAGAATTAAGTAAATACAGATAAGCATAGGAGCTTAAAATATGGCACGCGGAAGTATAAACAAAGTAATGATTATCGGCACATTAGGTCGTGATCCTGAGATGCGCTATTTACCCAATGGTAATGCGGTTTGCAGTATGAGTCTAGCAACAGACGAAGGCTACAAAGACAAGCAAACAGGGCAGCAGGTGGACCGCGTAGAATGGCATCGCATAGAGGCGTTTGGTCGTTTAGCTGAAATCATGGGTAAGTACCTTAAAAAAGGTTCTAAGTGCTACGTTGAGGGTAAACTGAAAACTGATGAATACGAAAAAGACGGCATTAAGCGCTATTCAACCAAGATTGTAGCCAATGAAATGACAATGCTGGACAGTAAGCAGGACGGACAGCAGCAGGGCGCGCCACAACAAGCACCAGCACAGCCAGTCTACGGCCAAGCACCGCAGCAGCCCCAACAAATGCCACCACAGCAAGCACCACAGCAGCATCCGCCAGCTTATGGGCAGCAACAGCCACAAAATAATATTCCTAATCAACAAGATCAGAATATTCCTTTTTAACCACTAAGAGCTAGGCACTCTATAAAATGCCTAGTCACTAACATGCGATCAGCCTAGGGATTGATAAATGAGAGATTACGAAATAACTGACCTTGAATTAAATGGAAAAAATACAATTGTAAGTGCTCAAGGTGTAGCGGAGGCTATGTTTGAATACCTGCCTTGGCCAAAGCTAGATATTAATATTTATTTTAGCTTTGACGGGCCTTATGAAGTGATTGATAAATATACAGACTTTAAGTATTTAGTTAAAGTCGTATAGCCGCAACATTAACGGGCGCTAAGCGTCCCTTTTAATTATTTGTTATGAGTGGAGGTGTGACAGTGGAAAGAGAATTAATGGTAGATAGGAGCGTAAATTATGTTCAGGCGCTTATACAGACAGAAAGTGATTGTGACCCATCTATCGGTGAGTATTCGCTATCTATTACAGGGTTCACTAGTAGTCTTGATTTGTCTGGTCATGGCGGAACAGATGACATTTCGCTAATTAAAAATGCGATAGAAAATCATGTTGATTTATTAAGGCTTCCGCCTGAAGGCTGGACAGAGGTAACCCTAAGAGAGTCGGGAGAGTGGGAAGATGTTTTCTGGCATAAATTCTATGTGATTGAAAATATAGTGATGAATGTAGCATAACACCAAGCACAAAGGCACGCAGTGTCCTATTGTGTGCTGTGCTATAGATTAAATAAGCGAGGAAATAATGAGCAAAAAACAAGAAAGAGTCCAAAAACTAATAGCTCTTGACAATATGATTAGGCATCAAAAAAGAAGCAAGAGCGGGGATGCTAAGTTCAACAAGGGTCAGCTTGAGGCAGCGCTTCAAGTGCTGGAAGAGGTTTTGGCTTTGGATAATATAGTTAGGGCGGACGGAAATTGAAAGAAACCGTAAACAGCAAACAAAGCCTAGACACTGTTAAATCCTTGCTTGATCAAATGCAGGCCGAGTTCGGTTATCTTGAAATAACCATAGAGCCGAGAAAGAAGACTCGCACAACGACACAAAACAGGGCTTTACATAAATATTTATCAATGCTGGCGGATGCTTTGAATAGTGCAGGCTATGACATGAAGCGAACCATTAAGCAGGAAGTAGATATTCCGTGGAATGGAGATACTGCAAAGGAATTTCTATGGCGACCAATTCAAAAAGCGGTGACTGGATTGGATAGCACAGCCAAGGCAGATACAAGCCAATACAATAATATTTATGAGGTTCTCAATCGCCACATAGCGCAAAAATTCGGGGTAAGTGTGCCATGGCCAAGCAAAGACGAATAAAGCCGTATAATCAGCACATGGGCATTATCTATCCGCGTTTTTATCAGTATAAAAAAGGGCGTTCAGATAGAAACTGGATTCTATCGAGAATGTCGAAAGTACCAAAAGGGCGGCAGGCAGAAGTGGCTGAGAATTACGAAAGGCTTTATCTATCTCAGGATAGAGAAACGGCCAATAAATGGCTTAATGATATTTATTTGGGGTTGAGAGATGCAAAGGCGAGCAACTAAAAACACGAGAGGTCCAAACGCAGCAGAAAAGGCGTTTCAGGGTTGGGTTAAACAACAGCCTTGCTGCTGGTGTCATAGCGAGTCAGGGTCAATAGTGGATCATGTAAAAGGTGCCACTTTTCGTCACAATAAGACGCTTATTGGCCATTGGTTTGTGTTGCCTGATTGTGAAATTTGCGACCATAAGAAAACAATTGAAGGTAAAAAGCTTGGGGATTATGCCGGAGCTTGGTGCGAACTAATGTCTAAATACGGTGGCGAGAATGCGCCTGATTCGGTTTGGATGTCTATTATCTCATGGGGAAAGAGCTGGCAAAATGGCTGATTATGATTTTAGTATGCCATACCCGCCAACACTTAATACTATGTGGGCGGTGTTTAGGGGTAGAAAGATTCTAAGCAAGAAGGGCAGACTTTACAGGGATCAGGCTATTAACCACTTAAGAGAAATAGGGCTTTATGAGGAAGAAATAAAGTCGAAGCTATCCGTATCAATGGTAATTAACCCGCCAACACTTAGAAAGTACGACATAGACAATTTCTGCAAAGCCCCTTTTGATGCGCTTAGCCATGCTGGTTTTTGGCTTGATGATGAGCAGGTGTACTCGCTAATCATCAAGAAAGGCGAAAAGACAAAAGGCGGCAATATTCAGCTTAAAATAGATTTGATCGACTGAATAAATTAATATAATATTAAATAATAAATTAAAACGAGGTTGAAATGTACGATATTGAAAAAAATGTAGATATGCCAGAGCCGAAACGCGGCAGACCGTCTGTGTATGGTTTTGAGAGCATGGAATCTGGGGATAGCAAGTTAGATAAAGGCGCTAAAAGCACAGCTAAAAGCACAATGTACGCAGCAGCACAAAGCTATGGCGCGACTCATGGCATGAAGTTTGAGGGTCGCAAAGTAGAAAACGGCGTCCGTGTTTGGCGGGTTGAATAACCGCTGCAATATGCGGTTTATCCGCATGATTGCTTTGTTATATTTGAGGGTCTTTATATGAATGACGAACAGTTTAAACGCGCAACACAGCTAAAAAATGAAAAGTTCAATATAAGCAAAGAGCTTGAAGTATGGGAAAGAGAATTAACTAAACCCTCTAAATTAGGGTATCTGCAAGGGTGGAACAACAACCATGCAACAGAGTTAAAAACAAATATTCCCGTTGAAGTGTTTGATGGCTTTCGATTGGTTTCAATGAATGCACTAAAGCTACGATTAACTGAAATAGAGCAGGAATTTAAAGAAATATAACCCAGTTATTAAAGGGTGTGAGTTTAACGAGCGTCAACTTTGAATTATTTGTTATTTATGGAAACGATATGAGCGACTGTATGTTTTGTGATGTTGAAAAAGAATGTGGATACAAGTATAAGCCCACTGACTGCGCTCAAAGGCGTAAGTTTACACCAATAGATTCACGTATTATAGAAAACAAAAACGGGAGTAAAACGGAGGTTGTTTTTTTGGCGGACAGTAAATAACAACACAATACAGGGCGGCACGTCCCTGTCATTAACGTGTTATAACTAAAACAGCGAGAAAGAGAAATGACAAATAAAGAACAATGGCCAGAAGGCGCTACGCATAAGATTGAGGGTATATACACAAAGTGGGTAGGCGAGGATGAGTATAGTTTTAAGAATGACTATTGGGTGATGGAGGATGAACCGCAAACCATCGGTGCGTATTGGGAAAGCTCGTTTGAAGTAATCGAACGCCCAACAGAACCCGCGCAATATATGCCAGAGGTTGGTGAGTGGTGCGAGGTTGAGATATTCGGAGGGGGTTGGAAGAAGGCGCGACTAGAATATAAGGGTAAGAGTATTATGGTTCTAGAGGTGGGTGGACATGAAGATGTATTTAGTGTTGGTGTAAATCTACGCCCTATTAAATCCGAGCGTGATGTGTTTATTGAGCGGGCTATGAAAACCGGAGAGATGAAAGACAAAATGCACCTGCCTAATTTCATGGGGGTTTTATACGACAACGGCGCGAGGTTTGGGGATGAATAAAATAAACGTATCAGAGCCAACAGAGCAGCAATTAAAAGACCCACAGTGGTGGAAAGAGAATGTGAGCAATGATTATGATTATTGCTACACCACTGCCCCTAAATGGAATGGTGGTAAAGAGTTTTTAGGCGGGTTTGAGTTTGCAGGGCAGGGAGGGGCAACAAGTGAGGCGGATGAAGAGTGCTTGTGGCTTGATGAGACTGTGGGCTGGGTATTGCATTGCAAGCGCCCAACAGAACCCGCGCAATATATGCCGAAGGTTGGTGAGTGGTGTGAGTATAAGAGCGCTAATGAGGGATGGTTAAAATGTTTCTATGTTGGTATTGATGATATGGGAAGCAATGTATTTAGTGCTGAAGGTAAAATATGGACGGACAAGCATTTTAATGGATACCGCCCTATCAAATCCGAGCGCGATGTGTTTATTGAGAAGGCCATGAAGGCGACAAATGGCGACCCAGAAGACCAGAACCTGAGAGATTTGTTTGACGATATGTTTCAGGCAAACTTTAAAGCACCGGGCACTGGCAATGAATAAAATAAACGTATCAGGGCTAACAGATACAGAGCTTAACCGCGCTATGATTTGGCTGTACCAGTCAGGGGATTACATATCACAAGACCCTGACGGAATGATTTACGGTGTTTTTTCTGGGAAAATTTACAACTATCTAACAGATTACAACCTAACCATGCCATTGGCGTTTGAGAATGAATTAGTCGTAGGGTTCTTTAGTGATTGTGGGTATGTGAATTCAGAGGCTATCGACACAGTGCAAAGAAAGAACCCACTACGCGCAATATCCGAAGCACTGGTCATGATTAAATTAGAGGAGATGGGATTGTGAGTATTGTGATTATTGCAGCTGGTGGTAGCGAGCTTTCAAAGCTCTCACATAAAGGCAAGGATTGCAGAACTGAGGAGTGCAGGGTCAACCCTGACATAATCACAAGTAATGACCAATCTATGGGTCTAGTCATTATTCTTGTATTCTTTATTTACGCTCTTATTAGTCTTTTTATCCGGTGGGGGGATAATAGATGGAATCGATAGTGTCTCTTGTAGTTGGTATGTACGCTGGCTGGGTTTGTGCCCATTTGGCGATAGCAGATGAATGCAAAAAGCTAGGTGCATTCTATGTCCGTAGTGAGATATTCAAATGTGTTAAGGTGATAAAATATGACGAAAAAGAAGCAGCAAGCAAAAGCGGAAAAGAAGAAACGCAGATTGATGCGGGCGCTAAGAAAGAAGAAGTCTCGCAACACATTTTAGGGGATAGAAATGAACCTTAACTGCTTCACAGAGGCATATCACAAGCTGGTAGAAGATTCTAATAAAATGAACAAAGCGGCTTATGATATGATATACACAAGCTTAAACTCAGTTTACGAGGATAAGATAATTGAATTAGATGTGCTACAATGCGCAAAACAATCAAAGGCATTTAATAATGGCTGTAACAAAACCTCGCAAGAAATCAATTAAGAAGGCCCCTAAAGTAGCAGGCGCTAGCTATCCATCTGTAACAAAGAAGAAAAAGAAACGGAGTTAATCATGGAGGTCTGGCAGCTTAATATTATAGCGGTTGGGATTATCGCTTTATTTACTCGTAAGGATATGGCTGTAGTATCGTTTTCTATTATGGCTCTAGCGTGGCTGGTGGTTATTCAGGGTTTTACTTTAAAAGAAAACTACTTCTACTTTTGCATACTTAACGCCATGCTCGCTATTATAGCAGCCTCATATAATCACATTAAAAAATGCAATCTATCCATAACAGTGGCCATATTAGCCACTATTGCGTGTATCGTTGACCTAATACAAATGTATAATGAGCTATCGGCTACCAGCGTAATAACAGGATACCTAGGCTGGGGCTTAACTATTGCACTTTTATTAATGGATGGCGGCAAAGGATTATTAAATGGACTTATACGAGATTTTACAGATAGCTATAGGTCTATTGTTCACGCTATTAGCCGGAACCTTCACAATAAAGGCCATAATTAGTCATGTTGCCAGATACAAAAGCACAAATAGTAAATGACCAGTCAATATACTGGCTATTAGCCGCTGGTGGATTCATTAGTGATAACTGGTCACAAATAGCATTTGTTGCATGCGCTTGTGTTCATGCCTATGTTGCATTCGATAAGAATCGAAGAGATAAGAAGGCTTAAATGGATCATTACGACCTGCTATCAGAGATACGGGAAGTTATAGATAGTCCGGCTGATGAGTTGCAATTGAAAGCAACCTTAATAAGTCTTAATGTATTAGAGTCTGACTTGATTCAGCTAGGCCTTATTGAGAACGCTGTAAAAGAGATTCTAGAAATAAGACTAGATATTCAAAATAGATTAGGCTGGTTTATCAGTCATTAGGCAGTAAGTATAAATACTACAAAGCTCTGTAAAAGGGCTTTTTTTGTGTATAATTAATGCAAAATAAGGCGGGAATAAGGCATTTATGGGCAAAGCCAATCAAACTACTCTTAAAGCTGGGGACAACCTACCTCCAAGAGGCAAGAGCAACAAAACAAGAATACTTAACGCTATTCGTAGCGAATCGGTAAAAGAGCTAGCAGGACTTACTGGTGAGCCTACAAAGGATCAAGCGGAAGAGGCTTTCTTTTCTCATATAGCAAAGAGAGCTTTTAATATTGATGACAAAGACTCTGGACAAATGCTAAAGGTTTTAGCAGACAAAGGCTGGTCAAGTGTTAAGCCAACAATGGAGCGGGTTGAGTTTACTTTTAATGCCGACGCCACGCCAGATAAGCAAGCAGCCCAAGTTCTTCAGGCTGCATCTCAAGGTATGATCTCTCCTGATGTTGCTAACATGTTCATAGACTCGATTTCAAAGATGCTTAAGATTGATGAGCTTACGGTTATCAAGAAAGAGCTTGAGCAGCTAAAAGAAATGATAGCCTCTCAGAATGGCTAGTCCTTTACTAAAGGAGATACAGTCTCTTAAGTCTCAGGTTGGTATCGGATCATCGTTATCCAACACACCTATTGGCTTTGTTAATCCCGACGGCTCATTAGAAAAGACGCTTATCCAAATTGATGGCATCTTCATAGAGACGGACTTAACTCCAAAAGCCTACTTTCCAATTAAGCTTGAGCCTATGTTCACTAGACCTAAGCGCTTTATTATTCTTAAAGGCGGTCGAGGCTCAGGCAAATCAATTGGTGTTGGTGATTATGTTTCTATTGATATGCATGATAATGGCAATAATTGGCTTTGCTTAAGGGAGTACCAGAATTCAATAGCTGACTCTGTACACAGCTTATTAACTGAAGAGTATAAACGCATTGAGTTGGAAGGCTTCTCCCATACAGAGAAATCTATTAGGTGTGATAATGGCTCGGAGGCATCATTCGCTGGCCTAGCTAGAAACCCTGAGTCTGTTAAATCAGCGTTTGGTTTCAAAGGTTTCTGGATAGAAGAGGCTCAAAGTATATCCGAGAAATCCCTTAAGATACTAACCCCGACAGGACGTAATAAGCCTATGAAGGGTTTGCCAATGTCTATGGAAGAGATCGATGATAATGAAATAGACCTAACTCAAGTAACAATGGTATTTGTTGTAAACCCTGCATCTAGCGAGGATCCATTCTCAAAAAGGTTCTTAGCGCCATTTGATGCTGAATTAAGAGCTAATGGTATTTATGAAGATGATATACATCTAATCATTGATATTAATTGGAGGGATAACCCTTGGTATCATATGTCTGGCTTGGATGGTGAGCGGAAATGGGATTACGAGAATCTAGATAGAGCCTTGTATGATCATATATGGGAGGGTGACTTTAATGACTCGATTGAGAATGCCCTTATATTGTCAGAATGGTTTGACGCTTGTGTTGATGCGCATAAGAAAATAGGCACTGAATCACAATGGGCTAAAGGGGCTAAGTTTGCAGCTCATGATCCAAGTGATACGGGACCAGACTCTAAGGGTTATGCAATGCGCCATGGTTCCATTATTTACTCGGTTGAAGAGATGACGGATGGCGGTATAAACGAGGGTGGCGACTGGGCGCATGGTTTAGCTATTCAGCAGGGTGTTAATCATTACACATGGGATTGCGACGGCATGGGGGTTGGTCTTGCTAGACAGGCTACAGACTCTTTTAGTGGGCTTAATATATCGACTACAATGTATAAGGGTAGTGAAAGCCCAGATTTTCCTGATGCTATTTATATGCCCACAGGTGAGACAAAAGACAACAAGACAAATAAAGACTGCTTTAAGAACAAGAGGGCGCAATACTATCAAGAGCTAAGAGATAGAATGTTTAATACCTATCTATCTGTTGTTAAGGGTGAGGTGTACCCAATGGATAAGATGATAAGCTTTAGCTCTGATATTAAGTCATTGCCAAAACTAAGGGCTGAATTGTGTAGAATGCCAGTTAAGCCAAATGCTAACGGCCTGATAGAGCTTTATACAAAAGAACAAATGAAAAATAAGTTTAAAATGACTTCTCCCAACCTCGCAGATAGTGTAATGATGTTAATGCGTAACAATGTTAGAATGAGTAATAATCAGGCTATAATGCCTCCTAAAATTAAAAGCTACAGGATGCGGTAATGTCGCAAGATAAGCACGTACAAATAAAAGCTTCTGTTGATAAGTCTTTTGTTAATACTCAAGACACTAGAGAGCGCGGCGCTGATGATTGGATGTTTGCGCACTTTAACCAATGGGATGAAACACTAGAAGAGTACTCGGATAATGAATACCGAGGGCAGTTTGACATCATTACTCGCCAGCTAAGACAAGTTAAGGGCGAGATGTTAGCGAATCCGGTGTCTGTTAAGTTTCGACCATCTGACAACTCACCAGATAAAAAGCAATTGTCTGAAGTTCTACAAGGCATGTATCGCGCATCTATGCGAACCAATGCTGCGAAAGAGGCTGTAGATGTTGGTATTGACTGTCAAGTAAGTACTGGCTTGGGTGCGTGGCGTATAACCACTGAGTATGAGAACCAAGGTGACAATACCATCACCAAACAGATTATTACTCGAAAGCCTATTCATGAGGCAAATAACGTTGTTTTCTTTGACTCACAAGCAAAGCGTAAGGATAAATCGGACGCTAAATGGGGATGCATCCTGACTTGGTACACTGATGAAGGCTATAAAGACCTTATTGGTGATTACGGCCTAGACCCTGATGAGCGCAACCCGTCTACATTTAAAACACCTGAAACCTCTTGTGTATTCCCATGGACTCATGCAGAGCGTCACTATATTGGTGAGTATTACGAGGTAGAAGAAAAGAAGAAAAAGGTATTTATCCTGCGCAATCCGTCCGGCCAAGTTGAAACGGTTGGAATTAGGCAGAAGGCAAGATTGGCTGAACTGGCTGATTTTGGGTTCGATGTTGTTGATAAGAAGGAAATTAAAACGCGCGAGGTCTATAAGTACGTTTTAGACGGCCAAGGTATTATAGATGGTCCTACTAAGATAGCAGGCAAGCATATCCCAATCGTCCCGGTATTTGGAGATTGGAGATTCATTGAAGGTCAAGAGTGGTGGGAAGGCATGGTAAGGCGAGCCAAAGACCCTCAGCGACTGCATAATATGTCATTCTCTTTCATTGCTGATCAGGTTGGCAGAACGCCAAGACGCAAGCCTATCTTATCTCCTGAACAGATAAAAGGTCATGAGATGTTTTACCAGCAAGACGCCGATTACCCTTATTACCTAATGAACTTCTTTACTGATGACGGCCAGCCATTACCTCAAGGCATTACCAGTTATATGGAAGGACCGACCATTTCAGGGACTGAGACTCAATTCTTGCAAATGACAGAGAAAGCCGTACAAGATGTAACGGTTACACCACTGGTGGGCCAGAACGCATTAAGTGATGGCGTTACAGAGGGTCAGTTAAGACTTGCTAACGCTCAAAGCCAAATGCAGACATTCATGTATCAAGACAACTTATCCACAGCTATGCGCCGAGATGGTGAAATCTGGCTAAGCATTGCATCTGAGATTTATGATGAGTCTGACCAAGTTATTATTATGAAGGACGATGACTCAACAGAGTACATTGAGATTAACAAGGAAGGTTTTGATAGACGCGGGATGCCGACAGTTGAAAATGATATGTCTCAGGCTTCTTTAGAGGTTTACACTGATATAGGGCCACGCTTCCAAGATATGAAGCAGGAAGCGGAGCGCAAGCTGGGAGACTTAATTAACGGCCTTGCACCTAATGACCCAATGCGTCAAGTTGCAACCCTAACCTTAGTTAATATGATGGATATTCCAACAGACACTCCTCTAGAGAAATGGGTTAGCCAGCAAATGCTTGATCAAGGCCTAAGACAACCAGAGAATGAGCAAGAGTACATGGCCATGATGCAGAAGCAGCAGGCAGCAGCCAATCAGCCTAATCCAATGGTTATGGCAGCAAAGGCTGAACTCATGAAAGGGCAGGCCGATGTAATGAGCGCGCAGAATGATCAAGCTAATACAGCTATCAATGCTGAGAACGCCAAGTCAAAACGCATTCAAGTGCTTGCACAAGCTGAGAAGTACGGCGCCGATATATCAAAAACCTTGCAAGAGGTTGATACCGAGCAGCTGGATAATGCAATTAAAGTAGCGGAGAGAGTATGATCACTGAAGAGCTTAAGAATCTAGAGGGTATTGAGTTCCTTGAGGCTGAGCAGATGGAAGGCATGAAGAAAGAGGACGCCAAGGAAGGCCAATTCTATCTCACTTGCCGTGTTCGTAATTGCTTGGAGGGGTTCGATTTCAGGTTATTTAAAAGGGTTGGCGATAAGGTTGTGAATGCCATTACCAATGAAAGCGTATTAGAGGAGTACGGCTTAACAATATTTGAATACCTAGAAAGCTCTAAAGAAAATATTGACAGGAAGCTTTATCAGTAATTACAAGCCCCTTAGCCGGGGCTTTTTATTGCCTGTAGGCCACTAAAGCGTCCGCCAAAATAGACATATTTGCTCACATATCATTACTAAGTTAGAATACCCATACCACTCATAAGAGTGAGAACAATTTCCCTAACCATGCTAGGAGACTATTAGTCGCATGAGTGATAATGACGTGACGCAAGATAACGGTGCAGCAGAAGCTGAAGCAGTTGATTTGGAAGCCAATACAGATCAGCCAGATACGATTGAGGAGCCTGTGGCGGGTGAGCCAGTTGAATCCACGCAAGAGGCGGAAGAGTACGAGATTGTCGAGCGAGAGCCTGAACCGTCCAGAGATGGCGATAAGCAAACAAATGCAGCGTTTGCAAAAATGCGCATTGAGAAGCGAGAAGCCAAGAAGAAAGCAGAAGAGCTACAGAAACAGCTTGAAGCCGTGCAACAGGGCTATGTACCTGAATCACTGCAAGAGCAACTAACTGTAGCAGCGAAGGCGCCAGAGCAGCCGGATATTAATGACTTTTTGTCTGATGATGCTTTGAGTAAATACGACTATGATCGAGAGAAAGCTTTAGCAGCCTATAATGCGGCGGGAAACCGTTGGTTATTAGAGGCTCAAAACGCTAATCAAACATCACAAGTTCAAACAACTCAAAAGCGGAACCAGTACATTGAGCAGCAGCAGCGTAATATTAAGGTTTTAAATGACTTTAACCGCGTAGCTGATGATATGAATATCTCAGGCTTTGATGATGCGGAAAGTAAGCTAGTAGAATTAACAGGTTCTTCTGATGTAATACCAGCTATTGCTGATGTATTCGGGGAAGATACTAAACAGGCCGTTGCTGTTGTGAACTATTTAGGACGCAATGAGCATGAAGCCCATAGAATTCTTCAAATGGCTAAAACTAACCCTAATGGGGCTAATCGTGAACTGTTTAAACTTGGGTATCAGAAGCTTCAAATTCGCCGCAAAGATGCAGTCAGCAAGCCTATGGCAGATAGTGGCCTAACAGGCGGAACAGCTGGCGGCACAGAAAGCTGGAAAAGCGACCTTAATAAGTTGCTAAGTAGCGGTGACACTTCTAAGTTTCGTGCAGCAAAGCGCGAAGTGGAAAAGCGTCTAGGCCGTAATATCTCATACGATGAACTAGAATAGCATGGAGGCCTAAAATGGCTTTAGATACAGCAAAACAAGTCCGAGTAATGTTTAACATGGTGTTAGACCGCTTGGAGCACCAACAACAAATGGCAGTATTGTGTGATACTTTTAATGTATCAGGCGTTGAGCTGCAAAACGCTTCTAACGTGGTTTGGAAGCAAATCGAGCAAGAAGCTGGCATTCAAGAAGGTTGGGATTTCACTGATAGTGATTTCGGCGACATTATTGAATTATCTTACCCGTCACAACTTGGCGATCCTCGCAACAGCCTTAAAAAGCTGCGTGCCGATGATTTCCGTGACCGTTCTTTTATGGAGCGCTGGGCAGAAGCTGCGGCTTACCGTTTAACAGCGGATCAAAACAGCCGTATTGCTGAGTTAGTTAAAGACACTGGCTCAATCTATTACGAGCAAGCTGTAGACGGCACTGTAAACAAGACCGGGTATGACGCTGTTAAGTTAGCATCAACCATCTTGTCAGAACGTCAACAAACCATGGCTTCAGGTCTGAACGTATTCCTGAATGACCGTGACTCTCAAAAAGTGTCTAGTGATGTTGCCAACCGCTCTAACATGAATGGCCTTCCTGAGACTGTTTATAAGAACGGCATGATTGCATATAACACAGCAGGCGCTAACCTATACGAATCAAGCTACTTACCAGCCATTACAGCTAGTACGTTTGCTGGCTCTACTGTTTCAGTTGATGTTTCTCAGAAGCCTGTGGCTAACCGTACGGAAGCTGGTGGTTTGGTTCTTCCTGTTGATTACCGTATCTCAGATACAATTACCTTAGTTTCAGGTGCAAACCTAAATGTTGGTGACTCTATCGCGTTTACTGGTATCAATGCATTGGGCGAGCACGATAAGACCGACACTGGCGTAGAAATGACCTTTAAGGTTGTTGGCAAGCCTAGCGGCAATGAAGTGCAGCTATATCCTAAGCCTATTGCGGCTGGTGATCCGGCTCTAACCATTGCTGAAAAAGCTTACGCAAACATCGCTACGCAGATTGTTTCTGGAACTCCGGTTGTGGCGCTTAACACTACTTCAGCTCGTGCTAACCAGTTCTGGGTTCAAGACTCTATCGAGATCATCAACGGTGATGCGCCTCTTGAGTACTTAGGTCAGTTGGACGGTATGGAAGTAATTAGCGAAACGCTAGCTTCGGGTACTAAGGTTTACATGGCTTACCAAGGCTCAATCAACGACTTCACTCTTAAGTGTCGCTTGTTTACTTGGTATGGTTTAACCAATAAAAACCCATCTGCTAACGGTAACTTTATCATTAGCTAATAAAGAGGGGGCTTCGGCCCCCTTTATTCCTTCACAGGTAAGATATGAAACGTTTATATAGACTTGGTAAGAATATTAAGTTTCAAGGCATTAAGCTTGATTCTGTTACTGTTGCTGATAGCGACATTGAAGAATATAAAGCTAATGGCTGGGACTGTGCTTGGGTTATACTTGAGCGAAGCAAAAATCCTGAAGCGGTTGATGCTGAATTTGAAGAGATTACAGAAGAATCTGTTGATACGAATAAAAGCGGCAAGCTTAGCGTTAACGAGGTGCGTACAGCTGCACGCGACTCCGGCATAGAAGGCTGGGAGACAAAGAGAATCAAAACCCTCAAAAAAGAGCTTGGTTTAACTGATGGCGACGAACAATAAGATAGTTGAGCGCGCGTATGAGAAAATCGGAATCAGTGGAAACGTTGAAGGCCGATTGATCAATAGTGGCTTTGAAGAAATGCAAGATTTAATGTACGAGCTTCGAGGTCAAGGCACCGAGGTTGGTTATAATAATAACTCAAGCCTTTCTGAGGATGCGGGGTTTGACCGAAAGTTTAATTCTGCGATCATAGCTTTATTAGCTCAAAGGCTGGCGGCTAATTTAAGAATCCCAATCGACCCTATGTTAGCTGGTCAGGTTAGATCAGGCACCCAATTACTGGCTAGAGAAACTATACAAAACCCTACTTGGCATAGGCCTAACCGATTCCCTCGTGGGTCTGGCAATAATAAGCGTGGCTACCAGTGGGATCACTACTATACTAATCAAGCTAAGAATTACACAAGAACAAGGCAGGATCAGTATCCGCTTGAACTCGTTAACACAACTTACGTTATAGATTCAATTGTTCGCGAAGACGGAAGGCATGGACTTACATTTTCAATCAATGGAGCCGTGTCTGATGGTCAGGTAAAAATTGAGTATAGGCGCAATGATTTTATAGACTGGGAGGAACACGCAACAGTTGATTTAGTCGCATTAACTAAACAGGAAATATTCTCTGACATCTTTCAGTATAGGTTCACTATATCAGGATACACTGGCGACCCTTGGACATTGACTATTCAAGATGAGGCTCAGTACGAAGCTTTCCCCAATAGCCCACAAAACTCTAGGGATTTGCAAGACTCTGTATCATCATAGTCAAAAGTGATTTAAAATAAATGTGTTCAGATTGTGAAGGGTCTGGACTTTTGGTCGCGGCCAATCCTTCACACCTTCACATAATGCCCCTTCGGGGGTTCCTTTACATTCCTTCACGTTAACTAGGTGCTTTAGGGATGGCTTTCAATCAGTTTAAATTAGACCGTAGCGTTCTACAGGCTAGAGGTATATTCAATAAATACGTCTACGAGACGAATGACACTATTTCAGAGGTTCAGGTTTCAGGTTACTTTGGTCAGTCTCGCTTCATTGAGATAGACGGACCTATGACAAACTCTGATGGATGGGTCGGAGGTATAATTGAATGTAATTGCTCAGATGGTTTTTTTAGAGGTCAAATCCAATCTAATGGCGAATCAATTGTAAGTATTGAAAGCGGGGGTTCTTCGGTAATAGATGACTTGACCCCATATCAAGTACCAATGAAAGACCTGACAAATACCAAATTAGTCTACTCAGGCGCTACGGTTGATAATGTTTCTTCAGAGTGGACATTTGACAAGTCAATCAACGTTCCGGCTGGTTCTATCAATGTGGGTGCGGCTGCTACCTTATCAGAAGGTGGCGAGGATTTACTTGTACTTGGAAACATTACAGATAAGCGAGGCTTTGCATTAACAGCAGATTTTGACGAAACAGGCTCGATGATTCCTGACTATGTAAATCTCGGCACTGAGTTTTTTAATGTTCTTAACCCAAATGATTCGGATATAGCAATTGATAATCCACTACTATTCTCTATTGTCGGTGGTGTAACACCGCCTAACATAAGGCAAACAAATCAGGTGACGTTTAGGGCTTCTCAGGCAATGCCAAATGTGACCTCTAGAGTTACCGACACAGCAAGCGGAACAGTAATAAGATACATTCCAGATAGAGCGGCTTGGGACTCAAATGAGGGAGGGCTAGACTTTATTGCGGGTGATAATATTATTGATTTTATTAGTAGGGAGCCTAGCACTACTGGTGTATTTAATATTGGGACAGTCCCATTTAGATTGGAATCTGGCCAGCAAATAGATATAGAAATAAAAGCCGATGCTATGCATTTACAGGGCATACAGGCTGGTTCGGATTTCTTTCCTTACTTAACCCAGTTAATACAAGAGGGCCCCTTAACCAGTATAGCTACTCAAGAGTATGTAGATAATAGTCACCCGACTTTTGTGTTTAAGCAGCTGGGGACATCTTCAACTAATGCGACTTACTTCTTTAACCCACAAACGCTTATTTCTGAGGTGATTAATTACCCGTTCGAGGATGTAAAAATAACCATAAGCTTTGAATCATCAAACACAGCTACTAATAGAAGTACAATATTAGGATTATTTATTGATGGGATTCTTGTTGATAACGAATCAAATATAGAGCCAAAGGATACTAGGAATAATTATTATCAGTCTAAAACTATTGACTACTCCCTATCTACAGGAAATCACAATCTAGAGGTAAGGTTCGGTCGCGGTAATGGTTTTGGCGGGGCGCTTGCTGAAATAAGCAATTTAAGAATATTTATCGAGGAGCTAAGATAATGGCGCAGAATAACTATACAGCAGAAATTTATAGCGCTGAAACGCTTTATGGTTCGTTGGAGAGTGAGGGTGTGGATATGGGTGTAAGTATTATGACCTGTATTTCTGAGTATATTGGAGACTCACCCACAGGAAGTACATTAATTACTATTACCACAGATGCATTACAGGCCTTGTGTGATACAGCTGTAGCCAAGTCACTTGTCGGAACCTTGCAAGCTAATAAGCAAGCTAGAAAGAATGAAGTGTCCGATAAAAGCAATGACCTTATTAAGCAGGGTCTGGGGCATACTACGGCGACTGGCATATTTGGTGTATTCCCTGTTGAAAACTCAAAAGAAGAGCTTAGCTTTTATCATACAGTGGCTGATTCGTTAACGGAGAATCCGGGAGAAGCGCCTCAGATCATACCTACTATCACTAATGGAGGTGTGCCAATGATGAACGCACTAGAGGCTTCTGCTTTAGATGATGACGTAAGGCACCGCATGGAATACATATATACTTCTGTATCGCCTAATACAGACCTGAGTAAAAGCCAGTTGCTACTAGAGGCAGAGATAGACGCCGCCACTACTCAGTTAGAGCTGGATGCTATATTGGATACGAGAATCTGATTATACTGGCCAAAGTGTGTACTTATTTCTATTGCATAATTTAATCTGTTATCATTTAGATATAAGTAATGCACTAACCGGGATTTATAATGCAGGAACTACCACTTAACGGCTTCTATAGTGGCGAGAGTCAAAAAAATAGCGACCGCCGCTGCATTAATTTTATTCCTACAGGCTCTGACTCTGGGGCCTTATCTCAATTCTCGCTAATGCCGAGCACAGGTATAACCCAAAGCAATACTAACAACTCTTATAGGTCAACCTATCTTTCTGGGCTTATATCCAGTCAGGTCTTTAATGATAATGGTCTTGCTTTATTCTCCGTGGGTAATGACATAGTCCGACATAACGGCATTTCTGTATCTGGGGTTTTAACTTTAGCTCCAACACCTACAGGGGGAGGAACGGTCCCCGGCACCGCATTTGAGGGTCGGTTCGCTACAAATGGAGCAGATATAGTTCTAGTGGGGTCTAGCTATTCAAACAACAATAGGGACAGGGCCTATGTTATTGATAGCTCGCTAGCAAGTACCGCTATTGATATCGAAACTATAATGGGGACATCTAATGCAGGCCTTATAGATGTTGCCTATTTTGGAGGTAGGTTTTTATATTTGTTTAATAATCAAGTTTCCACAGAGAACGCTGTCTACTACTCTTCACTTGGCGGGACTGATCCGAATGCATTGGATTTCTTTAGGCCTGATACAAACAACGAACAGCTTAAAGGGATGGAAGTTGTATCTAATAGCCTCTACGTGTTCGCAGAAACTAAAACCTATATTTACCAGATAACAGAATCAGTTGACATCCCTTATAGGCAAGTAGGGACTATTGATTACGGGTTGTATGAGAATGTATTCAATAGCGCTAACTCAAAAGCTAGATACAAGGGAACGGTTGCCTTTGTAGGTAGAGAGGATAGTGGTAAGAATAGAGTCTATGTATTAAATGGAGGTTCAGCTCAAGCGATTAGCACTCCGGACATAGATTACCAACTAGATCAGGATGACAGCTCATTTAGAGTATTTACCTTTAGTGAGAAGGGTCGTTACTTCTTTTGTGTAAGGGGAGCTTCATTTACATACATATATGACTCGTCAACAGGTGTTTGGCATGAGCGCATAACCAATGGCGATAACAGGTGGAAGTTTATAGGGGCTGTATCTGATGGCGGAAATACTATTTTCGTTGGGGATCAAGTGGAAGATTTAAGCCCTACAGCTAGATTTTATATAGGGCTAGAGGATGACTCAACAGGTCGAGAACTTGGGGATTTAGTTGAGAGGACTGTGATTACGTCGCCATACAATAACGCCAATGACCGACTATTAATCAGTGAATTGCAGCCTATGTGCGAAGTCGACTTTAATTCTAATGAGGGTGACTGGCCTAAGCCTAAAATAAATCTATCAGTATCTTATGATTTTGGTAATACATTTGATTCCGAGAGGTCTAGCTCTATTGGTCTCTCAGGTAATTACAAGCAAGAGACTAGATTTCTTGGTGTAGGGTACGCTACACAGGCTTTCACTGTAATGCTAAGGACTATAAACCCTTATCCGACAAGAATACTTAAGCTATTATCTAGAATTACTAAGGGTAGTTATTAATGGAGAATATAGGTAGGAACTCCCTTACCACAGATGAGCTAAACAAAGTAGCTGAGATAATAAGCAATTCCTCAGCAAGCACTATTGATTTATTTAGGTTTTTCAATTGGCTGCAGTCGATTCAGAATGATCTAAATAAAATCCCCAGCGTTTTAAATGAAAACGACTCTATTGAAGTTGGAGGTAGTAAAGTATTTCCCCCGCTGCCTTTGGATAAGCTAGGATTATTGTTTTTATCATCCGGGGTTTACGAGGCTACTGTTATTGGGGGTGTAGATAAATGGAGAAGATTGTATGACGGAGCTTCATTCGACCCGGCAGCAGTGCTTCCTTAAGGCCATATCTGGCGAGAATGCTTTCCAGCTACTGGACGACGAATTAAAAAGCAGAATACTTCAGGATGGGGTAAGCCTAACAATAATGCCCAATGACTTTGTTTATATAGGCTGCTTTAAGGGGCGTAATCCAGCTGGCTTTATATCGCTTAAAAAAGTCACAAAAACGACCATAGAAATACACATTAACATACAAAAAAAGTATAGAGGGTATGCAAGAATATTCTCTAATCAGGTGCTAGACAATCTATTTAAAGACCCACTAATAAACCGAATAGAATCTAATATACCTATTATCTACCCAGATGTGATAAAATTTGTACAAAAGCTAGGATTCATTATTGAAGGAGAGAAGCGGGAGTCTTTCTTGAAGGATGGAAACTTACATAATTTAATAACAATAGGATTACTGCGAGGGGATTATGGGAGATTTAAGTTTAAGTGATTTAGACCCGACCACATCGACAGGGCTTACCAACCTTGCCACGGGTGGATTGTATGAAGTACAAAAAGACCCTATAACCAATGCATGGGGTGAGCTAACCGGAGAGGAAGAGGCTGAGGCGTTGCAGCAGCAAATAGCCGATCAAGCTTCCGCTCAAATGGAGCAAATAGAGTTCCTGAGGGAGCAATATGGAGATACCCAAGCCGCGCTTCAGCCCTATAGAGAGGCTGGACAGGAGTTTTTGCCTCAGCTTACAGAAATGCTTTCCCCAGAGGCTAGAACTGGTTTTATTCAAAATTATCTAGCTGGTGACGAGTATCAGGCTCTTCAAGATCAGGCTACCAGCCAGCTTCTTCAGTCTGCGGCTGCAACCGGAACATTAGGCTCTAGCGGCACTCAAGATAGATTAGCAAGGCAAACCATGCAAATGGGAAGTCAATATGGTACTAATGCTTACAATCAAGCCTTGAGTAATCTAACCCAAGGAACAAACTTAGGATTTCAGACTTTTGGACCTGAGTTGCAAGCACAGAGCGCATTAAATCAAGGTGTTAATACTGGCCTTAGTAATGTAGCTAATTTACAATTAGGTGCTGCAAGCATGAATCAGGGTGGGCTGCTTGGCCAGCTAGCGCCATTTGCACCGTTAGCAGGCGCTTACATAGGAGGTTGATATGGCTTTTCCAACACTTCAGCAAATTGCAGCACTTAGACAACCCTCTGGATTTGAAAGGCTTGCAGGCGCTCTAACCTCTGGCTATCAGGCTTATAGTCAAGCTGATCAAGCTAGACAGAATAGAGAGGCGGTTACAGCTGCATCTGCAAAAGAGGCTCAGGCGGCTAATTTTTTAAAACAAGCTGTTGCCGAGCAAGACCCTCAAAAGAGTGAGGCGCTTGTGGCTCAGGCTTTTACTTCGTCCCCTGATATTGTTCAAAAGTTTTTTGATGTGCAAAAAACAAAAAGCTCAATTAATTCAGTTGGAGGAACTAGGTATCAGGCGGTGCCTTTTGAAACTGGATTTAAAGTATTTGACAGAAAAACAGGTGAGTTTGAGAGTGAACTTATAGAAGATAAATCAGCTGCTGATAAATTAGCCGTAGAGATAGAGACTAAAAAATCAAAATCTAGCCCGCTTGCTTCAGCGTCCGAGGGGCAGAAAAAGACAGCGGCATTCGCTCGTAGAATGTTTGACTCTGCTAATCAGTTAGATTCGCTTGAGCAGGAAATAGACCCTACAAGCCGAGTAATACCCTTTATTTCTGGCGGAACCGGGGTTATGTCTGAGGCGGCTAATAGATTGGCATCCCCTGAAGAGCAGAGATATGCAACTGCAGCCAGTGACTTTGTTACAGCTCAACTTCGAAAAGAGTCAGGCGCGGCAATAGGTGAAGACGAATTTGAGCGAAAATATAGGGAGTTCTTTCCTGTAGTTGGCGATTCTAAGGACCAGATTTTAGCCAAGCGGTCTAGAAGAAGAAAAGCGGCTGAAGATATGAGTCTTGAGTCTGGTGGATTGTACGAAAGCGTCTATAAAAAAGAAACGCCTGAGATGAAAGAAGAGGTTTCGACCGTAGTAATTACTCATCCTGAATATGGGAGCGTTACAGAGGCTGATATAGCTGAGACAATGAAAGCCAATAACCTAACAAGAAAGCAGGTCCTTGATAGACTCGGAGGTAAATAATGGCTAGAAATCTATTCTCAGAGGAGTCTGTTTCTTCTGATGGGCGAAACCTATTTATTGACAGCGCCTCTTTAGAAGTTGAGGTTCCTAAGGATAAGCCTAGAGGGGCATCACCAAGAGCGCGAAAAGCTTTAGAAATCAGAGAAAGCCAACTGAGTGAGCGTGAGAGAATTTTGTCATCCATGCCGCCAGAGCAGCGCGAAATCCTAGAGGGTATTAGTGGTCCAGAGGCATTTTTAATAGGAATGGGCAAAGGTTTTACAACCGTTGGCAGGGGTCTAGGTATTGCTGACCAGCCCAGCGAGAGTGAGCGTGAGTCATATGGTAAGCTAGCAGAGCTTAACCCTTTGGCAGCAAAGGGGGGGGAAATACTTGGGGAATCGGCGCCGTTCGTTCCCCTTGGTGTTGGGCTTGGATCAATCCCAATTAAATCGGCGGCAGGAAGAGTCGCACTTACGGGCGGACTAGCAGGGGGTGAGAGTGGAGTTATTGCAAGAGGAGAAGGGGCAACCCCTTTGGAAGCAATTGGGGCGGCGAGCTTGGGCGCTATTACAGGCGGTGCTCTTGAGTTGGGCTTGCCTAGCCTGCGTCGCACTAGCAGTAAGCTTTTTCGTAGATTGACGGGGAAAAGCCCAAAGACAAACATAGTTGATGATGCTGGAATTCCTACAAAAGAGTTTCAAGATGCCTTGGATGGATCAGGTATTACCTATGCTGATGTGCTAGAGGAGTCTGGTGTTCCGGCTGGAAGTATTGACCCTAATCAACTGGCAAGACAGTCATTTTTAAGGTCTCAAGGGATTGAGCCAACAAGAGCACAAGTTACAAGGGATGCAGCAGATTTTCAGGCGCAGCAAGAAGCGGCTAAAACATCTGGAGCAGTTAGGGATGTGATTGAAGGTCAAGAACAGGTTCTATCAACTAGGTTTGATAGTGTTATAAGAGGGTCTAGTGGTGATTTATCAACAGATACAAACACGGTGATAGACGCCGTTGCAGACAAGGCTACCTCCTTAGATAGGGAAATAACCAACCTATATAAGATTGCCAGAGATGCGTCGCCAGATGAAAAAAATATTAAATTTAACTCTTTATCCGAAAAGCTAAAGGAGCTTGCGCCAGCAAATAGAAGGACAGGAGGCAATATAGAGGCCGTAGTTGGCGACCTTCAATCAAAAGGTGTGCTTGATAAAAACATGAAGGTAAAAGGCCGGATAGACAATGACACTGCTGAAGATGTTAGAAAGCTCATGAATGAGCTTTATGATCCTTCTAACTCGTATGGTAATTCAGTCTTAAGAGACCTTAAGAGTGCTTTAGATGATGATGTATTTAGAGCGGCCGGGGAGGATGTGTATAAGCAAGCTAGACAGGCAAAAAGTAATTTTGAGAAAGAACTTGCAAGAGCTAAAGTGTCAAAGTTCGACAGCAGGAAGAATAATATAGTTAGAGATGTATTAGAGAATAAGATAGACCCTGACCAGATGACCGATAAGGTTGTTTTTGGTAAGTCTTGGCGCGCAGATGATCTAAAGCAACTGAAAGACTATATATCAACTAGCGAGACTGGAGAGCAGGCTTTTAACGACCTTAGAGCGGATACTCTTCAAAAGATAAAAGATAAAGCCTTTATAGGACCAGAGGACGCTCAAGGCCTTAAAGCATTGAGTAGGGATAAGCTTGAGCGAGCAATAAGCTCAATTGGAGAAAATAAACTGAAGGTCTTATTTTCGCCAGAGGAAAATAAATTCCTCAAGGACTTGATTAAGGTTTCAAGGCTTCGAGAGCCAGTAAGAGGGACTCAGCAAGGGCTTGGCCCAAGCGCGCAAGCTGTGAAAACACTTACAGATCAAGTTAGAGACAACCCTTTATTTAGAGCTATTATTGATACGGTAACGCTGGATTCTAATAATAGAGCTGTATTAAAAGCATCTCCAAAATTAAAAGACATAACAACACTTTCACCAACTAGAACGGCGTTAGCGGCAGGTGCTGGAGCATCAACCAGCGCTGTTGCAGAGGAGGAATAATGGCTGACATTATAACAGCACCAATTAATTACGCAGTAATAGCTAATGGAAAGTTTGTTTCCGGTGGGTCGGTTGTATTTGGCGTGGCAAATGTCAAGCCAGATGCTGATAATCCGGCAACTCTTAAAACAATCTATACTGATCCGAATCTATTGATAGAGGCAGAGAACCCCCAGCCTTTAGATTCAAATGGCGTATTTGATCAAACAACAAACGGCGTTCTTTACGGGGTCGATAGTGATACTTATTCGATTGTTGTTTTGGATAATAACGGCGCTGAACTTTCTTACATGCCTGTCTATGATTTGAGTGATGCCAATGCGGCAACAACCGCTCAACAAGCAGCTTCAGATGCAATGGCAGCGGAAACCGGGGCAATAAATGCTCAGGCTGCCGCCGAACTTGCCGAGTCAAACACTGGGGCTTTATATACCGATTTTGTTAATAGATATTTTGGTGCGTTTTCAAGTGATCCTACGGTAGATGATCAGGGCAACCCCCCTAATGAAGGTTCTCTTTACTGGAATACTGTTAGTAATAGATTTAAAGTTTATGATTCTGGAGTATGGATTTTTCCAGAAGATTTAGGGCTTGGAACTGCCGCTTATAGTGATATTCAAACCTCTCCGACAGACTTAACGCCGGACAGAGTATTGATTACTGATTCCTTAAATGCTGATGGAGACATATGGGGGGCTTCAAATATTACTAGTGGGTCAAATTCTGATGGAGAATTTTGGCAGTACCCTAATGGAGTGATGATATGCACAGGGTCAATCTCCCTAGCAGTTAACTTATCAGCGGTTGTCGATGGTACGAATTTCTCTGACCAGCTAACCATGACATTCCCATCCGCATTTATTTCTGCCCCAGAAGTTGGTGGAAGAGGGAGTGTACCGGGTCGTATTGCATGGATGACACCAGATGCTATAACTAACACAGGGGTTATTTTGAGATTGTTTGCAAATACAGCAGTTACGGGCATGGCTGAGGCTGGCTACATCGCCATAGGAAAGTGGAAGTGATTCTAACCGTCTACAGAGACAGCGGCGGTACAGATTCCACTATTGGCCGCTTATGTATTGGGGAAGGTGTTCACGAGTATTTGTTTGCTTATACGTGCGAAGATGAAAGGCGAGCTGAAAAAGTAGCGGATGAGACTAGAATACCTTCTGGCACTTATGAGATTAAGCTTAGGCTAGGCTCTCCAATGGCTAACAAGTATGACTCTAGACATCATGACATAAATCATAATGGCATGTTATGGATAACAGGAGTGCCTAATTTTACTTATTGTTATCTGCACATAGGAAATAATGATGACGATACGAGCGGATGTCCTCTTATTGGCTATAGCTGTACTATTGATACTCGTAATGGTGGTGGGACTATTGGCCGATCTACACAGGCTTATAAAGACCTTTACCCTAAAGTTTACGGCGCGATTAAGTCAGGTGAAAAAGTATTTATTACAATTAAAGATGAGGGTGTAAAGTGAGCTTCTTTAAATCAATTGCAGGTATATTCAGCGGCGGTACTTTCAAGTCTATTGAGAATATTGCCACGGAATGGATCGAGACAAATAAGGAAAAAGCAGAGGCTCAGGCTTTGATAGTTAAAGCCCTAGACCCTAATGGATTAATGCGCCGCAATCTATCTGATAGGGTTACGATGCTTTATACCATATACCTTGTACTTACGTTGTTTTTATTAACCTTAGAGTTCTTTGGGTACGTCCCAAGCGGCGGGAATCAAAACGCAGTAGCTGAAGTAACAGATAAAATAACAGATTTATTTATGCCTATATCTGCATCGTTTGGGTTAATCATTAGCGCAAGCTTTGGTGTAAGTTACGCTAATGTTAAGGGCGGGAAATAACACGGTGATCACAGGGACGCAAGCGCCCTGTATCGTTATGTTAATTAATTAGCAGCTATAAACCTTTCACAAGCCTTCTTTACCTGCCCTGATTGGTCATACTTTGGTGTTAGCTTTACCTGCTCTTCTTTAAACCCTCTTTCATAAGTAAATACTATAGAGAAGATAAGTACTGCAACCCCAAGGCATGCAACTATAGTTTGTTTGCGATCACTCATGAGTAGACAGCACCTGATAAGCTCTTAACTCTTCCGTTGCCATGTCCATGCCTATTTCCAAGTCCTTAATCTTGCGCTTGTAAATACCCTCTCTGTCATTTTGACCCACAATCTCTTCGTTAATCTCTGCCAAAATAGCTAGAGCAACTGGCTGCCCTTCAAGTTTTTCGCGTAATGCTTCTATTAGGTGAATCATGTTGCCTTCCTTGCTTTTGTGGTTGCCTTAGTTTTTTAAAAGGTCTGCTAGCTTTAAGCCGCATTGTTGCAGCTCGTCTGGGTTGTATGATGGGCCGCTAAGCCAGATATCCTCATGCATTAATAGGTCAGCATACCTATAGGACTCATCTCGATTGCAAGCCCTTATAGTAAGCCTATCCGTATCAGAGCAGTATTCAAAATCAGCCTTATATTTGCCATTCTTTACTATTGAAAGCTCACGACACATAATCGCAATTTCAGGGTATCCGCAGGTCATTTTAAGTACTCGCTAATTTGTATATTCATCTTATGTGAAGCCTGCCATATAGATTGACCGAAAGCCACGAATGGCACTTTATTTACACTGCACCATGCTATCCACACGCCGCCTATTCTTTTGAATGTCATATCTTATCCTCATTAATAACACCTCGCTCAGTCGTACGCTACGCGCCGCTGAACTCTTTGTTAGCTGGCTAAATAGTTATAAGCTCTGTGGTACTTTTCAAGCCTCTTAAAGTCTTTCTCGCGCAACCCTTTCATTCTTAAAATGTCACTGTTGTGTCGCAGGTCTTGCATTTTTACTTTTACCGCACATCCACTGTTGCTTTTTATCTGCTCAATGTACGTCATATAATCAACGCCTTCTTTATGCGTTAATAAATTAATCAATGTGGTTACGCGCTTAGAAAAACCCATCTCTGTTAAATCTTCGATTGTATAAAACGTATCTTCAATTAGATCATGCAACACACCAACAATCATCAGCTCTTCATCGTTTTCATATTTCAATTTATTCATAACGTGCAAGCAATGAAGAATGTACGGCTTGCCGCCTTTATCTGTTGTATCTTTAAATGCATCTGCTGCTATCGAGATAGCTAGTCCAAGTGTTGCCATATTCCTTTTCCTTAATTAAATTATTCAGCTAACAAAAACATCAAACGGATTGCATAAAGCGCAACCGTTTATGTCGTGGTTATTTTTCAAAATGTCGCTTAAGTTGATGGTATTCAAATTGAGATAAAATAATCTCAGTACTTACACTCACAATATCTACATAACAATCAGGATTGCTAGCGCAGAGTTCGGCATATTTATCTAGCGCATATGAGTCAACAGAATGCGGAAAATAAACAGGCTTTCCATCAATTCTAATTTGATATTCGCTCTTATTTGATTGATGCACTTTATCACTCATTCATTCACCCCAAAAATAACAATTCACTTTAGTCAGGCACTCGCGCTGCTAATACAGCTAAGCATTGGGTTATTCTCTCAACGCCTATTAACTTATATTAACTATTTACAAAAAACAACTATTTAATTAATATATTTAAAACCAACCAAAAGGCGAGAAAATGACACTACCTGAAAAGATGATTCAAATAGGCAATCTATATCCTAGACTATCCGTTAAGAATTTAGGTTTATTACTGACCTTATACGACATAGGAGGTGCTGGCAGTGGTGATTTGGCCACAATAACAAAGAACACACCACCGATAGTAAAGGACCAGCTAAGGCGACTCATAGACCGCGAGCTGGTGGTTTTCTTTAACCATGGTCAGGTTAGGCATTATAAGTTGGCCCGTGACGCTAGAGATATGATCGACAAGGTATTTTATGTGTCAAAGGATGTACCTGAAACTCTAGAGTATAAGCAGGGTAAAAAGGCGCATGAAGCACAATAAAGGACGAGGCCCGCATAAGCGTAGTATTGACCAAGTAAGGGAGTATTTTATTAAGGTGGATTCAGGGGTGCGATTTAAATAAAAAAGCCCGTCCGGTGAGGATTCCAGACGGGCTAGCTCAAGTCAGCGAGAAATGAACTTTTTAACTATAGCAAGAATAAGCGAGGAATGAAAATGGATAGTAAATCAGCAAAGATAGCGATAGGCTTTGGCTTTATTATGATTATCGCCATGGTAATGTTCATTACCGCCATGATAGAAAGCAACGAAAGGATACACAAGGCGCAAGAGCTAAGGAAGTCAAAACTTGAATATCAAATAGGCGATGCTTGCGGAATGTATGTTGTTTCCGATGTATCGGTTAAGAGCAAGGTTTTCACAAATTTACTACACGTTAAAACAGGTGAGAAGCTGTATTTTTACGAAGAGAAAGCTGTAAACGGATTTTGCAAGCACGCATTTAATTCGCCTGAATATCAGCTTTTAAAATGACTGAACTTACACTAATTCGAGCAATGGCAAGAAACGAAATAAAAGGCGCGCTAGGTGTAGGTATTAAAATGCTACTACTAACCCGCAAAGAAATAAGCACGAATGAAATAGCCGATTTTTTTGATAGAGATGTAAAATCAATTACATACGCCATAAGCGGGTTAAAGGCCCGTGGATGGCTTAAGCGTGTTGGAATGGCCACAACATACGGACTAGCAAAAGACAGCAGGACGGGCGATTTAAGGCGTGTTTCTATTAATTCTGGTGTCTATTCTGCTACTGACAAACTAAAACAATTAATAAGCGAGAAATAAGAATGAGTAATTTAGACGATGCAGCCATGCCAATTACAGGCGTAGCTTGTGAGGACGGATTAACTAAGCGAGAACAAGCTTGTATATCCCTATTAATCCCTGAGAGCGGAGATGTAGAGCTAGACGACCTAATACGCAAGAGTCGCCGTCAAAATCTTGCAGGTGAGGCCTTGCAGGGCTTTATGTCTAGCGCACACGGAAAGTCTTTTGGTCATCACTATAGCGAACAAAACAAGGCTTATTGCGAAGTTTCCATATTGATGACTGACGAACTAATCAAACAACTGGAGAGTGAATAATGAAAATGAGTGATGTGTTTGAATTACCAGTCGATGTGCGCGGGCGAAACAATCTTGTGACCGACCACTATGATGAGACGGTAGCAGCTGTCCACGCAATTAACAACCACGACAAGCTGGTTGAGGCTTTGGATTTAGCATTGACTAGCGCGTGCGATAATTATTCATGTAGCGAGGAATTCTTTGACCATATATCAGAAATACTAAAACAAGCTAAAGAGGGGTGAGTGATGAAGCAAGTAAATAGATTTAAGCAGTATTTTTTGTTCCAAGTCGCAGCAATATGGGCGCTATTTAAACCAAATACAACTCAATTCATATTAGATGCGTACCGATTTAAAGTAGATCACGACAGAGCAAAAGAAGCAGATAAGGACCTATAGCCGCATAACAGCGGCTTTTTTATGTATGACATATCAGGAATGGTAACACATAAAAGCCCTAGCGTATCAGGTGACAGAGGCTAGGGTTTAGCAATACTTAAGGCGCTTGCTATAGCCGGATTGTGGATTGTATCTTACTACTCGCTTATTGTGTAATCGCCTGATTCGATCATTTCCCAGACTTCATAAAATCCTATTGCTTGATCAAGACATGCCATTGCGGCAAGTCCATTTTTATTGCGTTTATGATCTTTGCCTTCTTTAACCAGCTTAGCTCTAGCCGAAACAATATCTTTTAACAGCTTATCTCCATCTAATTTCATGCTTTACCCCTTATAAAATACATCGTGGCTAGGATTCGAGAACCTTAATTCAGCCATCTTTTTACCAAAGTGGGCAAACCCCTTGCCTGTTATTCTGGTGCTGGTGCGCGGCTTGCCGTTGTGTTCAGTGGTGCTTAAAACCATATAGCCCGCATCTATTTTAGATTGATATGCCATATTGCTGGCCGTTATGTATTTGGCTTGTCGTAGCCATTCCATAAACTTGTTAGGTTTAACCTGTAATTTCTTGGCGGCATCTCTCATGCATAAAGTGTGATCATCATTAACAATCGTTTCATGCAGCTCAATGGCTGGCTTTGCTTGTTCTAGTTGGCGGCTTTTATCATCTATCACAGATTGAGCAGAGATTAACGCGCGGGCCATTAGTTGCTCAGGTGTTTCAGCCTGTTTTTGCTCTAGTTCATCCCATCTTTCTA
>Ga0316207_10001184_pt1 | contig 33788 bp, 27 predicted proteins | sample 6weekpyrite_MG_FD_204943 | JGI IMG/M metagenome (GOLD analysis project Ga0316207, IMG submission 204943) | Microbial mat bacterial communities from mineral coupon in-situ incubated in ocean water Damariscotta River, Maine, United States -... | ecosystem: Environmental > Aquatic > Marine >... | reverse complement strand
CAAATAACTCTAAGTCTTGAACAATTTCGCTACAAGACGCATGGATAGTATCCATGACTTTCTGTGCGGTAATTTTTCTATCGACAATAATAGCCAAATCTCGGCGAATTGCAGGATATTTAGAAACCGCTTGATACGATGGGATCATAGCCTGTTCAAATATATCTGCATTCAACTCAAACATATAGGTGGCAGCTGAAACATCCAACTTTTTACATAACTGAGGATGTAATGCACCAATCCAGCCTATAGGCTGTTGATTTTCTTCGTCTTTACCAGCATAAATGGCGGCAGACTGTCCGGGGTGAAGTGCTGAATGAGAATCTACTTTAAAAGTAAAATCTGGCTTTTTACCGGTTAATCCTAACAAAGCTTCAACGTGTCCTTTAGCATCAAAAAAATCAATTTTGCGGTTGCTCACTCCCCATTGCTCAGGGTAAAGATCGCCATTAAGTACGCCCGCCACAACTAATTTTTGTTTAATTTCATTATCTTGTCTTAAAAACTTAAGACCGCACTCGAATAAGCATAAACGATTTTGTTGGCGATTCAAGTTATATTGCAAAGAATCTAACAATCCAGCCCATAAATTTGTTCGCATCACCCCCATATCAGCTGAAATCGGATTCGCCAGGGCAATCGCCTCTCCGTCCGGGTCAACAATGGCCTGCAAGTTTGGGTCAATAAAGCTATAGGTAATCGCTTCATAAAACCCTCGATCGACAAGCACTTGCCTGACGCGATCAAGGCCAATTTTATGCTCTGCGACCGAGCTCATCTGGATTATCGACGACGGGCGAGTTAGCGGGATATTGTTATAGCCATAAATTCGACCCATTTCTTCAATTAGGTCTTCTTCGATTTCGATATCGAAACGTGCCGCTGGTGGTGTAACATCCCAACCGTCACAGGTCGTTTCAAAGTTCATCCCTAAATTTAATAAACACGTTTCAACAAAAACCGGCTCAAACGGAATGCCCAGAACGCGTGACAAACGCTCTAAACGGAGTTTTACCGATTTTCTATCTGGTAAATGTTCAGCAGCCAGGCATTCTGTGACAGGACCTGCCTGACCGCCTACTATCGCGAGTAATAATTCAGTTGCCCTTTCAATCGCTTGTCTTTGCAACTCAAACGAAACACCACGCTCAAACCGATGTGATGAATCAGTATGTAATCCATAATTACGAGCCGCTCCAGCGAGCTTAAGCGGTGCAAAAAACGCACTTTCCAGAAAAATATTATTGGTCTCATCGGAGACCGCGGTTCCAGCCCCGCCCATAATCCCAGCCAGGGCAACAGGAGCACGCCCGTCAGTAATAAGCAGACTGCCCTCATTTAAAGTTAATTGTTGTCCGTCGAGGAGTTCGATTTTTTCATCCTGAATAGCATCGCGTACCACAATTTCTCCAGCCAGTTTATCCAGGTCAAAGGCGTGCATAGGCTGGCCAAGCTCAAGTAATACATAATTTGTAACATCCACAAGAGGTCCCAGACTACGGAGGCCACTGCGACGTAGTTTCTCCTGCATCCATAATGGTGTGATCGCTTTTGGATTTACATTTTTAATCACTCGTCCGACATAATGCGGGCAGGATTCAGGGACATTGATGCTCACCTTTAGGATATCATTTACAGACGCTTCCACTGATTGAATAGCCAGCTCATCCATTTCAATATCATTTAAAACACTCACCTCACGGGCAATACCGGCAATACTTAGGCAGTCTCCACGGTTTGGGGTGAGATCCAGCTCGATAGTGACATCGTCTAAATGAAGATAGTCTTCAACCGGTTGACCAACCGGTGCATCGTCTGGTAATTCCATTAAGCCATCAGCCTGCTCTTCTAATCCCAGTTCTTTAGTCGAACACAACATGCCATGAGACGACACACCCCGAAGTTTTGACTTTTTAATTTTAAAATCACCGGGTAATTTCGCACCCACCAATGCAGCGGGTACTTTTAAACCTTCACGAACATTCGCCGCACCACAGACTATTTGCAAAGGTTCATCGTCACCTACGTTAACCTGGCAAACATTTAACTTATCTGCATCCGGGTGCTTACTGACTTCGAGAACTTCGGCAACAACGACTTTAGAAAACTCGCCTGCAACGGGTTCACAGCCATCGACCTCAAGCCCCGCCATGGTTAATTGTTCTTGCAGGGTGAGATTATCAATATCAGGATTCACCCACTCTCGTAACCATTGTTCGCTAAATTTCATATTAAAAACCTTTATTACTCACTTCTGACCTACATGTCAGAGAACGAAAAATATAAATCAAACTGCTTGTTTAAACCGTCACTCCTGCTGAGTCAAAAATCAGACTGTCTATAAACAAGTCTTTCATCAGGTATCCACCTGTACGGGTATGACGGTCTTTATAAACACTTATTTAAACTGTTTTAGAAAACGAACATCGTTTTCATAAAATAACCGTAAATCATTCACGCCATAACGCAGCATCGCTAACCGCTCTACGCCCATACCAAACGCCAGTCCTGTGAATTTTTCAGTATCGTATTTAACAGACTTAAAAACATTCGGGTGTACCATGCCGCAGCCAAGCACCTCCAGCCAGCCTGTATGACTACATACACGACAGCCTTCACCACTACACATAACACACTGTATATCAGCCTCAGCGGATGGTTCAGTAAAAGGGAAATAAGAGGGTCTGAAACGCACTTGCAAATCGTCTCTTTCAAAAAACATTTGAAGAAAATCAATTAACAAGGCTTTTAAATCTGAAAAGGTGACCTTTTCATCGACCACCAGCCCTTCTACCTGATGGAACATTGGGGTATGCGTTATATCGGAATCACAACGATACACTCGACCGGGTGCAATAACTCGAATAGGAGGGTCAGTTTGTTCCATGACCCGAATTTGCACTGGTGAAGTGTGGGTACGCAATACGGTATTATCGTTAAAATAGAACGTATCATGCATGGCACGCGCCGGATGCGACTCGGGTATATTGAGCGCTTCAAAATTGTGGTAGTCGTCCTCTATCTCGGGGCCAACAGCAGTGCTAAAGCCCATTTGTGAGAACAGCTTTTCAATTCGCTGCATGGTTTTTGTCACCGGGTGTAAACCACCTGTCAGGTTGGTACGCCCGGGCAAGGTCACATCGACTGTTTCGCTCGATAATTTTTCATTTAATAATAAAGTATCCAGCTCCGTTTTTTTTACTTCCAGCGCTTGTTGCACTTGCTGCTTGGCCTGGTTGATAACCTGCCCCGCTTTCGGTCTTTCTTCTGTCGAGAGAGAACCTAGCTGCTTCATGCGCGACGTTATTTCCCCTTTTTTACCCAGGTACTGTACACGTATATCGTCAAGTGCTTTGACATCGGTTACTTGCGCAATGGCATCATTGGCCACACTTACTAATTTATCGAGTTCTGCTTGCACGGTTTTATTCTTTCGTTCAATTTTAAAATAAAAAAGGGAGGCTTCAAACAAAGCCTCCCTTTATGGGTTTGCCAGGTATCTCAATCGAGGATTAAGATGCTAACAATATTTACAGATTGGCTTTAGCTTGTTCTGCAATCGCTGCAAAAGCTGCTTTATCAAATACTGCTATGTCTGCAAGTACTTTTCGATCGATTTCAATCGAGCCTTTTTTCAGACCGTTAATAAAACGGCTGTAAGTTAAACCACAATCGCGTGCTGCTGCGTTAATACGTGCAATCCATAATTGGCGGAATTGACGTTTACGTTGACGACGATCACGGTACGCATATTGACCTGCTTTAGTTACAGCTTGTGTCGCTACACGAAATACATTTTTACGACGGCCTTTATAACCTTTCGCTTGATCTAATATTTTCTTATGACGCGCATGAGCGGTCACACCACGTTTTACTCTAGGCATATTCGCTTACTCCGCTTAACTATAAGGTAACATTGTACGTACAGCCGCTGTATCAGCAGAGTGTACTTGCAAAATACTACGTAGCTGACGCTTACGCTTGGTACTTTTCTTGGTAAGGATATGTCGTTTGTGGGACTGAGCACGCTTAAATCCGCCTCCAGCTGTTCGCTTGAAACGTTTTGCCGCGCCACTATTACTTTTAATCTTTGGCATCGTTAGATACTCCGCATTCTTTAAGTTAAATTTAAAACTGGAAAACGTTTCCAGCTACTTCTTTTTGGGAGACAGAACCATGACCATTTGTCGACCTTCCATACGTGGAAATTGTTCGACAGTGCCTAGTTCTTCCAGATCTGCTTGAACCCGTTTTAACAAGTCCATACCAAGATTCTGGTGAGCCATTTCGCGACCACGAAAACGCAAGGTCACTTTTGCTCTATCTCCATTACTAAGGAAACGTATCAGGTTGCGTAGTTTTACCTGATAATCCCCTTCTTCGGTCCCAGGACGGAATTTAACTTCCTTCACTTGAACCTGTTTTTGCTTCTTCTTTGCCGCGTGGCGTTTCTTATTCTCTTCAAACAAGAATTTACCATGATCCATTATGCGACAAACTGGTGGTTTGGCATCGGGAGAAACTTCCACTAAATCCAGCTCTTTTTCATCTGCTAAATCAAGTGCCTCAGCAATTGGTAAAATTCCAATTTGCTCTCCGGCATCATCGATGACCCGTACTTCTGGTACTCGAATGTCTTCATTGATGCGTGTTGTCTTTGTTGCGATACCTTTTCCCTCCAAATGACTACGGCCGTGTGACACACTTTTGTTTCATAATTAAAGTGTGTACGCACGGCCACAGTTTGATTCTGTTCAAATTTGCCAGCACCACTAAGTTAGACAAATCCGTTCTGTTACGTTTCAGCGCGAATTTTAATGCTTATTTGGCTATTTCTCAAGCTTATATCAGCAAATATGTTTGTTTCTTCATTGATTTACTTTTAAAAACTCAATAAAAATCTTAGCAAAGGGTATTGAATAGGCTCTCGACTGAAAAAACAACCTACAAATCTATCTAAAATAAAGATTCTACTTTAAAATTAACAAGTTAAAAGTGGTCTTTAAACTTGCTTATAAAGGAATCAAATTGATCTTCTGGTAGATTGTTAATTCCTGCGGCTGCTTTTCTACCTCCGCCGGAAGGAAATTGTCGACATAACGTATCCGCCCCTTCACGGTTAGCTAAAGGTGCCCGAACACTAACGATAAAGTTACCGGTAGGAAGTTGACTTAAAATAGCGTGAGCTCGCTCAGGGGATTGAGCCGTTAAGTGGTTACTAAAAACACCGCTAACCCGGTTAGACCATGCTGCAGTTGGTAATAAGTACACTCCATGCTGATTAGACTCGTAGTATGGCTTAAGACTTAGCGCATTTTCCATATCAGATGAATACCCTTCTTTTAAGACGGTAAAGGCTTTTTCGTTTTCTATAAAATCAAATGGATCTTTGTAGTGGCGAACTATGTTGAATAAGTCTTGTGGCTCAAAATATAAATCATCTAACTTAGCACCATAACCATTATAGTTTAATAAGATTCCTAACTCGTTAAGTTGGCCAGCCTTTTGCTCACTTAACGATTCATTATTGGCAAGGCTATTAGCAACAACCGCCATGTTATCGCCAAAAGAACCAACGATTGCCCACAGCACATGCGCGTTTTGCAGAAAATTATTAACAATCAGGCTTGTGCAGATCTCAGAGCTGGTATTGATATGTGTCGCAAGGTTGCTATGTTTTATTAGATCACCGGCGTAGTGATGATCAAAGTATTGAATTGACGCTCCTTGATTTAAAATACTTTGCACTTCTGCCCGGTTTTTATCAAAGGAAATATCTAAGACCAGTACCTGGTCTCCAGCTTGCACCGAAACCTTTTCTAATAACTTAATATCTCGCTTCACACCCGTGATTAGCTCAGATTCTAACGGGTGGCTCAACCTCATTTGGTGTAATGCACAAATACCATCGGCATCACCATTAAAAACATCAAAATTCAAGTTAAATCTCCGTATTTATTACAAATAATTGATAAACTTAGTCATTTTACACATTTAAATTGATATAATACACTTTTAACATCAAGGTGCAATAATTGGCAATTATGATGAACGAATCTGAGAAAAAAAGTAGTAACACTGTTTGGCATCACGCCACCGTGACCCGTGAAAGAAGACAACAGCTTAATAAACACAGAAGTTCAATTCTTTGGTTTACGGGTTTATCCGGAGCAGGGAAATCAACTCTCGCGCATGCGGTTGAAGAAGAGTTGTACCAGCGTCAATGTCGAACCTATGTGCTTGATGGCGATAATGTTCGTCATGGCTTATGCAGTGACTTAGGGTTTTCAGAGGAAGATCGCCAGGAAAATATCAGACGGATAGGTAATGTCGCAAAACTATTTCTTGATAGTGGCGTAATTGTTTTAACTGCCTTTATATCACCGTTTAAAAAAGATCGCGCAATAGTCAGAAATCTCGTGTTAGCCGGCGATTTTCTTGAGATCCATTGTAGTGCCCCCGTAGAGGTATGTGAGCAACGCGATGTGAAAGGCTTATATAAAAAAGCCCGTGAAGGCATAATTTCTGATTTCACAGGCATTTCCTCTCCTTATGAAATACCAACAAACCCCGAGCTTACCGTCAAGACAGGCGAAAATTCACTTGAAGAAAGCGTGCAAAAAGTCATTCAACTTTTATTAGATCGCGGAATCATCACTTAAAATAAAAAACTATAAAGGCTAATTTATGACTAAACAAAAGATTCTGGTTACTGGTGGAGCCGGCTATATAGGCAGCCATGTAGTTCGGCAGTTAGGCGAAGCTGGAGAAGATATTGTTATTCTGGATAACCTGACGACGGGCGTTGAAGATGCCGTTTTATATGGCGAATTAATTATTGGCGATACTGGCGATAAAGAGTGTGTTGATAAAATAATGCGCGAGCATGATATTTCAACCGTTATGCACTTTGCTGCTCATACCATTGTACCTGAATCGGTTACCAACCCTTTGAAGTATTATGCCAATAATACCTGTAGTACACGTAATTTATTGGAATGCTGTCAGAAGCATGGAATTAATCAGTTTGTTTTTTCTTCTACCGCTGCCGTTTATGGGGAGCCTAAAGACTTACCGGTTACTGAAGAGACACCAACCTCACCCATTAATGCTTATGGTACATCAAAATTAATGTCTGAAATGATGATGCGTGACCTCGCTTATGCAACTGACTTTAAATATGTTGCGCTTCGTTATTTTAATGTTGCAGGGAGTGATCCTGAAAGCCGCATTGGACAAAATACGCCAAATGCAACGTTACTCATTAAAGTTGCTGTCGAAGTAGCGATTGGTAAACGACCCAGCATTTCAATTTTTGGCACTGATTACCCTACTTCAGATGGAACGGGAATTCGTGATTACATCCACGTTGAAGATCTTGCCAGCGCACATTTAAAAGCGCTCGATTATTTACGCAAACCTGAATCAGAATCTATAACCTTAAATTGTGGTTATGGGCATGGCTTTAGTGTTCGTGAAGTACTTGATACCGTCCAGAAAGTTCATGGAGCTCCAATAAAAATCGTTGAAGAACCCAGAAGAGCTGGCGATCCTCCTGAATTAATAGCGAATGCATCAAAAGTACGTGAAGTTCTTAATTGGCAACCTCAATTTGATAACCTTGAAGTTATAGTGAAGTCTTCACTTGATTGGGAAAAAAAGAAAATTAGTTGAGCGGTCAGTATAATTATTTATATTTTAATTTTCTCGATCCATTCTTTATCTTGATCAATAAAAATTTTAAACCAAAGCTCAATATTAATGATGCTCCACAACTGAGTAACAGATAAATCATTTTTCATTAATACTTTCTTATCAAATATACCCCTATTTAAACAAGCTGGAGATCTGGTTATAGATTTAACAAGAGATTTCATTTCATTAGTAGACCAAAAACTGGCTGGTACAGGGAAAGGAAATTTATCTTTTCTGTTCCAAATTTTTTCGGGTAATAATTTTGAAGCACATTTTCTTAACAAAAACTTTGGAATTAAATCTTTAACCTTTTGTTCTGGCGGAACTGTCGCTAAGAAATCTACAATTCGATAATCAAGTAAAGGAACCCGAGACTCTAATGATAAAGACATGCTGACTCGATCTTCAAGATGCAACAGTCCAGGTAAGTATACTTTAATATCGTGATACAGACATTTATCCAGCAAGTGTATATCTTCTACATTTGAAAAAACTTTTAAATAACTGGTTTTTGGTGAGTACCCTTTCAACCTTTTAATAAATGATTTATCCAAAATTTCATTGTCCGATGGTAGAGCACCACAATGAAGTTTTGCCCATTCATCTTCAAAAGATTCTCTATTCTTATATAATCGTTTTTTAAAACTGTTTAAGACAGCAAAAGGTCCTTTTTTTACTAATCTTACAAGACGGTTAAATAGCGAAATATCTTTTTTAGCCTTAGGATCAACCGGAAGAACAAACATACTGGTATCATTATATGCAGTTTTAAATTGCGCCATATATCCAGCAAACAGCTCATCTCCTCCATGACCAGTTAACGATACAGTGGCATTTTCTCTGGCTAACTTCGAAACAGTATAATAGGAGAATCCACCATTTGTTGCCATTGGCATATCCATATGCCAGACAAGATGGGGAAGTAATTTAGCAAAGTCTGATGCGGTAGGATTACATTCGATATATTCCGCGCCAACATGTTTGGCGACTAATTTTGCATAGCCTGATTCATCGATAAACTTATCATCAGAAAATTTAGTTGAAAAAGTCTTTAGGTGTTTACGATACTTGCTTGCATAAGCCACTACCGTGCTTGAGTCTAATCCACCACTCAAATGACAGCCTAATGGTGCATCACTTCTGCAATGTATCTTAATAGCATCATCAATTAATGTATCAAGCTCATCATATAACTGTTCATCTGTTCTGCTTGTATTATAGTTATAATTAATATCCCAGTACTTCACTTCTTCGTAAGTGGAAGTATCCAAATTTGCAATACCATAATGACCCGGCTGTACTTCATAAATATTTTCAAAAATTGTTTTATTGTCCAGTACTCGACCTGCATATAAATAGTCTGAAATGGCCTCATAATTTGGCAACCTTTCAATACTTTGATCTTCGATTATGGCTTTAATTTCCGAAGCAATGGTGAACTCATTATTATTGAGAAAATAGTAGAGGGGTTTTATTCCTAGTCGGTCGCGGGCAACAAAAAGAATATTTTTTTTAGTATCCCATAATGCAAATGTAAACATTCCGTTTAATTTTTTCAGACAATCGACACCATCTTCTTCATACTGATGTAATATTACTTCACTGTCCGTATTTGATTTGAAAACATGTCCTTTGCTAATTAAATCTGCCGTCAGTTCCTTGTAATTATAGATTTCACCATTAAAGACTAATACCAAAGTATCATCTTCGTTTGTCATTGGCTGATGACCTGCGTCTGATAAATCTATGATTGATAATCTTCTATGACCTAATGCAACTGATTTGTCGACATAAAGCCCGCCATCATCAGGACCTCGATGATATAATGTATCGCGCATTTTTTTGAATAGATTTTTATCTATTTGCTGCTTGTTGAAATTTAAACGTGCAATTATTCCACACATATTTTTTCCTGCCTTCTTTCCAATACTTCAATTCTTTCTGACAAATTTCAAGAAATCCTGGTACATGTTTCTTTTGAATATTAAAATTAATAATGTATAAACTAAAGCACCCGTCGTTATTGAAAGCAGCAAGAATTTAAAATCATGCATACCTTGTAGAAAATACCTTAATGTATAGAGGACTGCGACCATGATAACTGACGCAAAAAATGGAAAAATAGTTGCGCTTAATACACTTAAAGCAGGTAATTCCAGAACCTGTAGGCAACGAAATGTTGTTATTGTAAAAACTAACGGATAGGCCAGTACCCAGGCTAAACATAGCCCAATAAGACCCCATTGTACCCCTATAATAAAGGAAATAAACATTACTACTGCTGTAACTGCCATATTGACAAGATTAATTTTTGGTTTACCTATCGCAAAAACAGCCGGTGGAAATATATAACTAAGTGCTTTCAATGGCAATGTTATGCATAACAACTGAAATGGCAAGATACTTTCAATCCATTTATCTCCTAACAATATTGGAATGGCCTCTGGAGCCACACCGGCCATACCAAAAAAAACCGGAAATGTCAGAAACCCCATTACTTTTACTGTACGTAATATATTGCGATTTATACGTTGAAGATCATCCTGAATTCTCGAATACGAAGCGAAAGTAACCTGTGTAACTATCGGAATTATTTTTTCGGCTGGAATCGATGCCAGATTTAAGGCTACACTGTAAAAACCCAGAAAAACATCACCCAGAACTTTACCGGCAATTATTTTGTCAGATTGAGTAAAAACATAAAAAAGCAACCTGTCGCCAGTTAGTAATATACCAAACTTCATTAATTTAATTGATTCTTTAAAATAAAAAGATGGTAAATAAAACTTGCGAACCGCCAGATTATATCCAATAGCTTTTATTATATGGATACTTATCAATCCACCAATTAAAGACCAAACTCCCATTCCAGTGTATGCCATTGAAAGAGTTACAATTGATCCTCCTACTTGCGCAGTCAGGTCGACTTTTGCTTTTGACTTAAAATTCATATCCCTGACGAGTAATGACATCGGGATTGTAAAAAGGGCAATTAGAAAAAAATTAATACTAATAACTCTAATTAATGGTATTAATTTTTGCTCGTTAAAAAAGGAGGCTATATAGGGCGCAGACATATAAATAATAAGCCAGCCTGCAAAACTAAGTAAAATTATCAAACCGAATAGTTGTTTAATTTCGTTGGTTGACAATGTTGCAGCCTGTATTATGGCGGCACCAACACCTAATTCACTCAACAGGGTAAGAAGCGCTAAAAAAGTAGCTGCCATAGCCATCAAGCCATAGTCAGATGGGTCTAATAGCCTGATTACAATTATTGTAGAACACCAGGCGATTAGTTGACCAAGGAATGTCCCTGTACTTAGCCAGATGAATGCTTTTATGATCTTTTGCTTAAAATCGTCACTATTGATAGTCATTGTTGAATTGCTTCACATACAGAGTTGAAAGGGGTTGCAAGATTTTATACAAAAGCTGCCTGGTATTGCTGTTGCACTATTCAACAAAACGAGTTTTTATATCCATTGCAACTCTTTTTGCAGTATCTCCGTCCCAGTATTCAATTTTTTTAGCATTTTTCCAGCTACCCGACAAAACATTATCAATACTATCTAAAAGCTCATCACTTTTGATTAATTTATTTGTACCTTGTATGACGGTAATTGGTCGCTCAGTATTATCACGCAAAGTTAAGCATGGAATATTCAAGTAAGTTGTTTCTTCCTGTATTCCACCAGAATCGGTAACAATTAGTTTTGCACTGCTTACCAAACTGATAAATTCTATATAACCTAGTGGCTTAATTAATTTAATAGTTTTACATTCAGAAATTTTTTCATAAAGGTCAAACAATTTCAATTGCTTTTCTGTACGAGGATGAATAGCGAAAACAATTGGTAGTTTTTTACTCGCGGCGATTAATTGTGAAACAATATTTGAAATAATATCGTTATTATCAACGTTTGACGGACGATGTAAAGTAACGACACCATATTTTTTAGATGTAAGGTCTAAGGACAAATCTTTAAGAATATTACATTTTATAATCGACTCTTTTTGTAACTCATATGAATCAATCATTATATTACCAACAAGCGTAATTTTTTCTGCCTCTACACCTTCTTTATGTAAATGTTCATTACCGTCTTTTGATGGAGTCCACAAAACATCCGAAATAGAATCCGTAATAATTCTATTTATCTCTTCCGGCATAGCTCTGTCATGACTACGTAATCCAGCTTCTAAATGTGCGACTTTAATACCTAATTTTACAGCTGTTATTGCACATGCCATTGTTGAGTTAACATCACCGACAACAACTGTCAGGTCCGGTCTATGTTTAGCACATACTTTCTCATAACCGAGCATGACACCGGCAGTTTGCTCAGCATGAGAACCACTTCCAATATTTAGATGATAATCAGGCGTTGGAAGCCCAAGGTCATTAAAGAACGCGTCAGACATAGACACATCATAATGTTGTCCCGTGTGCACTACAGACACATCGCACCAGTCATGCTTCGCTAACTCATGATATAGCGGAGCGATTTTCATGAAATTTGGTCTGGCAGCAGCAATTATATGTATTTGAATTTTTTTCATTGTCATTATCATTTAACTAAAAGTAATAGATTGCAAAAACACCATCCCTGGTAAGGTATTTACTGGCATGTGAATATTTTTCTGAAAATATTCTCTGTTCTTTCAGCCATTTTAATTTTTTCTTATTTAAGATTAACCAAACATGTTTGTTTGCCTTCAAAGAAGTATGAATTAAATTTTCAAGTTCAGAAATTTGAGATATTAATGTTAATGTCGACCATCGCTCAAAAGCGCCACGATTGGTCGCCACTAGCGGGTAGGTCCTGTTATTTGTACTCTTAAAATAGTAATTTGCTCTTTCCAGATAAAAAGCAGTTGCTTCTTCTGTTGTTATTAAAATATCGTCTGAAGCAGCGTTCTTGTTTAAAATTTCTGCTGCACCACGATAATCATATCTTGGATAATAATGCTCCTCTACAGATTGCCTATAATTTACTCTGAAATTAGCATCATAAGATTCGATTTTATTTAAATGTGTAAACAAATAATCTTCAGAAACAAGTATATATACAGATATTGCCGATAAAATTAGATATATCTCACTTTTACTACTTTTTAGCCAGGAAATCATACCGGAAAGATATGTCAATGCAATAACAAAATTAATTATAAATAAAGGATAAAAGAAGTATGAATATCGTGTAATTGAATATGGTAATTTCGTTACACCGACCAGCATTATTGAAAGAAATAATACATAGAGAATAAATCTTACGCCTTTGTCTTTATCTGTGTTACTGACCAAAAATTTATAGTAAGTGATAAAGCCAGCTGAAATTAATATTATGGCCGTTATTGGGAAAACTCTGGCCCATGGAACGACTAAGTTTCGATATATATTGGGGAACCCAATTAGATTTTCAAAGGATTTGAGTAGACTTTTAATGTCATGAAATTCAGGAGTTAAACCTATATATACAAATAAACACCAAAAAGAAATATTAATTACATAAAATAACACCATAAATTTACTTGGAGTAAAATTTTTAGAATTATTGCCAAGCCCAGGCTTCTGCCCTGGTTTCCATATTAACCCTATGAGTATTAAAATACTAAAGGAAAGCCCTATAAAGCCCATGAACAGGCACACAAAAGAAAGTCCAAACAAAAACTTACCGTATAAAGGATAATTGACTTTTAAAAGCCTTTTTATTGCAAAAATATTAAATAGCATAATAAAAGCATACAGACCCAGCATGCGTTTATCATCCAGTAAGTTAATGATTAAAAATTTTGCCGGAATACTTGTTTTTTTCTCCGGGATAATACTGGTCTCAAAATGAGGCACATCACCTAATAACCTAAAATCAACTGATGAAAATACTACTACAAGCACCATAGGTAATAGATACCAAAGAAAGTCTTTATCTAAGATGATTTTATTTTTCAGAAAAGTTACTGCAATAGCCAGGGGAAAAAGGAAAAGCCCCCCTTCCCATGTAAAGGCACCTAATATTGCAAATAGTAAAATCAATAATTTTGTATGTTGCTTCTCTTCAGTATAGTACTCATACATAAAATACAAACTAGCCATAAAGAAAGTTTGGTATAGTGAATACATGCGGCCAAATCTGGAAAATTCTATTTCCCAAACAGACAGAGCAAGTAATATAACAACAATTAAAGCTGTTCTTATATTAAGGATCTTTTTTGCCAACAAAAAAGAGATAAAAATTGTACAAATATTTGCGCCGACAGAAACTATACGTAAACCCAGTTCAGGCGACGTAAAAAATACAAATGGAGCCGATAAATATTGATAGATGAGACCACGAGTATAAAAACCACCATACTCAAATTTAGGTATCCCATATGAAAAAATATTTTGAATTGAGCGGGCAATATAATATTCATCGGCGGCAAGTGACCAGAGTCCTAGACCAACAACACGATAATATAAACCTAAACCTAAACTTACAAATACGCAAAGATATAGTAATGAGGTTGCATTAAATAAGTAAGAAATTCTTTTCATTACTGTTTTCTGTTAATTATTTTCTCAATATTATACTCTTTTGTATTTTTTGCATGAGTGAAAATAATAAGTTCACCAATCAGGCCTAATGCAAATACCTGCACACCGAGAACTATCATAAGTGCAGCGATCACGAATACCGGGCGATTAGCCAATGCGATTTCAAAAAAAAGTCTTTCAACAATAGGATAAGTAAATAAAATCCCACCACACACAAACATAAAGGAACCAATCATCCCGAAAAATCTTAATGGTTTTTTTGTGAATTTAACCAAAAAGAAAATAGTAATAATATCAAATAGCCTGCTTAAATATATTCTTGCTTTATATTTCCTACGATATGTTTCTTTAGTAGATTGCTTTACATCGATCTCTTTAACTGCAAAGCCTCTGCCCACTGCGATGATGGGCAAAAAACGATGCTGCTCACCATAAACTGTAATTTCTTCAATGACTTTCTTTTTAAATAATCGAACACTACATCCCAGATCCTTAAAAGAACTTCCAGCGATTATATTTAATAATTTATGAAAAATTTTAGCCATAAATCGGTTAACAGGTGAATCAGTACGTGGATAACGGGAAGCAATCACCATATCATTTTCTTCAAGTTGCTGTATAAACTTCGGTAATTCATTCGCTTCAATTTGATAATATGCAGGTAAAGTTAATATCAAATCGCCAATACTGTTATCAAAACCTATATTCAGAGCTGCAGCTTCACCAAATGTTTTAGAAAGTTTGATTGCTTTAACGCCATCTTCCTTGTTAGCTATTTGAGTAAGCTGTTTTAATTCGGGCTCAAATTGGCCATCCACAACATAAATAATTTCATATGGATTAGTTATTTCACTCAATGCGGATTTATAATTATCATGTAATTCCAGAATATCGTCGTTTCGCTCACTAATAGGAATTACTATTGAAATGTACTCATTATTATTCATTATTACTAACACCCTCTATTACATGAGAAGTTAAGCTGGATAGTTTATGCAAACTAACATCACCCGTTTTATATACTAACTCCCCTATTGCCCCACACATTAACAGGAATGCGACCAAAATAATAAACAGCATTCCTATACTGATATACACAAAACTCGATTCACCTGAGAATATGGCTTGATAGCCAGCAGTGCCTAAAAAAAGTAATCCAATAGCTAGAAATGGGATTGACAAGAGACTAAACCAGAGTAAAGGTCTCGAAGTAAACGAAACTATTGTTTTTATAGTTAATAAATCCATAAGTACTTTATAAATTCTGGATAAACCATACTTTGATTCGCCAAAGCGGCGTGCATGATGTCGGACTTTTATTTCAGCAACCCTGGATCCGGCCAAAGAGGCCATGGCTGGTATAAATCTATGCATTTCAGAATAAAGAGGTACATTCGTAATAATAGTAGAGCGATATGCTTTTAATGAACAACCATTGTCTTTAATTGGCACTCCAGTAATTTTGCCAATAATCCAGTTAGCAATTTTTGACGGAATTTTTCTTGTGATTAGCTTATCCTGTCGTTTATGCCGCCAGCCTACGACTAAATCATAGCCTTCGGCGAGCTTATCAATAAACAAAGGAAAATCTGCGGGATCATTCTGTAAATCACCGTCCATAGTAATTAATACCTTACCCTGGGCGTTGTCAATACCAGCAGCCATCGCTGGCGTTTGGCCATAGTTACCACGGAATTTAATAACAATAAGATTAGGATCTTTTAGAGCCAACTCATGCGCTATCGAAAAAGTATTATCCTTGCTACCGTCGTCCACGAAAATAATTTCATATTTTTTCCCTAGTGAGTCGGCTGCATTTTTTATTGATTCATAAAGTAGCGTGACATTTTCTTCCTCGTTGTACAAAGGTGCTACAATTGATAACTCCATTACTCCCCCATCCAATATCAAAATATCTCACTTGATCATTACTGTTTAATATGCATTACAAGCTTATGATTTTACTACAAAATCAATGAAATACCACTAATTAGATGACATTTAAAATGCTCCTGAAAACACTGGTTAAATATTAATCAATTAAAAGTTATACTTTGATTATTGTGTTTAACCTGAAGTCATAATCAATTTCGGACATAATACCATATGAAATGTGAGAGTAGACCATAACTCTCATTCAATGATATTACTTGAATGAAATAGCTGCTGTAGACTCTAAGATTTAATTGTATTTACTATAGTTATCCTCATAAATACGGATTAAACAACTTTATGTGCATAAAATACACAAATTTTATTGTATCTCATGTAACTTAGCATAATGTTCAAATATTTAAGCAATAAATGAGATTATAAGGTACGGGCCTTACAGGGCTGTAACTGATACACCCAGTACACATGAGTAATATCTATTTAGCTTTAAATCTTTTATGTTATTTACTTACGTATTAACATAAAATTACATTTAGAATTTTAACATGATGTACTTTAAATTAATGATAAAAAAATTAAATTTTAAACTATTTTTAAAAGTATTTATAAGTATTGCCATCATTGCATTGTTACTTGATAGTATCGATTACAATACTTTAATGCTTGAATTCTCTTCTATAAAGATTAAATATATTATTTTCTCTTTTATTTTGATCTTACTCATTAGATTTGTTATGGCTTTGCGGTGGAAAATACTACTGACAAGTTTCAATATTCATACTTCATATTTACAGCTTGTTTCAATTATCTTTATCAGTAATTCCGTTGGTCATATTTTACCTGGCGGCATAGGTACCGACATTATTAGAAGTTACCACCTGGCAAGTAAAGAAGGAATGGCCGAAAAAATTGCTGCCTCGGTTTTTATTGATCGCATTTTTGGATTTACATCTATGCTAATACTTGCGCAGTTAGCATCAATATATGCAAGCATTGGCTACAATATATCTGTGCTTATACCATTATTTGTTTCAGGTTCTTTATTAAGTTTATTTATACTATATCTAATTGGCAAACGAGTATCAAAACGAGAAATATCAAGTATTCATAAAATAAAATTATTAGAGATTGTTTTTTCATTCTATAACAAAGTCATCGCTTCTCTAAAAGAACTCAATATGAGTCAAACCGTCATTTATAAATCATTTATATTGTCGTTAACTGTCCAAATTGTTCGCTGCTTTGTTTTTTATTTAATATTCAAATCTCTTAATATTGACACAAGTATTTTGTATTTCCTGGTGTTTATACCGATAGTATTTATTGTGATTTTATTGCCCATATCAATCGGTGGACTGGGTGTTAGAGAAGCGTCATTATTTGCATTTTTTGGTCAATTTGGTATTCAATTATCGACTTGTACTTTAGCTGGTTTGTTGTTCCATACATTACAAATAATCGCACTTATACCTGGATTACTAATGTTTCTCAAAAAAAGATAGCGATAAACACTAATCCTGTCATGCCTTATAAATATATTGTATACATACTAGCATTGCTGTTATCTGGCATATCATTATGTATAGCCAACACAAATCTCCACAGTGTTAATCTGTATGATGTTTATGAAATTAAATTAAAAACTAAGCATAAAATTAACAACCCATTCGATGTATTGGACATCAATTTAGAAGCACTCTTTATTTCACCAACAGGTAAAAAATATACTAGCTTTGGTTTTTATGACGGCAAGGTTAATCAAACATATATCTGGAAGATTAGGTTTAATCCTGACATTCCCGGTCGATGGAAATTCAAATTAAAATCTAATAAAAGTTATTTTAAATTATATAATGGTGACTTTCTGGTTTCTAAAAAAACAGCCAATCCCTTAACTCATGGACATATAAAGGTTGATCCAAATAATAGCCGTGCTCTAATTCATTTAGATGGTACTCCACATTACTGGATTGGTGGGAAATGGATTTCAGCTCGTGATTATGGTCTCCCTAAAAAATCAGGGATTTATAATAAAGGGATCGATCCAAGTAATGTCCATTTTGGTTATAAATCAAATGAAACATTTATAAAATATCTGAATTTATTAACGCAATATAAACATAACGGAATTTTATTAAAAACAGCTCTATATCCCCTCGAAAAAGATAATTTATCCTGGGATCTTAAATGGATCCATCGTGCCGAGTGGTTAATAAAAGAATGTATCAAAAGAGGGATCAACGTACAGGTCAATATATTCGACACATGGTCCAGAGATAAAGACACTGTGTTCAAAAATAACACTATGGGATCTATGCAACCATTTAACGTTTGGAAAGATGGTGACGACTATTTAAAAGAAAATTATATTAAGAACCTTATAAGCAGAATGGCTTCATATCCCAATGTCTATTGGGAACTGGGTAATGAGATGGAGCATAAGCCAAATTCTGGTGATGGTTTTATAAAGCTCAGTAACAAAAAATACATACCCTGGATTCGGAAATATGATCCTTACAATCTTCCGATTGGTTTATCTGAAGGAATTTGGAAGCGAGTTAATGTCGATATTGGATTTCTACATCAGACTGACAAAATGCCGGATCCGACGATGTTACGACCTGTCATTATGAATGAACTGGTTAGCTATACACTTAAACCTACATTTTTTCAAAAAATTAAGCGTAAACTTTTTGGAAAGCAATGGCATCATGGTCTATGGCATGACAGCGCGATAAATAACCCAGAACTTCGTTTTGCTTATCGCAAAACATTTTGGAATGTATTTACAAATGGAGGTGCAGGGGCAAGTGAGGCAACATGGTTAGATATTGATAAATCATTCAGTAAGGCATTACATAATGTAATGCAGGATCATATGCATTTAAAAACTATATTAGATAAGAATATAAATATCGTTAACCATACTTATTATTTAGACAATTTTATCTATGGTGCAAAGGTTAAAAATACAACACGAGGTCTTCGTGGAAAATATTACATTACCTATTTTCAGGCAGGTAATAAAATACATGAACGACGCAATATAATAAATATCAAACTACAAGCAGGCAAATTTAAGTTAAGTTGGCTAAACCCTAAAACTGGTGAAATAGTTCAATCAAATACCGTAGTTTCTGTAAATAAAAATCTTATAAAAATCGCTCAACCAGCTTACACTGAAGATATTGTCTTGATATCAGAAAGAATACAATAGCCTGTCCTCTGAAATAAAAACTTCAAAGGTAAAATTTCGAAGTAACTTTATCTATTGCGATGTGCGACAAATGACATTTCACCATGACACATAAACATGTTAATAAATAAATCAACCGGATAAAAAGCGATCATTAATAAGTAGTGAATAACCCCTCTCTTTTTAGTCGCAGGTAATTCCATAACAATATTTTTAATAGACTTAACCCATAACCCATTTGAACCTTTAAGTTTAATGTCAATGAATCCAGTTTTATTGAGTATTTGTTTAATATTATGATGATCGAACAAAAAAGTATGGCGCGGATAGTGATACCCTGCCCAATATTTTTGAAACATTGAACGATCAAGAGAACCATGATCTGGTGTTATACCAAATATAACACCACCCGGTTTGAGAAGTTTATGACAAACATTCAAAAACGTTACCGGGTTTTCAACATGTTCAATTAAATCGTCAAAAAAAATCAGGTCTATTGAATTTTCTGTTATGTCCTTATCTTCCAGCTGTCCCGTCAAAAATGTAACATTCGAATTTTCAAAAATACCGGGATCAACAATATCCACACCTGTTAAAGTCAAATCGGGTCTTGACCTTTCAAGTGATCGAAGAAAAGCACCATTACCACAACCGACCTCTATAGCAGAGGCACCATCAGGAAGATAAGCATTAATTCTATTTATTTTTTTTGCATCAAGTTTGTCTTTGAGCAAACTATATAAACTTTTTTTAGTTGACATCGCACTATGTACGAAATAATTATCTGGGTAGAGCTTTGAAATATCATCAGAAGATATACGGGGGTGCTGGGTTACCAGATGACATTTTGGACATCTAACTAACATTGAAGACCATTTCACACCATATTCGAAATCCTGAGTATCGACAATAAATGGTTCTGGAGTAGTTCCACAATTCACACAAGGCACAATTGACTTTAGAGCTTCTGGTGATATTGTGCTGTCTTTTTTATTAGTTAATGTATCCATAAATTTGTCCTAAATTGTAGAAAATATTTATTTAGAGTCGCCAAATCCCTGAACGTAATCTAATATAAACAAATAAATTTTTTAATCCGTCTATTTGACCTTTAAAATTTTTCGACATTGAACGAAGACGTAATAATGGATGAATCAAATAACGTATATTGAAAATTGAAAAACCTGACAGAGTAGCTTGCTGATTGACAACTTCATAACCATATTCTCTGAGTTGTTTACTAGCCACAGACTCAAAAATATAAATATCATTATTGGTAAGATTTTTACGCCACTTCTGTGCGTTATCTTTCATTAAAGGCTTGGTAAGATTTTTTAAGTTACGGCTATCAGTCGGATAAGGTGTTTTATTTTTGTGAAAATCCAGCATGTCTGAACTGTACTCCTCACCTATAAAATCACAAATTTGCCGAGTTACATTTTCTTGATCTTCAAGAAGATCCTCATACCTAACATCCAATACATTATTCGCACCAATGGAGGATTTTAACTCAGTAATTACTTCAAGATACTCTTTCCATCGTTTAGCCAACATATAGTAATGTTTAGGTCCAAACCGGGCTTGCATCCAGGAAGCGGAAGAATCACGTCCATCCCTTACAATATGTATAAATTTGGCCTTAGGAAACCCTTTAACAATATCTCGCCAGTAAAATGCATGCCAGGGGCTTTTTTCCCCCCAACGCTGTTTATTCTGAGCTTGTGCATAACTAAACATTACCCCATCAATGATACCATGTATATCAAAACGTTTAATTACATTAAATGCTGCTTCACGGTCTACTCTAGGAGTCCAGTCATGAAGAATATCATACATATCGTTAATGATCTGACGGCGATTTTTCTCCATCGATAAATCTCCATAATATTTTAGCCAGGGCATAAATATGTTATAGAGATGTGACTCGTAAGGAACTTCAATGTTTGGGTGACTATTTAATATTCGGCTTAATAAAGAAGTTCCTGAACGGGCACAACCAAAAATAAAAACGGGATTAACACAGTTTAAAGGTTGATTCATTATAATAATTTTCCATATTATTTATATAGGTAAATCTAAAAAACATATCATCTTATACGTTTTTTTTATTTTAATAAAGCCAAGGAACCTATAGGATAGCTAAAATACTTAATATTAAAACCTGTATTATCTTTACAGTGAATGAAATACAGAACGAAATTTAACTCTACAGGCAACCAGATGCAACAAACACATAATAAAATATAGATATTGTTTTGAAAAGTATTGTTTTTACTCTGTAAAATAGACTTCATAAAGAACAAACTACCGTATTTACCTGAAAATCACTCTTTATATAACGAATTGTAATTAATATACATAGTCGCACTCATTTTCAGGCCTATGGATGCAACCCTTTCTGAATTAACTGCTTGCATTTTTCTTGTGACCTCCAATCTTTAGTGCTTTCGGCCATACTTATTATTTCCAAAATATCAGCTTTATTATTTTCCTGGTAGAAAGTACGACTTTTCCTTATATTATCTAAATGTGTTTCAATACTCTGTTTTGATAAGATATTGCCAAACTCTATTCTTCCAGCATTTGAAAAATGGTTTGAAGAAAATACTCTGTCCAAAATTATAGTACCAAGTTCGGCCTTATAGTGAGAAGGTTCCCAATAGAAACGCATATTTTTGTTCTTTTCAGACTTTAAAGGCACCTTTTCAATATTATATTTGTTATAACCACTAAAATCCCAAAGTCTAAATTCTTGCTTACCCGATTTTTTTGACTCATCTATAACTGTAAACAATAATTGCCGTTTCCATTCCTCATAGATGCTCCAAAGTCCAGCTGCGTGAATAACCTCAAGAAAACGTGCATGATTTGGTGATATCAGTAAATGGAGCCGGATATTCTTCTTATATGCTTCTGAAATTATCGTTCTTAGATAACGAAACGTAGATTTATTAGATTCAGATTCATTAAATTCATATCGTCTACATGATGAAAACCACCAATGGTCAGATAAGTATTCTCTTTCAACCTTATGGAACATATTTCGTACACCACCAACTCTTTCTATCTTTTGCATATACGATGTCCAGCTGCGTTGCCCATTATCAAGAAACATATTCTCTTCATTTTGGCTATAAAGTGTTCGATAGCTTGCTTTAAGAGCGTCAATTGAAAATAATGTTGCTCCAATATCGGCAAAACCTGAAATAAAATTATAGTTACCATTTACATCTGCATTTAACCGGTTTTCCTTAAAGTCTGACTCAAATTTTCTTTGCCCATTGAACATAAAAAAATCAAGTGCAAGCACAACTTCTTTTACTGAATCATCAACTGTAGCATGTTGAAAGTATCGCATTAACTCATAAATTGTTGTTCCTGGTAACGATAGATTGTATACAGATGATACCGTCCAGCCGGGGTGCTCAGGATCGAGTCCATAACCTGATCTGGAGCTACCGAGTATAATTCCTTTCGGTTTAATTTTATTAACTAAATTAGCCTTAGCCATACGGACATGAGTTCTAAACATAGGTTTGATTTTATTGACTCCTTTTATTTCAACAGTGCGATATATCCAGTACGGATCTATCAACCAGTTCGCTACCCCGATAAACGACATAAATACGATAACAATTGCAACAATCAAGAATAGGTAATGTTTAAAAAAGTTCTGCAAAGTATTCTCTAAAATTGAAAATATAAAAATTCACTAACTTGAGTCAGGTTTAACAATGCCAAAATCGCTAATATTGACACTATTACAGACCATCTCTTAACCGGTTGCCAGTCCCACCAATTGTTTTTAACATTCTCTGACTTCCATTTTTCGATACCCAGTGCCGGAGAATAACGGTTCATAATTTGCTGAGTATTAGGTAAAAAATGTACTGCAAAAAATAATACACTCAACCAAATTAATGCCTTACCTGGTTCAAAATAAGATCGATCAATGAGTTCACCATACTGAAGCCCAGTCAAAAATATAGGCATGTCCATATTATCCAGAATATTCTTAAAAAATGTTGGTAATGGAATACCGTTAAAACCAAACATTGAACTTAAAATACTTGAGGCCGAAGACATATCCTCAGCGCGAAAGATAACCCACGAAATAACGACTGCAAAAAATGTAATACCTCGCATAATAAAAATATTTATTTTTGAATTTAGATATTTTTCAGAAATAAATTTACTGGTTAATTTCCTCCAAGCATGATTAATAGCAAGATAAAATCCATGAACTGCCCCCCATATTACAAAAGTCCAGCCTGCACCATGCCACAAACCACCCAAGAGCATTGTGCACATTAAGTTCACATATCGTCTGGCGACTCCTTTCCTGTTTCCTCCTAAAGGAATATAGACATAATCTCTCAAAAATCTGGACAATGTCATATGCCAACGTCCCCAGAAATCAATAATATTATTAGCTTTATAAGGCGAATGAAAATTTAATGGCAAGAGGATTCCAAACATACGAGCCAGACCAATTGCCATATCCGAATAACCTGAAAAGTCAAAATATAATTGAAAGCTGTAAGCAAGAGCACCTATCCATGCCTCATAAAATGTAAGAGTTACACCGACAACCGAAGCATCAAAAACAGGTGTAGAGTAATTTGCCACTCCATCTGCAATAACAACTTTTTTAAATAAGCCTATTATAAAAATTGTAAGCCCGATGGTAAAATTTTCATAATTAAAAGTATAAATACTTTTTTGTTCAAATTGCGGAAGCATTTCACGATGATGTACGATAGGGCCGGCAATTAATTGAGGAAAAAAAGTTACGAACAAGCAATAATGTAAAAAGTTATATTCTTTTGTTTTACCTTGATAGGCATCAACAAGATATGTTATTTGCTGGAAGGTGAAAAATGAAATTGCAAGCGGCAGGATAATTTCTTCTAAAGAGAAACTTGACCCAAGAAATGTGTTAGCATTCGATGCAAAGAAGTTAAAGTACTTAAAATATCCAATTAACCCCAGATTACAACTAATACCAAAAACTAATAACAACCTGTTAGAAATAGAACTTCTAACCAGGTTATTTGTTAGTATGATACCGATTGAGTAATTAAAAATAATTGAAAACAGTATCAATAATAGATAAGCTGGATTCCACCAGGCATAGAAAAAAAACGATGCGAGGACTAACCACGATATTGATACGCTTTGATAACCTAACCTACCCAGTTTAAAAAAAACAATAAGTGTTAGCGGTAAAAATAACAGGATAAATTCGTATGAATTAAAAAGCATGTTTCATTAATATAGTATTTAAATTAATTTTACATTCAAAACTACGCAAACCAGATACTAATTAGCTCGCATATTAACTTCCATTACTGATATAGACACAATAAAATTTATGTCATTAAATAGTCCAACATGGGCGGATTAAATCATATAAGCAGTATGGCCTATAAATAACCATTGTTACGGTACCAGTCGACTGTTTTAGCCATACCCTCTTCCAAATCTATTTTCGGTACGAATTTTAACTTTTTTTGCGCATGTTCAGTATTAAAAGCACGATTATTCTTATAAAAACGGACTCTACGACGGTGTAAAGGAGGCTCAATTCTTAATGGAACACATATCGCCTCTATTACCACCGCTGCTGAATAAAACAGCCAATATGGGAATTTTAACCATGGCATAGGTGAACCAACAGCATTGGCTGCAATACGAATATACTCATGCAATGGAACATAGCGTTCTCCACCGACTATAAATACACCACCGTCTATATCTTGTACCTCAATAGACTTAATAAAGGCATCGACAATATCATCTATATAAATAGCATGAAAATTTTCTTTACATGGACCAATCATCAGAAATGTACGTTTCACAAGCATTCGGAACATTTTAAGCATACGCAAATCGCCTGGGCCATACATCGAACAGGGTCGAATAACGACTGTTTCCATTTCAGACTTACCGACCTGAGATAAAACATATAATTCAGCTTCCAGTTTTGTTTCCTGATATAAGTCTCCTGGATTAAATGAAGTTTTCTCACTTGCAGGACATTCTTTAATGTCGCCCAAAACTCCGATTGTTGAACAATGAATAAAACGTTTTACCCCTGCTTTAACAGCGGCATTATATACATTGATTGTACCGTCAACATTGATCGCTTTATAACTGGACGCAGGCCCTGAAGCAGTTCTAAAATTTGATACTGTATGAATAACTATATCTGCATCTGTTACTAATTCTTGAATATTATTAACATCTGCTATATCGGCTATAATTATTTTCCCTGCTTTCCCTTCGAATTGCTTTGCTTTGTCTGCATTTCGCGCATGCACAAAAACAGTATGCCCCGCTTTCATCAGCTCTTTTGCAAGATGACTACCAAGAAAGCCAGTCGCTCCGGTGATTGCTATATTCATATTTACTCAACCCAACTAGGATAATATTTATTTAATTCTCTAACATTGTAAGCGATAGCTGTTGAATCCCAGTTTAAATTATTTGCCATTATTTTTACACAATAATTAATCATTTCTGAACTAGGCTTAGCTTGGGTACCAAGATCTGTTCGCCTTAAAAGTAGATCAGACAAATAAAAAACGTCTTCATTATGTACAACATATTCAATCTCTGCTTTTAGAACCATAGTACTACCTGGCACACACTCAAGCAACGTTACGTCAGCAATAGTTAATTTTAGAATTTTTTGTGTATCTTCACCATACAAACTAAATAAACGTTCAAATATGGATGGTGATATTTTATCCACATAAGATCTATAAATCTTGTCACTACCAGCACCATCAAATTTAATTATAGATTTATCTGTTTTTTTTAGGTATTTTGTTATATTGACTTGCTTGAAATAGTCATTAATTTGTAACAAAGTTTTCTCAGCAACATCTATAGCCGTTGTATACTTAACGCCTTGCACAATAAATACACCTGAAGATTTACCACTTTTGATTTTGTATTGATTCTGTATATCCAGATAAGGATTTGTACTATTTACTTTATTTGCGGGTAATTTCCCATGATGGATAAAAGTAATATTTTCTTTTTTAATAGAAATATTTTCAAAATACTCATTCACATCATCCAGGCATTCATCTATTATTTTTTCACTTACCTTGTCGATCTCTTTGAAATACCATGTGCCAATCAGTGTAGAGTCATTCCATGACGATAAAAAAAGCGTTCTATTATCGTTATTTTTTTTAAAAGGTATTCCAAGCGTATCGTTTGCGAAGCATTTGTTTACCACAAGATTAACCGCACTTATATAAGGAACAACTTCATTATCATTAGGTTTATTTGCTTGCCAGGAACTTGTTGCATCAATAATCACATTAACTGAGCTTTCAATTTTAACACCTGTTATTTCATCACAGAGTTCAACTGCATGTAAGTTGGAACTGTTCTTTGATTTTACATAACTTAAATAATTACAGGTGTCGGCACCAGATTTTTTTGCCAGTGCAATCAGCCTATAAATCACTCTCTCCGTACTAACGACCTGAGAGTCTTGCCAGCACAAACCCATATTACTTTTTATTTTGGCAATTTTTTCATATATTTTTTTTAATGCCTTTTTATTTACTACCCTGGAAGCATCGAACCTATATACATTATACTTTTTGTTGATCACTTTTCTCACAAAATCAAACAACATTAACGCAAGGCTTATAAAAAATTTATTTCGGATTAATCCTGTTTTAACTGGCAAGAAACAGGTAATCGGACGCACTAAACCTGGCATCAAACTTGTTATTCTCGCTCGTTCTTTAGCTGATTCCACGACTCTAATAAAGTCAAAAGATTGCAAATAACGTATTCCACCATGTAGTATTTTCAAGCTATTACTTGAAGTTCCACTTGAGAAATCATTTTGTTCCACAAGCAACACTGTATAACCACATTTCGATGCAACGTAGCATAAAGCAGCACCATAAATACCACCACCTACCACCAGAATATCGTATGATTTCTTGACGCGAACTTCCCTGTTATTACTTTTAACAGGATTATTTAAACTATCAGAATTCATTTCTGGCTTAGTTCTGATTCAATATCACTATATAAATCGATAAGTGTATTCTCGTAACTCTCATAGCTATGCTCACTTCTCACATATTTTTTGGCATTTACAGCTAATTCATTTCTCAAAGCATCATTATTTAGCAGTAACAGCATGTTATTGGAAAAGGCTTCTTCACTAACATCAGAAAGGCAAGAAATCGAACTTGTCAAAACTTGATTATGTGTCAGTCTGTCAGTTGCTAAAACGGCTGTTCCTGAGTCGATATAGCTGTATATTTTCATGGGCGTATTTACACCATGTATCCTGGGAGAAACTAACAAGTCAGCTTGTTTCATATACGCACCAATCAAAGAGACAGGGCGCTTCCCCATAAATAAAACACTATCATCAATAAACAATTGTTTTGTGATGCTTTTATACTTTTCAATATCTTCATCTTCCCCGCCAATAATGACCAGCTTAGCATCCGGAAGTTTTTTAATAACCAAGACAAAGCTTGCCAGTAAAAAATCTAATCCCTGGTAACTTTCAAGGTTACCGATATACATACAAATTTTACCTGGAATATTAAACTGCGCACGAATATCTTCGTCACACGCTACTCCTTCTTCAATTAAGGATACATCTTTTAGTACAACAACTCGTTTTGCACCTGCATTTTCAGCATCTTTTGCAAAGAGCTCACACATCGGTACAACTGCTGTTGCAAACCGCATAGGCAATACTTCAATCTTATGTAGCAGCTTAGAAAATATTTTTAAAAAAGGAAACTTATCGACAAGTTGAGTCGTCATACAGGAGTCAACATCATCAATATAGGGAATCCTGAAAATTGCCCCTAAAATAAAAGCCATAAAAACAGACTCTTCTACCGCGTGCATAACATCGTATTTATTTTTAATTAGAAGCCGTATAAGTCTTACAAGAAGAAAGAAATCAAAGTAGATTTTTTTAAACGAAAAACCTGGCTTAATAGATTTAATAGCAGGGAGTGTGCCTACCTTATATATATCGACATTTTTGTAAACTCTGTCATCTCCAATATCGTAAACAAGCAAATCAATTTCATGATTATGTTTGCTTAGGGTTTTCACCAATAAATCAACGGCTATCGGCGTTCCTCTTTCCTGATAAAATGGTTGTGGTGCTATAACTAGTACTTTCATAAACGTCCTGTGCTTACTTTAAGATACCCTCAATTTAAACTGATTATAAAAAAACCTGTATGCGGATTCAAACTGGCCATAACTTGTTATCTGACGATTAGTAAGTATATCAATAATGTCATAATCATTTAGTTTGTTAACTTCACAGCGAATCCCACATGTTCCAATAATTTTCTCTTCTCCCGAAATTGATAATGGATCGGTGCCAGGCAGTATTCTTGTCTTGTATTTTTTTGCCAACTTAAACTGAGCTACATTTCGCCAAAACCAGGGTCGTGCGGAGTTGTCACCAAGAAATATTCTGGAACCATATTTACTAATAATTCTATTAATTATCTTCCCTCTTCTACCTAGCCACTTACCCACACCCCAGGGTAATATTATAAGTAATTTATCATCCAATGCCTTCTCAATAATAGATTCCGTATCTTCACCAAAAAACTCATCTGCATTATTGGTTTGAACAAGCACCTCAATACCTTCATTGCTGACAACTTGATATCCAGTTTTAATAAGTATTTTTTTCTGCAATGATCTCGCTTCTATTGTTATTTTGTCAATTTGTTTAAAAGCCCAGGCTTTTGGTTGTCTGGACTCCATGTATTCAGAGTTAATATATTCCTCAGCTCTTAGAGAATATATAAACAAAACACCAAGATAATTCTCATGAGAACTATCACCCGATTGTTTTGAAAAATTTGTCCAGGCCGAATCTAAAGCATTATCAAGATTATATTTCTTATGCATATGGACATGTGTATCAATTAATAAATATTTTGCCATTATATATTTAAATCCCAATATTAAAAAACACCATAATTAGTATGCTATACTTAACTATTATTTTATAACCAGCTTTGTATTTCATGCTCAACAAAAACAACTTAGTTAAGTATTTATTAGCACTTATAATATGTGTAGCATTCTTTGTGTTTATTCAGAAGTATACAGGATGGGATGAAGTCATACATCTAATCATAAAGCTTAACTTCAGCACAATCATAATATTATTCCTTCTTATCTTTTCCAGCTATATAACACGGGCGCTTCGAATATATTATTATTTTAATTCAGATTATCAGGGGTCATTCAAGACATATTTAAAAATAAGTGTTTATCATAATTTCCTGAATAATATTTTACCCATGCGGACAGGTGAACTATCCTATCCGTTTTTACTTAAAAAAAATCTCGATATGAGCATTAAAAATTCTTCATCTTCGCTAATATGGTTTAGATTTTTGGATTTAATCACTTTAATCACTTTAATCCTTCTTGTTCAAATTACTATCAGCACTTTATTATCACAATCGACTTTTTTTTATTTCATTATCGGCCTATCTTTCATTGCGCCTGCCATTTTATTTTATAGTGCCAAATATATCTCAATACCTTTAGATTCAAATAGTAACTTGTTTGTAAAATTACTTAATTTCCTTGTGACAAGTATTCCAAAAACAACAAAGGGTTTAATATCCAGTTGGTTTTTTACTATATCTACATGGTTCTTAAAATTATCAGTATTCGCATGGTTTATAAGCTCAAGTTTGCAAATCGATTTGTCAAACGGATTGCTTGCTGCAATTGCAAGCGAATTTACCAGTATACTCCCTATTCATAGTTTTGCTGGCTTTGGAACCTATGAAGCAGGTATTATCGGCACTTTGGCTCATCAGGATCTTACTGATACAAAAGCCATTGTTGTTTCAGCTACTAGCTTACATCTTATAATATTGACTTCAACTATTCTGTCTACTTTAGTGTTTCTATTTGTAAAAGAGAAAAAATAAAGTTATATTAGTCAAGTTCCTGTTAGTTTATCTTATATTTTCGAATAATTGTTAACTACCTACAATACTGATCACCTTTATCTCGCCATCTGAGGTAGTTAAACACTTCCCGATGCTGTTGGTTATAAAATTTACCTTTCGATAAATCCTTCACAAGCATTACCCCGCCACTAAAAATTAAATCTGCTTTTGCTTTATAGGTCGCATCACAGGTATGCTTATACAGCCAGGCATAGGAAGCGACGATTAACTGGCTGACCATCGGTGCCGGTGCAGTGCCCCCCACCCCCTTAACCGCCGGGACAACATAGCGGAACGCGCCATAACCTGTACCGCCCTTGTCATTCCATTTACCCGATGTCCGCCCTACATCTGCAACCCACATATTAACCCATAACCAGTCGGCCATTTTCTTCAAAGCGACCGGAATACGACTATCGGGATTACCTAGTTCAACGGATCGTTCGTAATACTCAATTAAAGCCGACGAGGTTAAACCTGTCATAAAGGCCTGTGCAAACCGCCAGCCCGGTCCATCCAGGTAAACACCCGTTGTCCATTGCTCAATATGCCCTAACGCCATATTTACCAGAATTTTCACGCGTTCAGTATTGCGTACCGCGCCGGCTTTCTCAGCCAGCATATTATTCATTAACGAATAGGCGATAGGACGGCTAAAGGCTTGCTTATACCATGAGTCAACATAGACCCGACTCCTTGACTCAGGATGAGAAGACTGCCCCCTTTCATTTAAAGTCAATAAAACCGACTTCGAACTGGCATTACCATTTCTTTTCCAGTCCAGATAAGGCCCATGCGGAAAGCGCATCCAACCTGCCACCTTATATTTATTCGGAACTAAATATTCATTCTTATAAATATCTCTCGCCTTGTTGGCATAAGTACGCCAGGGTTCAGTCTGGCCAGTATGCTGCTCAATTTCAAGAAATACCCGGTGTGCATCATAAAAGGTGTCATTAAGCCGGAATTTTTGATTTGTTTCCGTTAATAGTTTTTTGCCTAAATAGCGACCGTACTTATTTAATCTTGTAATAAAATGTTCATAAACCGGCGGCTTGTCTCTATTTATTTTATTAGCATCAGGCTTTGAGTTAGGAACAGAAATCCCCCCATATTTATTCTGAAACTTTTCACCATTTATTAGTGTAGAAGGCATAGATTCAGCATATGTAGTTTCCACACTAAAAAATAAAATCATAAACAAGCAAAAAGTATTTAATACCTTATTCATCTGTCTATTTATTTTATCAAAATACAAAATTGAAGATAAATTGTCATCTTACCTATCTCTATTCGCCAAGCGTTTTAACCACTTTTGCAGGATTACCGGCAACAAGACAGTTGTCCGGGACAGCCTTCGTAACGACTGAGCAAATTCCAACAACAGAATTTTCCCCTATAGTCACCCCTGGTAGAATAACGGCATCAGGCGCTATCCAAACATTTTTTAATATATTTACAGATTTAACTTTAACATACGCATTCTTATCATGACGATTTCTGTCTAAACTGTGAAAATCTGTATCCATTATACGGCACTCTCCAATAATACAGTCACTTTCTATTGTTATCGATTTTTTGCAAGCAAAACGAGTGCCATTAAGATATACATTATCTTTTATTCTAATTATTGCATTTTTATCATATGTCCATGGCGTTACCTTCATTCCAACAGTAACGTTATTTCCCAGGTGTAATGTTCCACTACCTTTTACAGAGAGTGTTCCTACCACTCTCAAATTTTTGCCCCAACTAACCCTCTTTCGAAGAATAATGCACATAAATTTAAACTGCAGAGTTCTTAAATTGCATTGTATATAGTGAATGATCCTTAATGGGTTTTCTTTTAGTTTATGGTACAATTTCATATTTAAACCTAATGTATATGTAAATATTACTCTCAATAATTCAATCCTATATAATAGAATAAATAATAACACTAAATCGATTTTTTTAATAAATTTGAGTAGCTGAGATGTCAGAACTGAAACCTACTGTAAGAGAAATATACGAAATTGAGCGTGCTGTTGCACAACAGGACAAATTAGAAACTTCATTCTTTCATCGAATACGTCTTAAAAATGGCGTCTATAAAACAACATATTCAAACCGGTTCACAGATGTATTTGAATGTTTAGCCAAGCATTTGCCTAAAAACCAACATCTTGATGTAATGGATGTAGCAATTTCAGCAGGTATTAGCACCTATGAATTAAGTCAAGCTCTAACGTCTTTAAATATAGAGCATAAAATGCATGCCTCTGATATTTCTCTTTATGGAACACTTTACCCTGTTACAAAATATCTGGATATTTTATTAGACTCTAACCAATATCCGTTACAGTTTGATTTCCTCGGCCGAAGTATTCCCAGCTCTTCTAGCTCGTTAATGCCATCGGCTATTCAACTCGTGGCACGAACGGGTTCATCAATTTTACTTAAAATAATCAAACTGCTTCATTTGTCACGGATAATTAATGTTGGAAACCCACATGGATTCCATACAAAAAAAATTACCCTTGTCACAAAGCGCCTTTTAAATAATCCCGACTTTATACTACACGAAGAAAATATTCTAACTCCAACCCCTAAAGAGCTTTTGAATACGTTTAATATCCTTAGGGCCGCTAACATTTTAAATCTAAGTTACTTTGATGAAAAAACCCTGGCAAGTATGATTCTTAACCTAAAATCACGCTTAAAGACTAATGGTCTTTTTGTTATTTGCCGAACAAGTGAAACTAAAACAGGCTCAAATAATGGAACAATATTTAAAAAGCTTGATAATGGCGAATTAGAAGTTATTGACCGTGTAGGTGCTGGAAGTGAAATAGAAGACATTGTTTTGAGAACAAACAGGTTGTAGTCGATAGAAAAGTATCTGCCTGATATTTTCCCTCCCGCACATAAAAAAACACCCTATAAAAGGGTGTTTTTTTGTCCTTGAATAAAAAATTTAACTACAAGACTGATCGCCTTTATCTCGCCATCTGAAGTAGTTAAATACTTCCCGATGCTGTTGGTTATAGAACTTACCTTTCGATAAATTTTGCGCTAGCATCACACCGCCACTAAAGATTAAGTCTGCTTTTGCTTTATAGGTCGCATCACAGGTATGCTTATAAAGCCAGGCATAGGAAGCAACGATTAACTGGCTAACCATCGGTGCTGGATTGGTCCCTCCCACCCCATCAACCGCTGGGACAACATAACGGAACGCGCCATAACCTGTACCGCCCTTGTCATTCCAATTACCCGAGGTACCACCTACATCTGCAACCCACATATTAGCCCATAACCAGTCGGCCATTTTCTTCAAAGCGACCGGAACACGACTATCGGGGTTGCCAAGTTCAACAGATCGATCGTAATACTCAATTAAAGCCGACGAGGTTAAACCCGTCATAAAGGCTTGCGCAAACCGCCAGCCCGGCCCATCCAGATAAACGCCCGTTGTCCA
>Ga0316207_10001183_pt1 | contig 33858 bp, 22 predicted proteins | sample 6weekpyrite_MG_FD_204943 | JGI IMG/M metagenome (GOLD analysis project Ga0316207, IMG submission 204943) | Microbial mat bacterial communities from mineral coupon in-situ incubated in ocean water Damariscotta River, Maine, United States -... | ecosystem: Environmental > Aquatic > Marine >... | reverse complement strand
GTTTCAATCCACGCGCTCGTGAAGAGCGCGACCGGTGATTTACACATTTTTGGACTAACGGCAGATGTTTCAATCCACGCGCTCGTGAAGAGCGCGACAAACCGAATACCGCCTGCACGATGTATTGAGATAGTTTCAATCCACGCGCTCGTGAAGAGCGCGACTCAAAAAGAAATTGCTGAACATTTGGATATGTCAGTTTCAATCCACGCGCTCGTGAAGAGCGCGACAGCTGCTCGGGCAGAAGTTGCTGGCGCAAATGGTGTTTCAATCCACGCGCTCGTGAAGAGCGCGACTTTGCATTTGCAGCTGGTATCAGTTTTTCATCATGTTTCAATCCACGCGCTCGTGAAGAGCGCGACGAGTCATCATCATCTTTAATGACAGCGGTTTCAGGTTTCAATCCACGCGCTCGTGAAGAGCGCGACGTATTATGGCCATTACCACACTGATCATCATAACGTTTCAATCCACGCGCTCGTGAAGAGCGCGACATTTTAAATTGATAGCACTCATGATAATATTGCGTTTCAATCCACGCGCTCGTGAAGAGCGCGACTTTAAAATAAAACCATCATGTGAGTACGACATGTGTTTCAATCCACGCGCTCGTGAAGAGCGCGACGCAAAAATATCATCAGTTATAACGCTATTATCAGTTTCAATCCACGCGCTCGTGAAGAGCGCGACTTCTCAAATCTGTATTCCGTGCTAAGGCTTGCTCGTTTCAATCCACGCGCTCGTGAAGAGCGCGACTTTACCTAAAAGCTGGTTTAAAGTTGATGACGTTGTTTCAATCCACGCGCTCGTGAAGAGCGCGACAGACTTATTAAATACAATTTACTTCGTCGAGCAGGTTTCAATCCACGCGCTCGTGAAGAGCGCGACGCCCATCAACTCAAAGGCACTGCTTATATTCACGGGTTTCAATCCACGCGCTCGTGAAGAGCGCGACCAAGTTTTGATGTACCACAGCAGGCACATACAGGTTTCAATCCACGCGCTCGTGAAGAGCGCGACACTAACGCGAGTGATAAAGATTTATTGTTCGCAAGTTTCAATCCACGCGCTCGTGAAGAGCGCGACTTCATAGTAATTAAAAAACACATCCGCTTTAACCGTTTCAATCCACGCGCTCGTGAAGAGCGCGACATTGAAGCTGGGTTTGCATTCGCCACCATATGGGCGTTTCAATCCACGCGCTCGTGAAGAGCGCGACGGGATGTAAAATATAAAGGGCAATGATAATGAATGTTTCAATCCACGCGCTCGTGAAGAGCGCGACCTTTATTTCAAACGACGGCTGATTAGACATGCTAGGTTTCAATCCACGCGCTCGTGAAGAGCGCGACATAGCCTTGGGCTGCGCATTATAATCATTAATTAGTTTCAATCCACGCGCTCGTGAAGAGCGCGACTCTACGCGGTGAGAAAATTGATATTAAATCAATTGTTTCAATCCACGCGCTCGTGAAGAGCGCGACAATTCTTATGCAATCTCCTGCTTTCCATGCACCAGTTTCAATCCACGCGCTCGTGAAGAGCGCGACTAATCCGCTAACTTACATTAATCAAAACAGATGGGTTTCAATCCACGCGCTCGTGAAGAGCGCGACAGGTAAAGCCATTGATAATCTCATTACCAGCGATGTTTCAATCCACGCGCTCGTGAAGAGCGCGACGGAAGTAACTTATCAATCAGGCGATGAATGGCGAGTTTCAATCCACGCGCTCGTGAAGAGCGCGACGACCACCCACCGATAATATTTGACGTGTCAAAAGTGTTTCAATCCACGCGCTCGTGAAGAGCGCGACTTAACTGTTTGATTGATTTGATCTTGACAAGCAGTTTCAATCCACGCGCTCGTGAAGAGCGCGACATATTAGAGGTATGCTGCAGTCCTTCAGAGCAAGTTTCAATCCACGCGCTCGTGAAGAGCGCGACATACGCTCAAATTGCTCACTAGGTCTAAGCCCTTGTTTCAATCCACGCGCTCGTGAAGAGCGCGACTCGCAGTGGGTCACAAAGAGAACTAACATTACCAGTTTCAATCCACGCGCTCGTGAAGAGCGCGACAGACGAAACAAATCGTGATACAAAGCCGATAAATGTTTCAATCCACGCGCTCGTGAAGAGCGCGACCAATATTAGAGGTATGCTGCAGTCCTTCAGAGCAAGTTTCAATCCACGCGCTCGTGAAGAGCGCGACGTATACTATATTCAACGGTTGGCAAGGGCTGATAGTTTCAATCCACGCGCTCGTGAAGAGCGCGACTGCGAATTTGCACGATCTGCTTGCTCATTAACGCGTTTCAATCCACGCGCTCGTGAAGAGCGCGACGTAATATTTTTATGCTTGTTACGACAAAAAATGGGTTTCAATCCACGCGCTCGTGAAGAGCGCGACTTGTTGTAAACGTTCGTAAAAACTTCCAATTACAGTTTCAATCCACGCGCTCGTGAAGAGCGCGACATTAGAATCATTAAAAGAATATTTAAAATCAGCAGTTTCAATCCACGCGCTCGTGAAGAGCGCGACTTACAGGGATATTTGATCATCAATATGTAAACAATGTTTCAATCCACGCGCTCGTGAAGAGCGCGACTTTTTAGACGCTGCTGATAAGGTCAGAGCTATAAGTTTCAATCCACGCGCTCGTGAAGAGCGCGACCTTGGGTTGACCTCATTATACTGGCAAATTATAGCGTTTCAATCCACGCGCTCGTGAAGAGCGCGACCGATTTCAACCGGCACGATAGGTAGTACAGCGGGGTTTCAATCCACGCGCTCGTGAAGAGCGCGACCGGCACTGTTAGCGGGCAATCAGGGACAACAGCGGGTTTCAATCCACGCGCTCGTGAAGAGCGCGACGAAGTTCTACGGTGTTAGCAATGACGGAACAACAGTTTCAATCCACGCGCTCGTGAAGAGCGCGACCAAATAATTATATACCTGTTATCTATGGCCAGGAGTTTCAATCCACGCGCTCGTGAAGAGCGCGACAACAACATTTTAACTACCTAATTTTTAAAGAACAATTGCTATTTTTCCGCTAACCTCTGTTTAACACACAAAAAAATAATGCAAAACCGGAGATTTCTTCATTTTTCTGTTAATTCAGTAGTTTAACTACCCGCTAACCTCCCTATAATTCTATGAGAGCACTGGGTTAGCGATCAAAGAATTAATGCATCTCTCACAGGGTCGACAGTAGGCTTCGCACCAACGTGCTCAACTTTTTGCCTGCCTTTTTTTCCAAGAAAATAAAATCGGAGACTATCTTCATTGGGATTATAAATATCAAGAAGTGAGTTTTTTAGCAGTGTAAATTGACCAGGATCTACTTCGCATTCAAACACTGAGTTTTGCACACGTACTCCATAGTCCAGACAAGTTTTGGCAATATTTCTTAAACGCCGCCTACCGTCTTTTGTTAAAACACTAACATCGTAAGTTATTAAAACCAGCATATTATTTCACCATAAAGGGTGTGTAGAATTCTGTATCCCCACGAATATGACGTGCCAACAACATTGCCTGGCAATGAGGCAGTAAACCTATTGGCACTTGCTCATCTAAGTAGGGATGCATTATTTCAACCTGCTTTCGTTCTTGCCAAGCTGTGAGTAACATTTTTCTGGCATCATCAGTTAAGCGTACTGCTCCACTTGCTTCTGTTACAAAATCATTTAATTTTACTTGCTGGCGATTGATTAACGTTAATACAAAACGATCAGCCCATGATGCTCGAAATTCCTCTAATAAATCCAGAGCAAGACTTAGTCTACCAGGACGATCCTGATGCAAGTAACCAACATAAGGATCAAGCCCAACGCCCTGCAATGCTGATGCACATTCATGTGTGATTAAAGTATAGGCAAAAGACAATAATGCATTAACTGGATCTGTAGGTGGACGACGAACTCTTCCACCAAAAGCAAAGCCACTTCCTCTCAACAGTTCGTTAAAGACACCAAAATAATTGTTTGCCGCATCGCCTTCAATGCCCATTGTTTCTGGAACAGACATCGCGTTACGCGAGCGGCGTAGACTTGTGGCAAGATGTTTAACCACTGCTTCTATTGCTGAATTTGCCCCATGATTACGCACCTCGCGCATTAAAACAGATCGACTATTAGCAATTTTTGCTGCTACCATTAAACGGGCAATTGAAACGGACTTTTGCTCGTCATCCGCCCAGCGATACTGAGCTCGGCGCAACAACACATTGCCCGTCTGCTTACCCTGCACACGAGCCATGAATTTTCCATATTCGGTATAGAAAGAAAGTCCGATACCCTGCTCTCCACAATACCCCATGAGAAATGGTGAAACGGATACTTGTCCAAAACACAAAATATTATTCACAGTGAGCGCCGGGAACTGGCCCAGTTTGTTATCACCTTGTTTGATAACAATTGTCTCTCGTTCTTTATGAAGATAACTTTCCTGCCGAGTTATGTAGAGTGTATTAAGCAGTTTTTTCACTTTCATCTCCAAACAACTCTTTAATGTATTGTGCAGAATGATCAGACCTGAAAGCCTGGGGTTCACACAGGTCTACCAATGAACAAGCTCTACATCGTTTGAGATTATCTGTCGGCGGAGGTGTTTTTCCCTTTGCTAACAACAGTTGAGCCCCCTCAATTGCGGTTACAGTAACAGCGCGTAATGCATCATCAATGTGCACCGTTTCGCGTTTACGTACTTCCCAATACCAGATTGCGCCTTCGGTAACACTGGTATTTCGCATTTCTTCAATACATAAAGCTTGTGCACAAACTTGAACACGATCCCAGTCTTCCACCTTGGGTTTACCGCGTTTGTATTCGACAGGATAATATTTTGCTGGATTGGATTGCTCTATTTCAAGTAAGTCCATTTTTCCAGTGAGTTTATATTTAAGCGACTTCAACATTACACTACGTTCATAACGTGTACCCCGCCGCTGCTCTGCAACGCCGGAGTCAACACGTTCATGCAATATATTACCTTCCGCTGTGAAACGATTATCTGCCCACACCTGTTCGACATGAATTAATGCGAATTGGCGTGGGCAGAAGGTGTAGTGTTGGAGTGCAGATATAGCTATTAACTGATCATCTGACATCAAAAACCATCAATTTCTTCAGGCTTCAAGTTTTCTAATGGCTCAATATGGTAACCCCCGTCGGCGTTTACACTAAGACTTCGATGTACTTTAGCGGATGAATATTGCCCCGATTTGTTGTTATGTAGCCACCAAATTAATTTCTCAATCGACATACTCCCTTCAGGTCGTGCAGAGGACGCATCACCTTCAAATAATTTCGTCAATACCTGCTTTATTTTTTGTGCATCCTCGTCACTAAAACCTGTGCGTTCAGCTAACTGAGGAGACATTGCACCATAAGTTACATATACTGCTTTATCGATGCGATGTTTCATACCCATAGTATCAGAGCTTTTCTTTGTGCCATCACCTTCACCACTCACACTTTTTGTAATTTGAGTACTCGTTATACTGACTGGCTCAATACTAAATGCTGATTGAATTGAAACCGGACCACGAATCGGGATCGAAACGCCATCTTTTGTTTCACTTTTGAACGCAAATAGTTGACCAAAACTTCGAACATCAATCCATTTTTCGTTTGCCAACATTGCTGTTTTATCAGGAGTAGTTTTTTTGACATTAAAAGCATCTTTACCTAATCCGTATTCTTCTGATTCCGCACGAACTTTTAAACTTGACATACCATCGGTTTTCTTCTCATCAGATTGAACAAATATTTGCTCGTCAGCATCTTGCAAGCGATCTCGAATTTTACGCTTTAGACAAACGTCTGACACTTCCCCAAAGCCATCATAATCTGTACGAGGTCGGTTACCGTTTAATGGATCACCATTTGGATTGGCATTTTTAACACTAAATATCAAAGCAAAATCAATTTTATTTTGTAAGCTCATACTCTTTTTCCTTTAGTAAGTTTATTCCGCAGATTCAGAAAATTCTGTTGTGTAAATTTTGTTACGCAATGCCAGACGCTGGGTATGATAAGCAAGTAAAAACTCACCGCTCAAAGGCTTATCGTAAACAAACTCTCCCTCTGCGAACTTATTCATCACATCATCCCAAAGCACTTGAATGTTATGTAGAAACCCACCTCGACTATTTTTTAAGCGCTGCATATAGGGCTGTAGTGCCAATTCAATATTTCTCCATGTTGATGCAGGACGATCAGCAAATCGTTGCATCAATCGTGCTGCTGTCGTTGGTCGACTTTCACTCGCAACATTAAGAGCAACATCTTCTATCCGTTCAGCGATAGCTAATAAACGACCATATAAATAATCACGTGAACAATTATTTTCTTCTAGTGCCATACTATATTCCTTTTTTTGTTTTGGATTACGTTTGCAAAATCCACGATATAAAGCACACGCTACGCCCAAGTTTTTTTCCCATAACCATTGTTCATCCTTTTTATAAGCGCTTCTATTGCTTGCTTTTTGCACTGCCTTTAAAACAAGATCGATAGGGAATGGGCGTGCCTCAACAATACAGGGTAATATTCTCTCTATTGTGCTCTTCTTGAGTGAGTCATTGATAGTGCTGCCATAAACAGCTTCATAAATTGAACGCGGGGTGGGCGTGCTTCTCGGCCATACTGTCTTCGATTCCGGCTTTACTTTACCTACATCTTTATCTATCTTATGGCGCTGATACCAAGAAAAATCAGTATGCCATTGCGATATTCGTTCTATATATTCCTTTGGATAAAACTCCTGGTAATAAGTAACAGCCATTCGACCGGGTGTAGCAGAATCCAGTCCCATAATAATGATATTATCTGTATGCTCTAATTTCGCACTATATCCAGCCATGTAGTTTCGCAAAGCGATCGCAAATGATTGGCCCACATCTATTGAATGATTAATAGATTGCTCTTCTTCAATAACGGGTGATTCGGCTTCAATTAATTCATCTCCTAAAAAACCCCAAGTATCTGCCATTGGTTGAGGTATATCAGCGCCAGAAGTAGCCCAAGTTACGATAACTTGGTCACCATTTCTGTATCCTTGTCGAGATATCAACCAACGTAAAGCATTATGAGCTTTTTGTGTAACATCAAACGAAATACCAACAGCTTGCGTTCCCGCTTTTTCAATACTATCTTTAGAATCAGTAAATCTGCCCTTAAAAGTAAACCCAGATAAGTCATTGGAAGAAACAAGTTTCGCTTTATCTCCTGTATGGCGTAATTTTGCTGGGTGATTTAATGCTAAGGGTTTTTCATTCCCAGTTACATAACAAAGACCAACTATTGCATTAGCTGCTAAGTCATAAGCTACCCAGTTGTTTTGTAGTGTTTTATCTTTCCATGTATCACTGGCTGGGTCGTCGCCCAACTCTATACTCCAACATACTAATGCATTACCCTGGTCTAATTTACCTTTTTCTTTGGGAAGGACTTTAAATATTAATGGAGTATCATCATTACTGTCTTTTGGCCAAGACGAGAATAAGTTGTTTTTGTCGTCAACATATAATATGTTGTTTTCAATCAGATCTCTTACTACTGAGCCTTTTTCAGCATATTTTTTTACAGCTTGAGCTTTAGAATGTGAATATTTCGAATTACACCAATTACTAAGTTGTTCCATATACCCTTCAAAGTAGCCTTTTTTCTTTCCACCATATTTTAAATAGTCTTTTGCTACATAATGAATTTTATCGGCAAGAGGATGTGGCGCTTCACCACTACTCCTTCCCGCAGATTTTTCTGTTGCTGGTAATATAATTTGTGTTTTTTCCAAAACTTCAGCACGCTTAAAATTACCTTCGCCATCAATAACTATTTTTATATGTGCATTTTGTAGGGTATGACTGATTGGCATGGGCAGATCTGCTTCAGGCAGATCAAGATGTATCCCAGCTTCATAAGTCTCATATAATTTTGCCATCCAACTCACAGTACCATCTCCTCACTGTTAACTGGAAGCAGGTTTTCATCTTCTCTAAATTCTTTTGCCAGCATTGGACGAACAAAACGTCTAATCTCACACGCTTCTGGCCTCGGAAATTCTAGAACACCTTTTTTCAACGTTGCATTCCAAAAACGACTATGCAGTTCGTCTTTACCTGTTTCATCGGGATAATCAAATCCATGAAACATCAGTCCAAATCCTAGTTCGTCAATATCATCATAAGCCCCTTTTCCAACACCAAAATCACAAGGTTCGACGTAAGCCTGGCAGTCACGAGTACCAAGAAAAATATCCTGTCGACCACCCCGCTCTATGGAACGCTTTACTATGGCAAAATGTTTTCCATCTACACGGTCGTTAACGAGCTCAGAACGATACTCATTCCATTCAAAATGCGCTTCGACTTGGTATTCAACATCATGTAGAAATGTATAAATAGCCAAACTATTACCACCGTTCCACACCAAAGGTTTTGTTCCTTTAGTTTGTGTACGTAAAGATTTCATTACTCTAACTCTATCTACATGCCAAATGAATGTTGGTTTCCAATAAATCGACTTTAAAACACCTTTAATTGCCTCATAAGTAGGCAAATGATACGAACATTTCTCACCTCCAATTTTTGTCACTGGATCAGAAAACAAAGCATATCTACCGTAGACTCTAAAACTAATACTATTTTTTGGTGTATCATGCATTTAAATTCCTCCTATAAAATAGCTGATGTCATTAAACTGCAAGGCTCATCTGACAAACCAAACTCTTGACTGTAATATTGCTCGTCCAGAAAATAGATAGCTTCACCAGGTTGTATTTCATGCACAGCATGCTGCTCCTGCAATTTTTTCCAGACATTCGGAAATATGTTAACGCTATATTTTTGCGCTTGTTTAAGTAATTTGCGATAAGTTTTCACATCAAATTCTTTGGCTACTCGACATAGCTCTGCTATGAGATTTCTTCCATCATCACTATATGGAACAATAACGGCTTGTGTTGGCGAGTCAATTGCCTTAAAAATACGTCCTGCGGACATAAAAGATTGTTGCAGTAATTTTGAATTGATATTACGCCCGACATTTTTGGAATTATCACTTAACAGGTTTAACAGATTATCATCTCGTCCTAATTGCCGTGCAGAAATGTTGTATGCCATTTCTTCGGCCCTGTCATAAAAATAATATTTGAAATACTGCTCCATTGCTTTTGGTGCTAGCAAATCATTATGATCCTCACTAAATACCCGTAGCGCCTTATCTCGACCAATCTTTATGTCTTTTAATAAATCAATATTTTCTTCATTCGGATTAACAATATGCACTGTTGCTTTCTCACGCGATGCATTACGGTTGCATCGACCCGCTGCTTGTGCTATGGAATCCAGACCAGCGAGAAAACGAATAACTGCTGCAAAATCGACATCAACTCCCGCTTCAATAAGTTGTGTACTAATGCATAGTACCGGCTTATTATTCTCTAAACGATCACGCACTTTTTTCAAAATATCTTTACGATGCGCCGGACAAAGGCTAGTACTTAACTGATAAATTTCATTTTTATTTACATGACTTTGAAGTGACTGATATAATTTTTTAGCCCATGCTTTAGTATTAACAATAATTAAACAACTGTCTTTTTTTTCAAATTCACCTAAGGCAAGCTTTGTAATTTGTTCTGAATTCCATCCTTCAGGCCGTACCTTATTGCTCAAATCAACACGTTTTAAATCAGCAAATAGTTTTGGTACATCAATCACCAGTTCATTTTCAGGTGGTATAATTAATTGGCCTTTTTCTGGTGATTTCAACTTATCAAGCAAAGGTTGAGTTGCCGTGCAAAGTACAGCTGTTGTCTTATAATAATTAGTTAGAAAGTTCAGTGCATTACAAAATAGACGTGTGCAGTTAATAGGTAGAGTTTGAATCTCATCAAATATCAAAACGCTTTTAACTAGTTGATGCATTTTTCTTGCGTTTCTAGTCCCTCCGGAAAATAGTACTTCAAGAAATTGAACCATTGTCGTCATGATAATTGGTGCATCCCAGTTTTCACTGACCAGTTTACTATGCCAGGTTTGTTGTTCTGGCTCAAGATTCGAATGCTGCTCAAGAATCCAGGGATATTCGTCAGTATTATCTTCAAGTACTTTTCTTATGGCTTCAGCATTTTGTTCTATAATCGAAGTAAATGGGATTATGTAAATTATTCTATCTAATTTATGATTTTGTGCATGGTGAAGTGCATAACGTAAACTTGCATAGGTTTTTCCACCTCCTGTAGGTACAGTGAGCGTATATATCCCCTGCGACTCTTTTGCTCTATCTTTACACGTACTTGAAATATTGCGACGTAATTCATCAATAGGCTTTGTTCCTTTGAATTTGTCAATAAATTGTTCAATACGATTCAGGGGGACTGACCAGTCGACAGGTGAATCGCTTCTGTGTTTAGAATTCTCAGGATATTCAAAATCTGCACTGTTAATTCGATCAGCATCTATCAGACAACTAAATAGCATCCTTGTCCAGAAACCAAGGTTAAAAGACTGTATGTTAGCAGGAAGTTTTTCTTGATTAATCAGTAACGTTTTTTGAAGCTCTATCAGTATATTTTTTACCAGCTGACTATCGAGCAGTGCTTCTAGTTTTCGCACGAAGTCTTCTGGAGCATTTTCCAAGCATTCTTTCTTGTGTGTTTTATCATCAGACTTGTTGATTCTATCTTTAAAATTATTTTGCCCATCCGGCTTAAGGCAATCAATCAAACCACTATGATGCGATGCAATACAAAGTGCGAGTATTTGTCCCATTAACTGACCCTGCGGCCCCCATTTCTGACATACTTCCCACACCCATTGCGCCCCGGCACTCGAGTGATCTATCTTTCCTTTTAACGATTTAAATTCTACATATTCGTCTTCATCTGGATTAATTTTTCCAACAGCCGAGCCGATATAAGCTTGAAAATCTGCGCTGTATTTTCCAACGTCATGGAGTAGTCCGATTAGTTCACCAGCATTAGCAACGTTCATTTTTGAAGCGAATTTCGCAGCGATCTTGCCTACCTCAGTTAAGTGATCAATCAAATACTGTTCAGTCCCGTCTTTTCTTTGGTGTGCGATAAATTGATCATTAGATTTTTCCATTGTGCTCCTCCACTCACGACAGTCATTTGCTTCTCAACTAATCTCAAAAATCTCTCAACTAAATAATCCATTAACACAATTTCACGTGAAGCATGAGAACGAGGATTACTCATCAAAGCACAAGTTAGTTGTAGTACCAGCATTTGGTTTAGATAACTTTTATAACACAGCCACTGCCTCAGTATGTGGTGCAGTTCTCGCTGACTTTGTATTTTTCCAAACTTTTTTCGAGTTTTTGTATAACTTGTAAACGCAAATTCTCTGGTGCTATCACTTCTGCTTCCGGGCCGTATTTGAGAATGTCCATGATTAATTCCTGAGGATCGTGATAGGGGATTTCCAGTTGATAACGACCGTCGGCCAGCCAGATACTTTTTTGTTTCGGGTGCCATTGTTCATCGGCGATCCAACGCGCCTGGGTTTGTGAGAAACGTATAATCGCTTTGTGTTTTTCTTCGCCAGAAAATATGCCGTAAGAAGAGGAAAAGTGTTTGCTCAATGCCTGTTCGTTGATTTCTTCGGCGTTTTCATTAAGTGATTTTATATTACTGATTTTATCCAGAGAGAAGCTGCGTAAAGCATGTCGGGTGTGGCACCAGGCATCCAGATACCAGTTGTCCCGATAATGTGTCAGACGTTGAGGGGATATGTCACGTACTGTTTGCACTGCACTGGTGCGCGCGTCATAGGTGATGTTTATTTTGTTGCGATTGATTAAGTTGAATGCGATTTTCTGAAAGATGTCTGAGTCGTTAGTGCGATAGGATTGCAGGTGAATATATACGCGTTTGCTGATTTCAATAGCAGCACTTTCATCCAGTTGCAGTAATTTTTCAATGCGATCAGTAAGTGGTTTAATTTTTGATTGTAGTAAACCCGGCTCAATATTGTTGAATAATTGTTGTGCAGTTAACAACGCATAGAGTTCTGACTCATTAAACCACAGGCCTGGCAGCTCGTATGATGCACCGTCTTCGGTGTAATAATAACCGTTGCGTTTTCGATCATAATCGATGGGTGCGCCGTAGAAGTTTTTCAGGTCACCGATTAATCGCCCAATAGTATTACGCGAACATTCCAGTTTTTCTTCGAGTTGTTTTCGGGATACGGGGTAACGTGAGGTTTTGAGTATGTCATGCAATTCATATATGCGATCAAAGCGTTCCATGAGTATTTCCGTAGACAATATTCAGATGCTAAAAACATCAAAACAATTCCATTTTTAGTATTTAGATTCCAATTTACTCTGCATTATTGTTTTATGCAATAAAATCGTATAAGTATCTTTTAAGGAATAGTTGCCGTAAATTTTACTATTTCTTAACTGTAAACAATGTTCAGTTAAGCTAAATTTTTAATAAATAGATACTTATATATTTTAGATACTCTCACATTAATTTGTTTGTTATTTCTACAATTAATTAGCTTTTCGTATTAAATTACATGCAGGCTTTTCTGGTGGATGCGTAGACTTATCCACCCTACGGAGTGATGGTTGTGGGGAGATGTTTTATAAATGACAGCTTTATCTGATTGATATCAACTACAGCGATGATACAACGGGTTTCAAACTGCGAGATTAATTGCGTGAACTGGCACTACTGGTGGATGCGTGAACTTATCCACCCTACGGCTAACTATTTTTATCGGTACGAGAGGAATGTACCTGAAGCGATTTGCTAGATTGAATTGATAAGTTGAGACCTTATGCTACGCTTTTTAGATTATTGCTTGTTACGGTTAAATATTTTCACCCGCAATCACTGACAAATAAGTAATAGATTTCGTCTTCATTCGGATAAACAACACACAGGGAGATTCATGTGAAATACAAATTATTCAACCAGTTATTAATGTTCTTATCATCTATTGTATTAAGTGCGCAAGCAGTGGCTGTTTCTGTGGATTGCAATAGTGGACCACCGGGTGCATTATCCATGGCGGTTGCCAGCGCGGCTCCGGGTACCACCATTGACGTTAAGGGCACCTGCCATGAATCTGTCGCCATCACCACTAATGATCTAACACTGGTTGGCAACAGTAGCGGCAGCAAAGCCATAATCAGTGGATTTTTTCCCGGCGATCGCCTGGTTGTTGATGGTGCTGTGCGGGTTAACATTATTGGTTTCGTGGTGGAAAAAGGCGTGTTCGGTATTCAAGCTGTCGGTAACGCCAGTTTTTCTCTCACTGATGTTGATGTTGCAGATAACATTTTGGGTATCGAAATTAATAAGGGATCAACGGCTTCAGTATCAGGTGATGTGAGCATTACCGGCAGTCGCGTCTTCGGCTTGCAAGTATTAACGGGTTCCAAATTGAATTTGGAAGAAAACGCAACACTTACCATCGCTAATAATTTTCTCGGCTCCCAGGTTTCTATTAACTCAACATTGTTTGCAGGAAACCGATCAAAAATTATGGTGATGGATAACACAACCATTGGTTTTTCAGTAAATACAGGATCAACAGCTATGTTGTTTAATGCGGATTTTCACAGCAAAGGTAATGGCCTGGATGGCTTGGATGTAGTGTCTCATTCCAATTTTGAAGTTGATGGTGAGTCTACCGTGATAAGTGAAAGCAATAGCCGTGATGGGATCAGTATCGACAACAGTACGCTTAATATGTTTGGGTTTTTCTCAAGCGCCGCTGGTTTGCCTCGTATTATATCTCATGCGAATACTGGCAACGGCATTCTGGTTGAATCCACCAGTAAGTTTGATGTCGGTCGAAACAGCTCAGTGGCTTCACATCATAATGGTGATGCAGGTGTCAGGCTGGATGATGGCAGTAGCGCGGTGATTCAGCGTGCTGAAATTCATAGTAATAACGGCGTTTTGCCACGTAACGATGACCACGACGAAGATAAGAACAATGATCACAACAGAGCAGCAGATGTTGTGGTGACTTTTGGTTCTCGTGTTTCCTTTAATCAGGAAGCGGATAACGACGATAACGTTACGCCAAATATGATTGGTCTGGCGTTATGTGATCGCAGTTCTTTGTCGAGAGGGGATGTGCATTGTAAACGCTAAACCTGTTAAACAATGTCGGATTAACTTTTATCGATTAATCCGACATTGCCTCTCATGTCCTACAGAACACTTCGTTTATTCTGATTTTTCCATTTTGTGCAGCAGCCCGCTTTTCTTCTTGTCTAATACGCATTGATTTAGATTACAGGCATGTTTAAACCCATGGATTTTGAATCATCAACTCTTACTTCAGGGAGAAAATAATGAAAGGAAATTTACGTTTTTTAAGTCTACTCATTTTATCGTGCAGTTTATTCCCAATCAATGCATTTGCTGATCGCAGTAATCGTATTGCATTTGACGTTTTGGATTCAGGTAGTATGAGTGGTGTGGATCACCAGATGATCATGGTCGCAGACACAGCCATGCTGTTCGAGCATTTATGGCATATGCATAAAATGGACGGAATGGAACCCGTTCCTTATGTAGATTTCGAAAAAGAAATTGTGGTCGCCCATTTTATGGGGAACAGTGCATCTTGTGGTTATGATATTGAAATCACAAAAATAAAAGAAAAGGAATGGACCGTTCAAGTTAAATCAGAAATTACTGTACCGGCAGCGCCCATTCAATGTTTGATTGCCGAACAACCTTATGAAATCATCAAAATGCCCCGTACAACAAAGATTTTAAGCTTCAAACAATCCGTCGAAGCAGAGTAAATGATTAATATTCTGTCGGATTGCTTGTAAGTAATCCGACAGAATCGGTGACCTTAAGTAATAACAGTGGGTTTTTCGCGCCCGGTATGCTTTTGAATGCCCGCCAATTCGTTGATTAATTCAATCAAATCAGCCAGTGCTTTTTGGGTATCCTGATGATGCTTGCTTTCATCAGCCTCAAAACGCTCCAGATACACTCGCAAAGTGGCACCTTCTGTTCCCGTGCCAGACAAGCGTAAAATAATACGACTGCCATCTTCAAAGCCGATTCGCAAACCCTGCCCTGTGCTCACCGATGCATCCACCGGGTCGGTATAACTGAAGTTATCCGCATAAGCTACGGTAAGTTCACCAAAGCTCTTGCCCGGTAAATCTGCCATTTGATCGTTAATGTCTTGAATGACTTGTTCAGCTTTTTGCTTATCCACGTTTTCATAATCATGACGGGAATAAAAATTACGGCCATATTTTGCCCAGTGATCCTGCAAAATTTGCTCTACGGATTGTTTACGACTTGCAAGAATATTCAACCAGAACAACACTGCCCATAAACCATCTTTTTCTCGAACATGATTTGAACCTGTGCCAAAACTTTCTTCGCCGCATAAAGTGACTTTATCAGCATCCATCAAGTTACCGAAAAACTTCCAGCCGGTGGGTGTTTCATAACAATCAATGTTTAACGCTTTTGCCACCCGGTCGACTGCTTCACTGGTGGGCATGGAGCGTGCCACACCAGATAATCCCTTTGCATATCCCGGTGCCAAAGTCGCGTTAGCTGTTAATACAGCCAGGCTATCACTGGGAGTTACAAAAAATTGTTTCCCCAGAATCATATTGCGATCACCATCGCCATCAGAGGCCGCACCAAAATCCGGCGCATTCTCACCAAACAGTTCATCAACCAATTCTCTGGCATATGTTAGATTTGGATCAGGATGACCACCACCAAAATCTTCCAGTGGTACAGCATTCATGACAGTACCCTTTGGCGCACCCAAAACATCTTCCAATATCGTTTTGGCATATGGCCCGGTAATGGCGTGCATGGCATCGAATCGCATGCTAAAACCAGATTTAAACAACTCGCGAATCGCGTTAAAGTCAAACAAGTCAGACATTAGTTCAGCATAGTCTGATACCGGATCGATTACCGAAACTTTCATATTACCCATGGTAAAATCACCACATGTCTCGATAGGCATTTCGTCCGCGTCAATGATTTTATACTCAGTAATATTTTTAGTATTTTCATACATTGCATCGGTAATTTTTTCTGGCGCTGGACCGCCATTACCAATATTGTATTTAATGCCGAAGTCTTCATCAGGACCGCCAGGATTATGACTAGCCGATAACACGATGCCACCAAAGGCCTGATATTTTCTTATCACGCAAGAAGCTGCCGGGGTGGATAAAAGACCGTCACGACCCACGATCACTTGACCAAAGCCATTGGCTGCCGCGATTCTTAATATGAGTTGAATCGCATGCACGTTGCCATAGCGGCCATCACCACCAACAACCAGTGCTTTGCCTTGATAACCTTCTAGGCTGTTAAATATGGATTGAACAAAATTTTCCAGATAATGATGTTGATGGAAAACTTTAACTTTTTTTCGAAGGCCTGAAGTTCCGGGTTTTTGACCGGAATAAGGTTTTGTTTCAATTGTTTTAATTTGAATAGTCATTAACTTCTACAACTTTGTAATAAATTTGAACAGCATGCACCATTCTAAAATGTGCATGCCGAATTTTTAATTTTACCGAGATCACACTCAGGAAATGGCCACAGTGATTTCTTCATCATCACCAATACCTAACTCAACCTTGCTGATATGCTGCCCTTCTGCCATATAACTGAGAAAATCAGCAGACAACTGGGGCAGCAATCCGTTTTCAAGAATATGATCGATATTACGCGCACCGGTATCCACTTCTGTGCACCGATCTGCAATGGTTTGCACTAAATCATCGGAGTAAATCAGTTCTGCATCATAATTTTCGCGTACTCGTTTTACAATTTTATTAAGTTTCAAACGAATAATTTTCGCCATGGCTTCATCGAACAGTGGAAAAAAAGGTACCACATTGATTCGACCCAGGAATGCAGGCTTGAAGTACTTGGTTAAATCATCGTGAATGGCTTCCAGCAACCCTTCTTCATCCGGCATGGTTTCCGGATCAGCACAGAGTTTCATGATTGTATCGGTACCCAGGTTTGAGGTCATGATTACAACCGTATTTTTGAAATCGATATCACGGCCTTCACCATCTTTCATCATACCTTTATCAAATACCTGATAAAAAATATCCTGCACACCCTGATGCGCTTTTTCCATTTCATCAAGCAGAATAATACTATAAGGTTTGCGTCGTACAGCTTCGGTTAACACACCACCTTCACCATATCCAACATAACCGGGAGGTGAACCCATTAGCAAAGAAACCTTATGTTCTTCCTTAAATTCTGACATGTTGATGGTTGTGACATTGTGTTCACCGCCATATAACAAATCCGCTAACACCAAGGCGGATTCTGTTTTACCCACACCACTGGTACCCACCATGAGAAACACACCATTGGGTTTATTGGGATCTGTCAATTTGGCGCGTGAGGTGCGAATATTTTTTGCGATGGCAGAAATGGCATGATCCTGACCAATAACCCGTTGCATCATGCGATCCTGCAAATCAAGAATAGAATGAATTTCATCACTCACCATATGACCCACAGGGACACCTGTCCAGTTAGCAATGATTTCTGCAATGGCTTGACCATTAACGCAAACATGCATCAAAGGCTCCTGTCCCTGTACCGCTGCGAGTTTTTCGTCGATGCCAGCCAGTTCCTGTTTGAGTTTGGCTTTATCATCATCACTCAGTTCAGCAACTTCACCGCTTTCCGCATCGGGTTTGCCTTCGATTTTATCTCGCAATCCCCGGCTTTCAGCAATCAGGCTTTTTTCACTTTCCCACTTAGCATTCAATTCTTCCAATCTGGCTTCAGTTTCGGCTTTTGTTTTCTCAGCTTCTTCCAGTTTTTGTTGATGCTCGCCACCAGTGAGAATTTCACGCTGCATAATGCCAATAGCCACATCCAGCTGTTGAATTTGACGTGTACAGTCTTCTATAGAAGCCGGAATCGCACTTTGGCTTACCGCTACACGCGCACAAGCAGTATCTAATACGCTAACACATTTGTCTGGCATTTGACGATCGGCGATATATCGATGTGATAATTTTACCGATTCGACGATGGCTTCATTCAACACACGTACCTTGTGATGGCTTTCTAAAATACCAACCAGACCTCGCATCATAACAATGGCGGTTTCTTCCGTGGGTTCTTCAACTTTCACGACTTGAAAACGTCTAGTCAGTGCGGGGTCTTTTTCAAAATATTTTTTATATTCTGCCCAGGTTGTTGCCGCGATGGTTCGCAACTCACCACGCGCTAAAGCCGGTTTTAATAGATTTGCTGCATCACCCTGCCCGGCTGCACCACCAGCGCCAATCAAGGTGTGCGCTTCATCAATAAACATAATAATCGGTTGCGCAGAAGACTTCACTTCATCGATAACCGAACGCAGACGATTTTCAAACTCACCTTTAACACCAGCACCGGCTTGTAGCAAACCCAGATCCAGCGATTTTATGGTGACATTTTTCATGGATGGCGGTACATCGCCTTCGGCAATACGTAAGGCAAAACCTTCCACTACAGCGGTTTTACCCACACCTGCTTCACCTGTCAGTATGGGATTATTTTGTCGGCGCCTGGAAAGAATATCCACAATCTGTCGCACTTCAGGATCACGACCCAATACCGGATCGATATCACCGCGTTTGGCTTTTTCTGTTAAGTCGATGGTGAATTGATCCAATGCCGGCGTTTTGCCACCAGGCTTGGGTGTAGCGCCACCTTCTGCTGATGTCGCGCTTAAACCAGTGTCGTACTGCGTTTCCGCTGTGTTGGATACAATACCCGCAAATTCTTTTCGTAAGGATTCTGCCGATACTTTTTCGAATTCTTTGGATAGGTCTCGGGCAACACGCGCCAGATCTGTATCATTTAATAGTGCGCAGAGTAAATGCCCGGAACGTAATTTTGTTTCGCCATAATCCAGCGATGCCAGTAACCAGGCGTCTCGCCCCAGATCAACAATTTTTGGTGATAGTGCTGGTGGTCGGGCGTTTCCGGTTTTGAAGCTGTCAAGACAACTGACCAGATCCCGCGACAATCGAGCCAAATCCACATCGTAATGTTGCAGGATGGCTTCTATATCGGTATCAGATTGTTCCACCAGTTTTACTAACCAGTGTTCAATCTCCACATCATAATGGGTACGGGACAAACATAAACCGGTGGCTGCTTCCAACGCATTTCGAGTTGTACCGTTGAGTTTTCCTACCAACGTTCTTAAGTCTATTTGTAGCATCGCGTTTTCCCTGTAGTTATTAGTTGTTTAAATGATGGATTCATCGTTTCTATCCATCCAGTAAGTTTTAAGCTTTACCTTTACCCTAAGGATTTAATAAGGCACATTAACTGTAATTTCTCTCACTGCTGCAGCTTTGTCTTTCGGACATAACCAACTGTTCCAGCCTAAACGTACGGAGTTGTCTTGTTCATTATCCAACATCCAACTATCAACGGCCTCAGGTAATAATTGATATTTTAATTCGTATTGATAGCTTGCACCAACAAACATTTTTGTAAATCGTTTCAGCGCATCAAGTGCGGACATACCCGGTAATAGTTGATGAAATTGCTCACGATTTAATGGGCCAAGAACCAACTGAAATTTGCCCTCCACGGTGAACACTTCGTCGCCAATTACTGTATCCACTCCAAGACAATTATTACGTCCGGACATGGGGAAAATGGGTAGCTTAAAACGATCATCGTCCTGCAGTGGCATCCAATCCCCTTTGAACTGATTCACCTTTACCGAAATATCCAGATATTCGGTGAGTGCAGCTTCCAATGCAGAGGCGGACCTTCGTTGAGCAGACATAAATCCGCCATAAAAAATCAGATCTTCCGGGTTTAATGCCAGATGCTTATGCAAATAAGAACCATCGACTCCAATGAGAGATTCCAGTGCATGGGTTATGGGATCAGTCTGATTTTTTTGATGAAGTTTTACGCGTTCATAATTCATGGGTAAACGATATTTTTCCCATGAACGATAAAATAAAGACACGGCTCGGTGATTCAATAAATCGAGAAAATCACGCAAGGATGCATCTTTTTCTCGCATACGATGCAGTTGTAGTTCGGTAAAAAATTCGGGTAACACACTGCTTTGCCCGGTAAGACCCATGAATGACACTTGCATCTCAGCAATATCATGATTTTCGGTTTTAACCAGACGTTCATGCTTTTCTAAACGCGCAATTTCTGAACTGGCAAAACGTAGTGAAGGCAACGCGGCAAATCGAACCGATTCTTCTTGCGGCGCAACATCATGCCCTACTGGTTTAGGTTGGCCTTTTTTTTGCCATTGGCGCACAACACCCTGCAACATACGTGTTGCCTGAAAAAAACTGAAGCGATAGGGTTCTAAGAACAGCTTTTCGCTTACAGAAGTACTTTTTCGCCGACTCTTGGTGGCCATTTTTTAATTGCCAAATTCCGTTGTTTACTTTTTAAAACCAAACGCGTGAATGAATTCATGGGTGCGTATAATGCAAAGAATCGCTCTAATACACTAGCAAACAAATATAAGCCCTGCCCTTCAAAACGTTCTTCATTTAACGTCAGCGTAATTTCAATACCCCGACACAAAGCGCTAATGCCTTTATCTTTCACCCGTGAGACAATTTGCAGACATTCTATATTCAATACACCTTCAATCATCGCACGTGTGGAAGGTGAGTTATCAAAATTATATAAAGTAAGAATTTCTCGCAATACATCTGCACCGTTATCCGAATCGGTGAGTGACATATGATTCAGATTTAAATGCGAAATCAAACGCCAGCGAGTATTTTCATCCAGCTCAATTCGACGTGTTTTCGTGGGTGGTGTGATACAACTGATTCCCGATAAAGGTGCGTTCCCTTCCCCCAGTTGCAAACGAGGCTGACCTCCCCCAAACGGCAAGCGACCAGGCAAATCCCGATTCAAACAGGTGGTACCTATATTAAGAATCCAGTTATCGGGAATATCTTCCTGAAAATCCAGATTTACCAGTGACACAAACATTTCCGTGCCGTTATCAATTTCATTTTTGGTCCGTGATAAACCATTGCGACGCGCGCCATGCCAATAAGCTGCATCGTCAGACCGTGCATGATGTTTAAATCCATAAAAAGGTTGATAGGTTTTCACATTACCATCAGGCGAAACAGCATCAACCTGATCAACGGAATAGACTTCTTTTGCCAGCAAGCGACGTGAGTCAGGAACCACATGAAATTCTTCACTGCGATGATTCAAACTGATTGATTCAGCTTGTTGTGAAAACAAATTCACCATGGGTGTACAACCCAGTAAAAAGTTTTCTTCAGTTAATGATGTTTCCAATTCAGTTGTACAGTCATCAAGATAAATATAGATTTCAATTTCGCGACCAGCATTTCGAAATGTTTTATGATCTAATCCATTAAGGCGAAAAAAATTGAATTTTTCCGGAAACACAAAAAACTCAGTTAACAATCGATAACCCAACAATGAACGGGCTGGATAAGGTAATAAACCTTCTTCAGTTTCAAATCCTACCGGTTCAATATTTTCCGGCCCAAAAAATTGCACGTGCGAATCTTCCGGATTGTTTGCGACAGCCATGGCGACACCATGATTCATCAGCAATTCGTATAATGCACTGGTTTCAGATGCCTGGCCCCGCAAATAAAACTGTAAATTATTTGGCGATAATGAAGAAAATGTCATGTCTTCAGCCATGCATTTCAGCTTTAAGCGCAATACAGCAACCGCACCTAAATGCTTGGGTAAGGCTGGCGCATGATAAGATCCGCGTACCAATTGGGCTTTGGTCAGTTCAATGGGCCATAATGTCACCGGGTAACTGGTTTGAAATCGACAAGGTTCACCATCTACAGGTTCGGTTTCTATGCTGGAGCCACGATCAATGGTGTAAGACGATGTCATTTCCGGCATGCTCTTAAACTGCACAATGGACATGGATGGCACTGGCGACAAGTAATGAGGATACAATACTTCGAGCAAACCATTGGTAATTTCCGGAAAACTGTCGTCCAGTTTTTTGCGCATTCGCGCGTTTAAAAACGCCACCGATTCAATCAATCGCGAAACATGTGGATCTTCAATGGTATCTTTACTTAAACGTAAACGACCGGCAATTTTCGGGTTGGCTTCGGCAAACGCTGCAGCAGAACGACGAATATAGTTTAGCTCTTTGTTATAAAACTTAATGAGGTCGTTATCCACCATCAACGTCCTTTACATAAAAATTTCGTGTCACTGGCTCCAAACTGGAATCAAAAACCACTGGCTTTACTGCCGGTTCTATTTTTAACAAAGCGTCAATACGAAAACGGAATGTGCGATCAATGCTATTTTCCGCGCTCAACACCTTGATACTCACCGACTTGAAGCGACTTTCATTCTGCATAATGACTTTTTGAATCAGTTTGGCAAAGTTTTCCCGATCATCTTCATGACTTAAGTTTGCCCCCGTGTAATCTGGAATACCGTAATTTATTACTGAATATTCAAGGTGCTTCCATTCCTTAGACATAACTTCACAGCGTCGTCTGCTATTCAATAAAAATTCCAGATCTCGGCGTACAGATTCACGCAATTCACGAATCACTTGATTACGGGAAGCCACAGGTTCAACTTGCCGCGCCGGATCGTTATCGATCAGGCGATCAAGAATTGACGGAGTTAAGGCTTCAGTAGTAGTTGGTCTTGCCATTTCAATCCTGGTCGAAGCTAATCTCTTCAACTTCCATAATGGATTTACTTTGTTCATCCATCAGGAACATTCTTTGTCCGATACCCATAATTGGTTCGCCTTCCTGACCCACCCAATCGGTTGCCCGACCTAATAACAGGTTTTGCTGATCTTCATCCGGCAAGTTATGATATATGGCAGGTATATAAACTTCACCGTCTGGGCCATCATGATTGATTTCCAGGGTTGCACGACGGAAAACCAAATCCAGTGGGCTTTCCGGCTTATGAAAACTGATGCAGACGACACGTGAAAAAGGAATCCAGTAATATTTGCCTGTACTGGTCAATACTTCAAGCACACCCGGCGCCACGTCATCAAGATCACGAAAATCGGAAAAGGCCTGACCATCCATTTCACCTTTCAATTGTGGACGCATATTTTCGGCTTCTTCTAACAAACTCAATGCCTGGGCTTTATCGTTTTCACGTAAGCTAACGGATGCTTTAAGATATGTTTGCACCAATTCATCGGGCACTTCCAACACTTCTGGCACACGTCCTTCAGTAAAAAATTGCTCCCGGGCCTGACTTGCACGAATAACTTGTCGCCAAAGAGCCACTCCACCCATAGCATTGGGGTCTTGATGAGCGATGAAGTCTAATTGTTTGTCAGCACGTTCCCATGCCCGGCGCACCATTAATAGCTCGCATAAGAAACCTCGTCTACCCGAGTCTGTGGGGTGTTTTTTTACTTCTGCAGTAATGGCTTCAATGGCATTGTCCAACTGCCCGGCCTGATACAGCTCTTTTGCGTTCATTTTCATCCCTCTAACAAATTAATCAATTATATGGACTGTTGATTGCCACAGGTGTGAAGTAAATCAACATGCTTTTTATATTTTTGCTTCCGCTAATTCAGTGACCAATTTCACCGCTGATACCATTTGGTCCAGCTGCATATGTGGCTTCAAGTGTGTAATACAGGAATAAACACCGGGTTTTCCTCGCACTTCCTTAACTTCAACTCGTGCTTCAGACAGTGGGTATTTCGCTAAATGCTCTTCAGTACCGCTGGTACTGGCAGTTGAGTAAGATAGCAGCCAGTTGTGAAGGTATCTTTCACATTCTTCGGCACTGAAAAATGACCCAACCTTTTCTCTGCCAATAATCTTTATGTAATGCGCAAAACGTGAAGCACACAAAACATATTGCAACATTGCAGACATTTTGGCGTTTATCTCGGCAATTTTTTTATCGTAACTCATGGCACCTTGCACAGACTGGTTGCCATAAAAAACTGCATGATTGGTATCTTTGCTATGACACAATGGAATAAAACCGTACTCGCTCAGAATCTTTTCTGAAAAGTCAGTAATTAAAACATCTGTGGAATACTTCAAAGCAACACCGGCTTTATCAGTTTTAAAACTGGGCACAGGTAGATGCGAAACAACACCGCCACGGTCGGTACCTTCGTGACAACCCCGAATATCGGTAAACCAGGCATTATGAGAAAAGGACTGAATTAATATTGCGCCAAACGCGTAGCAAGCATTCCCCCAAAGGTAATCCTGCCCATCAGGCGCAGAAACATCTTCCTGAAAATAGAACCCGTCACTGCGATAGGTATCATATTCATAAGGCAGGCGCATAAGCACTTTGGGTAATGTCAAACCGATAAAGCGGGAATCGTCTGTTTCGCGAAATGAATTCCAATTACGATATTCAGCCTGAGAAAAAATGGTTTGCAAATTTATGGGTAAACCCAAGCCTGAAAAATCATCCATGCCAAATAACACAGGATCAGCACCGGCAATAAACGGAGTGAATGAAGCTGCGGCAACTTGCGAAATTTCTCGCAAAGCACCGATATCATCTGTTTTATAACCCGGCCCAGGTTTATGACGAATGGTATAGTCACCCAGTAAAACACCGTAAGGTTCGCCACCTGCCGTACCAAATTCTGCGTTGTATATTTTTCGAAATAAACTGCTTTGATCAAACTCGATGGCACGATCAAGATCTCGCACTAGTTGCGACCAACTCACATCAAGAAACTTGATTTTAATATCGTCGTGCTCGTCAGCTTCCGATACTAGATAATAAAGTCCGCGCCAGGAGGCTTCGAGTTTTTGGAACTTTTTATTGTGCAGAATCGCATTAACCTGCGAATTAAGTAACTCATCAATTTCTGCAATATATAAATTTAATAAATGCAGTAACTGATTTTTACTAATGGGAGTATCTATTTTGTGAAGCTTGAGAAATACACGCAATTTATCTTCAAAATGTAATGTACTATTAAATTTATCCAGATCATTGCTACGTTTCTGACTTAGGGATTCAGAAATATTGAGTGTGGTTTCAAATAAAGAAGCGGCCGATGACATAACAATTATCTTTTACGGCCTGAGCGCTGGGTAAGTTTTTGAAGAAAATGATGGCAAGACCAATTCAACACCAAGGAATTGACTTCGACTCGTTGGTAAAAGCCTAATTGAGTTCCTTGTTACATGACTTGCGTTAATTCTCATTCCCCCCGGTTTTCATTAACAAATACATGCAATTGAGCAGAGATGAATAAACAACTCTGCTTAATTGTAAAACGACTACAGGGCACCTCCGGAAATCGATTTATAGCAGCGCGCTAGCTGCGTTCACCCCTCAAGGGGGTACCGAGGAAAATCAAACTCAAAATACTCATTTACTCGAGTAAACTGCGCTTTTTCGTTTGATTTTGCCTTGCTTTCATCACTCTAAAGCAATTTCCGGAGGCACCCTACAGTATTAACCCATTTTTGGAATTCGAGCCACCATGCGTAAAGAGGTGGTTAATTCTTCCATTTGCAACCATGGGCGCATCCACGCTACTGCGTTATAGGCGCCTGGTTGACCAGGAATCTCCTTCACTTCCACTTTCGCTTCTGCAAGTGGATAACGTGCTTTCATTTCCGGACCAGAATTGGGATTACCATTAACATAACCCAGTATCCAACGGTTTAACCATTCTTCCGCTTCGTTAGCTTCCATGAAAGAACCAATCTTATCGCGACCCATAACTTTCAGGTAATGCGCAATACGTGAAGTGGCCATCATGTAAGGCAAGCGTGCAGAAATAGCCGCGTTTTCCGTTGCTGCTGGTGAATCATAAACTTTGGGCTTTTGTGATGATTGAGCACCGAAGAATACTGAGTAGTCAGTATTTTTGTAATGACAAAGTGGCAAAAAGCCCAATTTGCTCAGCTCTGCTTCACGACGATCAGTAATACCCACTTCAGTAGGGCATTTCATGTCTATATCACCGTCATCACTGATAAAGTTATAAGTTGGCAAACCTTCAACTTTACCACCGCCTTCAGCACCACGAATCGCTGTACACCAGCCATACTGCGCATAAGCGTCTGTAAGTTTGGTTCCCATAACATAAGCAGCATTCATCCAGGTGAATGTGTCATGTTCTGGCTCTGATTTGTCTGCGAATTCTTCAAAGTCGAATGTTTCAATCGGTTTGGTATCTTCACCATAAGGTAAACGCGACAATACACGTGGCATAACCAGATTAACAAAACGTGCGTCATCCGAATCACGGAATGAACTCCATTTGGCATATTCTGTAGAATCGAAAACTTTTTCCAGGTCACGTGGCTTGGATAATTCTGTCCAGTCACCAAAACCGAACATTTTCGGATCAATCGCCGAAATGAATGGACAAAAAGATGCGGCTGCAACATGTGACATATTGGTCAACATGTCGATATCATCCGGATGGTTGGTAAACTCAAAATCACCAATCAATGCACCGTAAGGCTCACCACCGGGTGTACCGAATTCGTTTTCATAGAGCTTTTTGAAGGTTTGGCTTTGGTCAAACTCAACGGCTTTATCCAGATCTTTGAAAACTTCTTTTTTCTTGGCGTTAAACATTTTGATTTTTAGTGATGCACCAGTTTCAGAGTTCATCACCAAATGCTGCAAACCGCGCCAGCTACCTTCCAGCTTTTGTAATTTTTCAGAATGCATAATCGCCGCTAGCTGTTTTGACATGGCTTTGTCGATATCAGCAATGGCTTTGTTAATCGTCACTGTCAGGTTACGATCCCAGGTTACAACACCTTTCATGGCCTGTTCGGTGAGCGTGCGCATTAACCCTTCAGATTGATCACGCTCGGTTTGTTTTGTAGCGGAAATCGCCTGTTCAAGCAAACTGGCTTCTTCGGTGGCTTCGCCCGCTTGTGCTTGAACGTCTTGTTCTGTGCTACCCATTATTCTCCCTCCTTAGGCTCTTCTACGCCTAACTCACCAGATACCGATTTCAAATTGTCTTCGCTACTCAGAACTTTTTCCAACACGTTTTCCAGGTCTTCAGAGCGATCAGCTTTTGTTAACAAATCACGTAATTGATCACGAGTTTGCTGTAAATTCTTCAATGGATCTACTTGATCAACAATTCGCTCAGGTGAGAAGTCTTCCATGGAGTTGAATTTCAAATCCACTGCCATTTCACTGCCGTCACCTGCCAGCGTATTCTCAACTTTGAGGTTTACGCCTGGTGTCATTCGGGCCAGGATGGCATCGAAATTGTCTCTATCAATTTGTACAAATTTTCTATCTTTCAGGGACTTAAGCGGTGCAGTCGGATCACCAGAGAAGTCTCCCATTACACCCACTACGAAAGGTAATTCTTTTTTTACTGTCGCCCCTTCGGTTTCAACTTCATAGGTAATATGAACTCTGGGTTTACGTACGCGACTCAGTTTGTCATGTATACTCGCCATAATTTTCCCTCTGTATTGATAGAACTGTTAGCTAGCTAAATTAGTATCCAACCATAAACGGTCTTTAATTCATTCTCTGCTTTGTATCATTTTCTCAAACGCTTACATTTCAGCGTATATTTTACTTTTGAAATATCTGCTTTTTAACCATAGTTGACCTTCTACCGCAGATGCGTTCAAACATTAAAACGGTGAACCTGAAAAAAACCTCGTTTATGGACGTACACTAAGTTAATTAATTGTTGTTTCGAATCCCTTTTTTGGGTTTCAAATACACCAGGAACCCTTTTCGATTGAATTCAATCGGACATTACCCGAACAATATACAATCGATACACATCCCCGACATCTAATTAGGTATCTTTATAATAATTAAAGCACAGTTTGTCTGTTATACAGACAATTGCAAAATAAACTATTTTATGTTTAGCAGAATCTTACGTCTTTATCTACTCTGGCCGTGGAATTCCCGTTAATCGGAAATATTCATCACGTGCCGAGCTATCAGGAATTAGCTCACCCAGTAACTCAGGCAAACTCATACGACCCCATTTCACCGCTTGCTCAAGATTGTAGGAAATGGGTGAATGAGGCTCTGTGCTACGGAAAAATTCACTGACTTTCAATAACGCACGAAACGCTTCATCTCGGTTAGAAATGTTCACACTATCGATAGACACACCCTTCCCCTTTGCTACCTGGCCTGCGGCTGGCGCGCCTGCTGCATCGGTGGATTCTTCTGCTTGCTCTTCAGCGGCATCAGCCGGAGACAAATCAATGTCTTTCGTTAAGAACCCAACAATTTCTAGCACCCGCTTGAGTGTATTGCGAATGTTTGATGTGGGTGGTGCATCATGACCACATTTCTCATCCAGCAGATTAGACAGCTCAGTAAACGCGGTACTGGCTTCCTCCGCATCGGCTATGAGTGTCACAAAAAAACTGGTGGGCGTTTCCGAGACGGCCTGATCAATATGCTTCATGGGCACTGCGCCAGATGCAATGCGAGCTTCTTTCTTTTCAGGATCGGTGATGGTTTCTACTTCGTAGGCTTGCTCATAATGCCAGGCAGCAAACGGTAAATAAGTATAACCTTCGGTGAGAGGTACCTGTGTTATGGGTACGATGAGAGTTCCATCGCCATCGTCGCCATTCAGTCCGGTAAGTGGTGCAACTCTCGTTTCCAGGCCGTCTTCATCAGGCATGGGGTATAAGCCGTCCCAAAACTGTTCAACCAGCGCTTTGGCAAGTTTCAAACCATCTCGCAGACCCGCAAACCCATGAGAACGGAGCAAACCTTCAATGTACCAGGCTGCCACTTCGAGATCTTTACTGTTCTCGGTTAAGATTTTGGGAGCCAGCTGGAGAACTGTGTTCCATTCCGGCACCATGGATTGCATGGCTTCCGGATCATCGCTCATGATGATTTGTCGTTCAGCTGTTCGAGCAGCAGCGCGGGCATCTTTTATTTGATAATAAATTGAGTTAGGAGAATAATCTTCGCGAATATCTTCTCCGGCAGGCTTTTCGTCAGAGAATGGCTGTAATAACGCTTCTATGTCTATTGTCGCTTCGGTCGCCATTTATTGGTCCTTCGTGCTGTTTTTTGCGGTTTATAAATTGATCAGCTCTTCAAAGAAATCGGTACGGATTTACACGTCCATTTATCCACCCACCATCGTATAAGAATTTGTGTCTTATGTAAAAAATAATTGGAACAATTCAAATAATTAAGCTAACTCTGGTTTCACAGGTAAAGAAAACTGAGATGTTTTGTTGATTATTTCAGCAGAATGCATGACTAATCAAAACACACATACCGTTCCCCAATTTTTCCGCTTGTTCTGTCTTTGTATATATCAATTTATTGTGACCAATTACCCAGTTTAGTCACAAAAATTCAGGAACGGACTTAGTGCACTTAAAGCCCACCCTATCCGGACGATATCAAGACAAATCAATAATTTAGCTTCGGAATACAGCGTTTATTATGCCAAACTGCAATTTTTACTTTTGGAAAAACCATTTTTATCACTTTGGTAATGACATAAAAAAACAATTCAATTTACTGACTTCCTCCTCATCACAAACAATTCAGAGCAAAAACTGGGCTGCGCAATTTTCTCAATTTCAGCATCGTTTACGTGCAAATCAATCCCCTTCAAAGCAAGTGTTGTTACATCCTTGTGTAATTGCAGGTAAAGAATCATTTGTTTATGAACGCAATTTAGCACAAAAAAATCCTGGCCTGTTCGACAAGCTTCAGAAAATTTGCCGCCAGAAAAAAATTCAACTCCAGGAAGATCGTCGAGCAAAAGATCTTGTAGTAAAAAATGATCGACGTAAAAACTGGGTGACAATTACAGTAATAAGTTTGGGAATATTTTTAAAATCGACAGCCCTTTATGCACACGAAAATCATGTACACCAAGCGTCATCAAACAATACCCCAACCAGACAACAAGCAACAAAACAAGACAGTGTGTTACTCGGGTTATTTGCCCAACAAAAAAAAGAACATAAAACAGAAAACTTAAATCTAGAAACCCTGAAAGAAAAATCGGCCAAGGCTCAAAACAAATCACAACAACAATTAAGTAATCGACTTTTTCATCTGTTAAAAACTCACTACCAAGCCAGCCCGGATGACCCGAACCACATCATCTCTGACTTGAAGTCTCTGGCGCAGTATTACAGCCAATTCCCGGAATCGAGTCAGCTCCTATTAAGCCTGGCAGAACACCCCTGGCAGTTATCCTATCGCGAAAACCACTGGGCAACCAAAGCAACCGGTAATCATTTTTCCGTTTCTTCCGCTGAGATTTACTTTGATCCAAGAGCCGCAGCACAATTGCGATTACGTAAAGGTTGTAATAAAAATCCGCAATGCATTATTTCGCCTGCAGATGCCTTGTTACATGAATTATTACACGCGAAAAGCATGTTAATAGAAACGGATAAATTTATTCGCCAGGGAGGCATGAGTGATTTGCTTTATCCGATAGCGCATGAAATGTCGATTATCGCTGCTGAAAAAAGCTTATATCGAATTATGGAAAATAGAGATGGGTTTAAACGACCGCAAAGGTCCCGTCACACAGGAAGAATTGTCTCAGCTTCCTGTGTGACGTGTATTAATTAACTCAAGTTTCGGAGTTAAAATAAAATTTAAAAACCTGCTATATCCAGGGCGTGTTTGCAATATGAAAGACGCGGTGAACACTTCCATGTGCGCTCAACGGCAGCATCCGTGCTGCCGACGCTTTCAGATTGCAAACACGCCCTGGGTGTAGCTGAAATTGTTAGCTTGAACTCCGAAACTTGAGTAATTAATTATTGTGCAGCTGTTTCGATCGCTTCGCCTTCAGGCAGTTCTTCCAGCTGATCATCTGGCAAACGAATGCCTTCATCTACCACACTAAACAAACTCAAGCTTTGTGAAAATAAACCCGCATCAATGAAAATCACATCCCGCAAGTTAGTATTTTGCTGACTTGCCGCCACGCGAGCATTGGCCAATGGATCAACAAACAAACCTTCGCGAATTATCAACTCACCATAATTACCAGTAAGAAGTGTTTCTGATTTGGATTGCACTGTTGTAGTGGTTTTCGAAGAAACATTAATTGGCGCGTTAAAACTACCAATTTGATTCGCCGTCAACGAAACCGCGTTAGCATTAATGTTTACAGTTGAGACACTGGTGTCGCTGCTGATGTTTCCACTATTCGCTGTAACCGACACATCGGCCTGTTCAGCATCGATAACACCCAGTGCAACATTATTTCTATCAACAAGCGTCACGGCGTTATCACCGGAGTTACTCACAGAAACAGAACCAACAAAATCGTTATTTTGATTATCCAAAGTAACAACACCTGAGCCTGCTTTTAAATCACTCTTACCACCAATAGTCAGCGCACCAGTTTGCGTAATGGAAGAATTTGTTTGTGCCGTCAGGTTGCCACCCACCGAACTTTCAGCTAGCACCAATGGCTGGGTGTTAGTTAAAGCAACATTGCCAGTGCTACCAGAAGTCGTTAGTTTAACTTCACCAGACAGGGCATTATTTTCATTGACCAATTCGATGGCATTGCTACCTGCGGAAAATTCACTGTTACCAGCCACGGTTAAAGAAGCACTCTGCGAAATCTTACCGTTACTGGCAGCATTTAAATTCCCACCCACTTGAGTGCTTGCCAAAACCAATTCACCGTTTGATGCAACAAGATTTAAATCACCGCCGATAACCGAATCTGCAAGTTGGAGACTATTGGAATCAGTCAAGGCCACGTGAGAGTCACTCCCTTGTGTGTTAACTGCAACAGCGCCCACAAAGTCATTGCCCGCTCGATTCAAGTTAATGGCATTTGCACCACTGTTAATTGAACTGATTCCACCGACCTTAACATCGCCGGTTTGACCAACTGGCCCAGCTGCATTAACCGTTAAGTTACCACCGATATCTGAAGCCGCTAAATTTAACGCCGCATTATTATGAATATCAACGTGACCGTTAGCGCTAGTGGTATTCAATGCAACCGTATCACCAAATAGATTATCCTGATTATTTATCAGAATACTGTTGTCACCCGCATTGAATGTAGACATACCTGCAACAGTCAATTTACCTGATTGCGTAATATTACCCAGCGTATTAATGATTAAATCACCGCCAATCTCTGATTCAGCCAAATCAAGGGAAACAGTATTGAATAAATCCACATTGCCTTGCGCATTTTTAGCATTTAATGCAACAGACTGCGCAAAACGATTATTGGTATTGTTCAATTCAATGGCATTATCTGCATTAAATGTACTTGTACCGCCCACATTCAACGCACCACTTTGTTTAATTGAACCATTTGCACTGACACTCAATGCGCCACCAACATTTGAAGCGGCTAAGATCAGATCGCCGTTATTTTCCAGTGTAGCTGAACCACTGGTGCCAGTCGTATTTAAGGATACTGTTCCGGAAAATAAGTTTTCCGAATCAGCAAGCAAGATCGCGTTTGAACCAGCATCAATAAAACTATCTCCGAGTACTTTTATTGCACCGGTTTGAATGATGATACCTTTACTCACAACATTAAAGTCACCACCAACATTCACACCGGCGAGCTGTAAAAAGTTATTCTCGTCAGTAACAGACACAGCATTCGCAGAACTATTACTGACAATCAGATTGTTGACATCCAGGTTCAATGCATCATTTGCAGAACGACCAATGGAACCTGCATTAGTAATTCTCACGTCAGCAGCAAATATATCCACATCGTTATCATTTCCTATGGCATCAAGCACCGAACCGGTCGCATTCAATTGAACAATACCTTGATTTGCATCAATTGAATTAATATTTAAATCACCTGCCTGAGAAATATAAACACCGCCGCTACCTTGGTTTGTTTCCGCGGTTAACTCTCCTGTCATTTCGGTTTGAATCGGCGATGAAGTAGTACCAATGGATTCACCGCTGGCATTGGCTTTCAACACGATATCTTTGGCTTTGATTACCCCAGTTGAATTGCTAATAGAACCCGCAGCACTTTCAAGATTAAAAAGATTTGAACCAACATCAATTCCTGCAAGATCAATATCGCCGGCTTCCAGGATAAAAGTATCAGCCGTAGAGTTAATAATTGACAAAGTATCAACCGAGGTTAACAGCGACGCACCTGCGCCACCGATTTGACTTGCATCTTCGATTACAAGCGATTGAGCAGTAATTGTTGGATCACTGTCACCAGCGGAAGCTTGCACACTAACTGTTTCAGAGGAAAGATTTAGACTGCTGGTCACTGTGAAATCACCAATAACTTTCACTTCATCCACACCGTTCTTGCCATCAATTTCTGCATTCGAAATTGCACCAGTCAGCTCAAACGTATCTGTCGCCTCCCCACCGTTAAACACTTCGAATTCATTAAAATCCAAGGAATTGGTAGATACGTATTGCCCATTGGTATTCACTGTCCAGGTGGCACCAGCATCAATACCAGTTATCGAGTCTGATGAAGCACTGTTGCTCGCGTTAATTTCATTAACATTATCGAAAGTTGTCACTATGTTAGTGACAGAACCTGCAAAGCCGTCAGCACTTCCAATGGATGTTAATTTGACGTCAATGGGATTACTGAAAGAACTGAAATCCAGGGTGTCGCTACCACTTGCGCCATCAATTAAACCACTTATGGTGCCAGAAGAATTAAAGGTGAATGTGTCGTCACCCCCACCACCAGTAAGGTTTGCGAAATTTTTAAATGCTGCAACCTTGATGGAAGTGGCCTTATCTATAAATTCACCTTGGTTTGCATCGTTGATGTCCCAGGTATGATCTTTATTCGCACCTACCACAGTATTACTACCACCTG
>Ga0316207_10001182_pt1 | contig 33942 bp, 33 predicted proteins | sample 6weekpyrite_MG_FD_204943 | JGI IMG/M metagenome (GOLD analysis project Ga0316207, IMG submission 204943) | Microbial mat bacterial communities from mineral coupon in-situ incubated in ocean water Damariscotta River, Maine, United States -... | ecosystem: Environmental > Aquatic > Marine >... | reverse complement strand
TAGTCATTTTTCTGTCTCCCCTGTCTTCCTGACCGGCGTCAAGACTCCGGCGGCACACCCGTCACACCTTTTCAAGTCATTGATTCAAAACATAAAGTCCTTTCTGTAAGTGATGGTATGTGATTTGCATATGAGTGATTCGCACACATGTGATTAGCGGATCCGCAATCTGGATTCATAAATTGTTTATTTTCAGGAATGAAATATGGCCGATAAAGATAATGATGAAGATCTGGATCTGGATGTTAAGAGTGGTGGCAAGTCCAATAAAATTCTACTGATTGCACTTGTTGTTTTATTGCTGTTGGTTGGCGGTGGCGGCGCTGCTTTTTTTCTTATGAGTAGTGATGAGAAGTCGGCTGCTGAAGGTGGGGCTGAACATGCCACGGAGGAGAAAGTGGAAGCGAAAGAAGTTCATTATCTCGAGCTGGGCAAGGAATTTGTGGTGAACCTTGAAGACAACAGCAAGGTTAACTTTATGCAGGTCGAGATCCAGGTAATGGCAAACACGACGGAACCGCTTAGCCTGATTGAACATCACATGCCGGTGATTCGTAACAAAGTAATGCTGATTCTCAGTAGCCAGAAATATGAGGAAGTGAACACCCAGGAAGGCAAGCAAAAGTTGCGTGAAGAAATCAAGCAGGCTATTCAGGAAGTACTACACGAAGCTTCACCCGAAGCGAATATCGAGGCGGTGTATTTCACCAGCCTGATTATGCAGTAGGCCACGCCCATGTCAGTGAATGATCTTTTATCTCAGGATGAAATCGATGCTCTGCTACACGGTGTCGATAGCGGTGACGTTCAGACTGAGGACGATATTAATGCGCATGACGGGGTGGCGCGGTCATTTGACTTTACCAGCCATGATCGCATTGTTCGTGGCCGCATGCCGACTCTGGAAATGGTTAACGAGCGTTTTTCTCGGCGCCTGCGCATAAGCCTGTTTAATATGTTACGCCGCTCGGCCGAGATTTCAGTCGGTGGTGTACAGATGCTCAAATTTTCTGAATATGTTCACAGTATGTTTGTGCCCACCAGTCTCAACATCGTCAGAGTCAGACCCCTGCGCGGCACTGCACTGTGTGTGTTCGATCCCAAACTGGTATTTATCATCGTGGATAATTTTTATGGCGGAGTGGGGCGCCATGCCAAGATTGAAGGAAGGGAATTTTCGCCCACCGAACAACGCGTGGTTAACATGGTGTTGAACGATGCCTTCCACGATCTCGTGGACGCATGGAAGCCGGTAATGCCGGTTGATTTTCAGTTTGTCAGCATGGAAGTGAATCCGCAGTTTGCCAATATCGTCAGCCCGACCGAAGTGGTCGTGGTTTCTACTTTTCATATCGAGCTCGATGGCGGTGGTGGGGACTTCCAGGTCACCATGCCTTATTCCATGCTGGAACCGATTCGTGAATTACTGGATGCCGGTGTGCAAAGCGATGTAACCGAGAAGGATGAACGCTGGGCGATCTCTTTGCGGGAGGACATCAAGTCTGCGGAAGTGCAACTTAATTCTACCCTTACAAATATTGAAATGAATTTGAGTGACGTGGTGAATTTTCAGGTGGGTGACATATTGCCATTTGATATGCCGGAACAGGTGATTCTGGAGGTGGAAGGGGTGCCGGCCTTTCGTGGTGATTATGGTGTTTCGCGGGGAAGTATGGCGATAAAGATCAATGAACAGGTTGAACGTCTGACGGATCCGGCGCAGATGCTGGCCCTGCCTGACGTATTGAAGTCTTAGAGGAACAGAATGATGAGTGATACAGAATCAAACGATGGTGAGGTAATGGACGAATGGGCGGATGCCCTGGCCGAAGCCGGTGATGTGCCGGATGCAAACATCGACGAGACGGCAGAAACCGAAGCTGAACAGTCTGGCGATGCAGGGCAAACGGCCACTGCGGATGTACAGCCGGCCAGTCTGGACCCTCTTGAAGATACCAGTGTCCGTTCCGCTACAGATAAGGAAATCAATCTGGACGTCATCCTTGATGTGCCGGTTCAGGTTTCCATGGAAATCGGCTCCACCAAGATGAATATCCGCAACCTTCTGCAATTGAATCAGGGTTCGGTGGTGGAACTGGATCGACTGGCGGGTGAGCCGCTGAACGTCAAAGTCAATGGCACCTTGATCGCCCATGGTGAGGTGGTGGTAGTGAATGAAAAATTCGGTATTCGCCTGACGGATATTATCAGTCCGGCTGAACGGGTGAAGAAGTTGTCATGAACTGGCGCTGCTACTACATTATTTTTTCCATGCTCGTAAGTTTTAGTGCGCAGGCAGCAGAAGAAAAGGCGGCAGCCACAGCCGGATTGGGCACGCTCAAGTCTGTCGGTGTGAGCAGTCCAGCCATGAGCACCGGCAGTTATATTCAGGTGATGCTTGGGCTGGTATTTGTCGTGTTTCTTATTTTTGCCCTGGCCTGGCTGGTGCGGCGCATGGGGCGCCTGCAGTCGGTGATTGGCGGTAGCATGAAATTGCTGGGTGGCCTGTCGCTGGGACAGCGTGAACGCGCGTTGCTGGTACAGGTGGGGGAGACGCAGATTTTGCTGGGCGTAGCGCCGGGCAGTGTACGCACCCTGCATGTGTTTGATGAGCCGGTGGTAACGGCCACCCCCACATCTACGGGCGATAGTTTTGCCGACAGGCTTAGCGCCGTTCTGAAACAGAAGGCAGGGGCATGATGCGCTTGGGTTTTCTGCGATTTGCGCCACTGTTGATACTGACGCTCTGGCCGCTGGATGCGGTATTTGCCGAAGCCGGTTTGCAGGCGTTAACAGTAACCACGGGCGCAGACGGTGAACAGACCTATAGCCTGAGTATTCAGGTTCTGTTTATGATGACGGCGCTGACCCTTCTGCCGGCAGCGATGATGATGATGACGTCCTTTACCCGCATTATCATAGTGCTGGCGATTTTGCGCCAGGCTATCGGTTTGATGCAGGCGCCCTCATCACAGATACTTATCGGCCTGGCGTTGTTCCTGACCTTTTTTATCATGGCGCCGGTGTTTACCCAAATTAATACGCGCGCTCTGCAACCTTATTTCAACGAGCAGATGAACCTGCAGGATGCGGCAGTGAACGCCAGTGTGCCCCTGCGTGAATTCATGTTTCATCAGACTCGCGATGCTGATGTCAAGATGTTTGGTGAAATGGCCGGGCATGAAGCCTTTCAGTCAAAAGAGGACGTGCCGTTCACTGTGCTGGTGCCGGCTTTTGTCACCAGTGAACTGAAAACGGCTTTTCAAATTGGTTTCCTGTTGTTTATCCCTTTTCTGATTATCGATCTGGTGGTTGCCAGCGTGCTCATGTCGATGGGCATGATGATGCTCTCGCCGATGATTATTTCACTGCCTTTCAAGGTGATGTTGTTTGTCATGGTGGATGGCTGGAACATCGTTATGGGCACGCTCGCGTCCAGCTTTTATATATAGGAGCTGAGCTATGACGCCTGAGAGTGTTCTGGATATTTTTAGTAATGCCATGCAACTGGTGCTCATGCTGGTGGTGATCATTCTGGTGCCGGCGTTGATCGTAGGCCTGCTGGTGAGCATGTTTCAGGCCGCCACCCAGATCAACGAAATGACCCTGAGTTTCATTCCCAAATTGATTATAACCATTATGACGCTGATGATCGCCGGTCCCTGGATGCTGCGCATGCTGATTGAATATTCGCGAACCCTGATTCTCGATATTCCAAACATGATAGGGTGAAGCATGCACTTCAGCAGCGCAGAGATCACGGCAATCATGGGCGCCTGGCTCTGGCCGTTGTTTCGCATTGGCGCCATGGTTATGGCCGCGCCGGTATTTGGCGCCCGCTCGGTGCCCATGCGCGCCAAACTGGTGATCACGGTTGCGCTGACATTGGTGATAGCCCCCCTTTTGCCGCCGGTTCCGGCGGTCGATGTTTTCAGTCTCATGAGCTTTATGATCATTGTGCAGCAGATTTTGATAGGCGTGGTGATGGGTTTTGCCGTGCAGCTGGCCTTCAGTGCTGTCATTACTGGTGGACAGATCGTGGCGATGCAGATGGGGCTGGGTTTTTCCCTGATGGTAGATCCGCAAAATGGCACCCAGGCGCCGGTGCTAAGCCAGTTCTACGTGCTGTTTGCAATTCTTCTTTACCTCGCACTCAACGGACACCTTGTCCTGATCCAGGTGTTGCTGGACAGCTTCACGCTGATTCCGATTGGCCCTGACGGATTGCAGGTCGGTGAGTTTCGCAAACTGGCGAACTGGGGCGGTCAGGTCTTTGCCGGTGGTCTGGGGATTGCCCTGCCGGCGATTGCCTCTTTGCTGGTGGTAAACATTGCCTTTGGTGTTATGACTCGCGCTGCGCCACAGCTGAATATTTTTGCTATTGGTTTCCCTATCACCATGATGCTGGGTTTTGCCCTGATCCTGATCACCCTGCCAGGGGTTATGCCGCGTATGGGCACACTCTTTAACGGCGTCTATGATTTGCTGCGCCAGCTACTGGGAGGCCTTTAAGTATGGCGGAAGACAGCGGTCAGGAACGCACAGAACAACCCACGCCCCGACGAAAACAGCAGGCGCGGGACAAGGGCCAGGTTGCCCGTTCGCGCGAGCTCAATACCATGCTGATGATGCTGGTCGCAGGTATTGCGCTACTGGCGTTAGGCCCGGCGCTGGTGACGACACTGGCCAATTTGTTTCGAGATCATCTGCACATGAGCCGAGCGGATATTTTTGATCCCAGCGCCATGCCACGTTTGTTCGAATCAGCCATGCTGGATGCCGTTTGGGGGCTGTCACCGTTTTTTATCATTGTGGTTGCTGCCGCAGTCGCCGGGCCGCTGGCCATGGGCGGAATCAGTTTCAGCAGTAAAGCCCTTGCCTTTAAATGGGAGAAACTGGATCCGATCAAGGGCGTACAGCGGCTGTTTGCCTGGCGGGGTCTGGTGGAACTACTCAAGGCGCTGGCAAAGTTTGTGATCATCGGCTCCGTTGCGGTGATCTTTCTTTATCACCAGCTGGATGAATACCTTGGTCTGGGCAACGAACCGCTTAAACCCGCGCTGGCGCATACCATGCATTTGCTGCTGTGGGGATTTCTGGTGATTTCCTCAACCCTGATCCTGCTGGCGGCGGTGGATGTGCCGTTCCAGCTGTGGGATCACAGCCAGCAGTTGAAAATGACCTTCCAGGAAATCAAGGATGAGAACAAGGATACAGAAGGCAACCCGGATGTGCGTGGACGAGTGCGTCGGGTGCAGAAGGAAATGGCGCAGCGGCGAATGATGGCGGAAGTGCCCAATGCTGACGTGGTGGTGACCAATCCGGAACATTATGCGGTGGCCCTGAAATATGATCCTGAAACTATGCCGGCGCCAGTGGTGCTGGCCAAGGGTGTAGATTTGATAGCGATGCAAATTCGCAGTATTGCGCGTGAGCATGATGTGATGGTCCTGGAAGCGCCGCCACTGGCGCGCGCTCTGCACCATACCACCGAGATTGAAGCCGAGATTCCATCCGGACTGTATCTGGCTGTGGCTCAGGTGCTGGCCTATGTCTTCCAGTTGAAACGCGCCGGCAAGGGGCAAGGAACTGCACGTGGCTACGGTGCAGGTAAACCTAAGCGTATGGATAACCTTCCGATACCGGATGATATGCAATTTGATTCCTGAACATGATTACTGAACTGGAGTAAGACCTTATGGCTGAACAGGCCGCAGTTATGAATTCATTGAGAAGCCTTAGTAGTAAGGGACTGGGCGCGCCCCTGCTGCTGATGATAATGATGGCGATGATCGTGGTGCCGCTGGCGCCGATCATGCTGGACGTGTTTTTCAGTTTCAATATTTCGCTGGCGCTGATCGTATTGCTGGTGACGGTCTATTCATTGCGGCCGCTGGACTTCGGTCTGTTTCCAACCGTACTTCTGATCAGCACCCTGTTGCGTCTGGCTCTGAATGTGGCCTCGACACGGGTGGTGCTGCTGGAAGGACATACCGGCGCCGATGCGGCCGGGCAGGTGATCAAGGCCTTCGGTGACTTTGTTATTGGTGGTAATTATGCGGTCGGCATTATCGTATTTGCGATTCTGGTGATCATTAACTTTGTCGTCATCACCAAGGGCGCGACGCGAATCTCGGAAGTCAGCGCCCGTTTTACTCTGGATGCCATGCCCGGCAAACAGATGGCGATCGATGCGGATCTAAATGCGGGTCTCATCGATCAGGAAGAAGCGCGTACTCGCCGGGATGAAATCAGCGCCGAGGCGGAGTTCTACGGCTCGATGGATGGCGCCAGCAAATTTGTGCGCGGTGATGCGGTTGCGGGTATTTTGATTTTGTTCATCAATATTTTTGGCGGTCTGCTGATCGGCACCCTGCAGCATGATATGAGTTTCTCTGATGCCGCACGCGTTTACACCCTGCTAACCATTGGTGATGGTCTGGTGGCGCAAATCCCCGCGCTGTTGTTATCAACGGCAGCCGGCATTATCACCACCCGGGTTTCCAGTTCACAGGATATGGGCGCGCAGGTGTTGCACCAGTTATTCGGCAACGTCCGTTCACTGGTGGTGACCAGCGGCATACTGGGCGTGATGGGCATGATCCCCGGCATGCCCAACCTGGCTTTTTTGAGCCTGTCATTTTGCTGCGGAACCATTGCCTGGTTTATTCATCGGCGTCAGCAACGTCCAATGGCTGCGGCTGCCGAACCGGCTGCGCAGGTAGAACCGGAAGCCCGTGATCTGAGCTGGGACGATGTGACGGCAGTGGATGCCATCGGTCTGGAAGTGGGTTACCGACTGATCCCGATGGTGGATAAGGAGCAGGGAGGGCAGTTAATGAGTCGCATCAAGGGGGTGCGCAAAAAACTGTCACAGGAACTGGGCTTCCTGATTCCCCCGGTGCATATTCGCGACAACCTGGAACTGGCGCCGACCAGTTACCGCATCACCCTCATGGGCGTGACGGTGGGCGAAGCGGAAATTTTTCCTGATAAGGAGATGGCCATCAACCCCGGCCAGGTGTTTGGTGAAATCGAGGGGCTGGCGGCCAGAGATCCGGCCTTTGGTCTGGATGCCCTGTGGATTGATCCGTCACAGCGGGATCAGGCTCAGACCATGGGCTATACGGTGGTGGATGCCAATACCGTGGTCGCAACCCATCTCAGCCAGTTATTACAGGATCACGCCAGCGAACTGCTGGGCCATGAAGAAGTTCAGCATCTGCTCGATAAACTGGCGACCAGTGCACCCAAACTGGTGGAAAATCTGGTGCCCGATACCCTCAGCCTGGGGGTCGTGGTGAGGGTACTGCAAAATCTACTCCAGGAAGGCGTGCCAATCCGGGATATTCGCACAATTGCCGAAACTCTGGCGGAACATGGCAGCCGGAGTCAAGACCCTGACGTTCTTACCGCCGCTATTCGAGTGGCGCTGGGGCGCATGATTGTCCAGAAAATCAATGGGATGGGAGCGGAATTGCCGGTTATTACCCTTGATCCAAATCTGGAACAGTTGTTGCATCAGACTGTACAGGCAAGCGAGGGAAGCGCAATCGGAGTGGAGCCGGGGCTGGCAGAACGGCTGCACACAGCCCTGACCGAAAGCGCACAAAAACAGGAAGTTTCGGGACAGGCTGCAGTTTTACTGGTTTCCGCCGCCATACGTTCCATGCTTGCCCGCTTTGTGCGACACACCATACCGTCTTTGCATGTGCTGGCTTATAACGAAATACCCAGCGACAAGCAGATAAAAATAATTGCGACGGTAGGCCAACAGGCCGAGATAACCTGAATAGAGGTTGTCAGCCTGAAACAGACAGGAAACAACATAAATGAAGATTAAACGCTTTCACGCCAAAGACATGCGCAGCACCATCCGCAAGGTGCGCGAAGAGCTGGGCGCTGATGCCGTGATTCTCTCTAACCGCCGTACTGTCGACGGTGTGGAAATCATTGCTGCGATTGATTATGACGAAAGCCTGCTGGATGCACAGAGTTCAACGACACAGGCCGCCGATCTCACTGAAACGACAGCCTCTGCAACGAAAACAGAAGCAGTTATCTCAAATAATAATGACGCCGGCGATGATCTGCCGGATGTCTATTCCGAAGCGGCGCTGAATCGCCGCCTGAAGCAGGGCGTGAACGACACGACGCAACCTTTTTTCAGCGCCCCGGACTTCACTCTCCCTGAAATAGATGATGAAGCGCATATCGAACCGGAAACCCGGGAAGCGCCGTTTATCAGTGAAACCCTGGCCGCCAGAGAAACGAAAACAACGGCGCAGCCCAGCGCCCATATCTGGTCGGAAGAACCCAGCATTCTGGCCATGCAGGATGAACTGAAATCCCTGCGTGGTCTGCTGGTCAATCAGCTTTCCGGTCTGGCCTGGGGACAGGAAACCCGCTATCACCCGCTGCGTGCGCGTCTCCTGCAACGCCTGCTGGCGCTGGGTCTGAGTCCGGTGCTGGCGCGTGAAATGGCTGCTCAGTGTGACGAGAATGACGAAATTGAAAAGAACTGGCGTTGCGCTCTGGCGCGCGTGGCCAAACGCCTGCCGGTTACAGAAGAGGATGTGTTTGAGCAGGGCGGCATTGTCGCCCTGGTTGGCCCTACCGGTGTAGGCAAGACCACCACCATTGCCAAGCTGGCTGCGCGTTACACCCTGCAACATGGTGCGCAAAAAGTTCTGTTGATTACTACTGACAACAACCGTGTTGCCGCGCATGAACAACTGCGCAGTTATGCCCGTATTCTTGGCGTGCCCATGCGTGTGGCCGGCGATGCGGAAACGCTTAAAAGCCTGATTCATGGTTTTGCCGACAGGGGCCTGATTCTGATCGATACCGCCGGCATGAGCCAGCGCGATATGAAACTCAGCCAGCAGCTTTGCATGATTAAAGAAGGCGCCAAAGGCGGCGGACGTGAAGTACAGATTTATTTAACCCTGGCGGCCAATAGTCAACGTCGAGTACTGGAAGATGTCGCCGAGGCCTTCAATAAAATTCCACTGGCCGGTGCGGTGCTGACAAAACTGGATGAAACCACCAGTCTTGGTGGCGCTCTGTCCGTGACCATTGAGCAGAAATTACCGGTCGTCTGGTTCAGTGACGGTCAGCAGGTGCCGGAAGATCTGCATCGAGCGCGTCCACATTCACTCGTTAGCCGCAGTGTTTCCATAATGCAGAAGCTGACATCACCTGATCGGGATGATCCGGTTTCCCTGACCGTTGGAGGTATGCTGGCGAATGCAAATGGCTGAACAAATTAGTACGACGACGGCTGCGAGTATCCGGCGCATGCCCAGGAAACAGGCTCCGGTACGGGTTGTTACTGTGACCAGCGGTAAGGGCGGGGTTGGCAAGACCAACGTTTCCGTTAATCTGGCCATGGCGCTGAGCAATGCCGGTAAGCGAGTCACGATTATGGATGCCGATCTGGGACTGGGTAATATCGATGTCCTGCTGGGTCTGCATCCAGAATACAACCTGAACCAGGTTATCGAAGGTGAACAACAGCTGGATGACATTATCGTACCCGGTCCCGGCAACATCAGCATTATTCCCGCTGCCTCCGGCGTACAGAACATGGCGGAACTCAGCCCCTCCCAGCATGCCGGCCTGATTCGCGCCTTCAGTGAAATGAGTCATGATCTCGATGTGCTGCTGGTGGATACCGCTGCTGGCATTGCTGACAGCGTGATCAGCTTCAGCCGTGCGGCGCAGGAAGTTGTTGTGGTGGTCAACGACGAACCGGCCTCAATCACCGATGCCTATGCGCTGATCAAGGTCCTGAACCGTGAATACGGCCTGTTTCGTTTCCGCGTTCTCTGCAACCGAGTGAAAAGCGCACAGCAGGGGCGTGAACTGTATTCCACTATTACCAGAGTCACGGATCGTTTCCTGGATGTGGCGCTGGATTATATCGGATTTATTCCCGACGATGATTTCGTCGTCAAGGCGATTCGTAAACAACGTCCTGTTGTTGACGCCTATCCGCGCAGCAAGGCTTCGACAGCCTTCAAAACGCTGGCGGAAAAAATGAACAAGTGGCCGATACCGACGAACGCCGGTGGTCATCTCGAATTTTTTGTTGAACGTTTGGTACAAGGCAACTTGACAGATGCGGAGGTTATGCCATGAACGGCATTGCAATGTACGCGGCTAGCCAGCCTAAATTTCTCGATGATATGGTTGAACAACATGCACCACTGGTCAAACGTATCGCCTGTCACCTGATCAACAAACTGCCTGCCAGTGTGCAGCTGGAAGATCTGATTCAGGCTGGGATGATTGGTCTGCTGGAAGCTTCGCGAAATTATGATGAGCGCCAGGGGGCAAGTTTTGAAACCTATGCCGGGATTCGTATTCGCGGCTCGATGCTGGATGAGATCCGTAAGAACGACTGGGCGCCGCGATCGGTGCACCGTAAAGCACGCATGGTGGCGCAGGCGGTGCGGGAAATTGAGCATAATCAGGGACGTGATGCCCGTGATACGGAGATTGCCGAAACCCTGGGCATGAGTCTGAACGAGTATTACAAGATCCTACAGGACAACAGTTACCACAAGGTGCTGAGTTTTGAGGATATGGGCATGGGCGATGAGTCCATGCTGGATAACATGTCTGACGGCGGCCCCGGTATTCTCGATGGCCTGCAACGTGAAGACGTGCGGCGCGTGGTGGCAGAAGCGATTGCCGGTCTGCCGGAACGCGAACGCCTGGTGATGGCGCTTTATTACGATGAAGAACTGAACCTGCGCGAGATCGGCGCGGTGATGGGTGTAAGCGAATCCCGTGTCAGCCAGATCCACAGCCAGGCGGTGATCCGCCTGCAGGCCAGAATGGCGGCGCGCGCTGAAAACAGTTAACGAACTCCCCCCGAAAGATAATGCCATGCACATGCATCCCCCGATACCTTGCATGGACACCCCGCGAAATGCGGGGTTTTTTTTACCTGCAAATTTCGGAGCAGAAATTGCCTGATTTTTTACCGCTACCGGGTTCTTTGCAGGCGGAAATATTTTAAAACGCACGCTTAAGTTAACGAAGGATATGGCCGATAAGTTCTACAGGATTTGTCAAACCAACCTGAAAAGGCAGGTTATTCAGTCAATTCTTATTCCAAGTGGAGAAAAAACGAGTGGACAAGAATATGAAGATACTCATTGTAGATGACTTCTCTACCATGAGGCGCATTATAAAAAACCTGTTACGTGATCTGGGTTTTACCAATACAGAAGAAGCGGATGATGGCACTACCGCCCTGCCCATGTTGCAGAGTGGGAAATTTGAGCTGTTGGTAACCGACTGGAACATGCCGGGCATGCAGGGTATTGACCTGCTCAAGCATGTGCGGGCCGATGAAAATCTGTCCTCCCTGCCGGTATTGATGGTCACCGCCGAGCAGAAAAAGGAGCAGATTGTCGAAGCCGCTCAGGCTGGGGTCAACGGCTATATCGTTAAACCCTTCACTGCACAAACGCTGAAGGAAAAGCTTGAAAAAATGTTTGAGCGACTGGAAGCGTAATAAAAATAAAAGGAGCGCAGTGAAATGAACAATGATGTGTTAATGAATGAAGATAACCTTGCCCGAACGCGAGACCTGCAGGCCTGTATTGAGGCGGGCGATGAAAAAGGCGCCAAGGAAATTATTGATGATCTCACGGATATTCGTGAAAACACATTGTATCAGGAAGTGGGCAAACTGACCCGTGAGCTACATGATGCGATCAGCGCCTTTGGCATGGATGATCGTATTTCAGACATGACCGAACATGATATACCGGACGCCCGTCAGCGACTTAATTTTGTTATTACCAAGACTGCTGATGCGGCAGATCGAACCCTGACTGCAGTGGAAGAATCCATCCCCATCTGTGAAAACATGGAAACTCAGGCTGCCGAGATACTGGAAAGCTGGCGCCAGTTTACCAAACGGGAAATGGATGCAGAGGGTTTTCGAAAATTGAGCAAGGAAATCGATGGTTTTCTTCTAACCCAGTCGGACGGTTTCAGCACAATTAAGGGACACCTGAATGATGTGCTGATGGCGCAGGATTTTCAGGATTTGACCGGGCAGATTATTAAACGGGTGATCAATCTGGTTGCCGAGGTGGAAGGCAATCTGGTGAATCTGATCAAGATTGCCGGTTTACCTGAACATGCTGAGAATGAGCGAGAGAAAACAAGAGAAAAACTGGAAGGACCGGTGGTGCCCGGTGTGGACAGTGGCGAGACGGTATCCGGGCAGGATGAAGTGGATGATCTTTTATCGAGTCTGGGATTTTAGAACCCAGGATTGGAGTGTACTGGATGGATGATGAATTATTGCAGGACTTTCTGGTCGAAGCCGGAGAAATACTCGAAGCACTGAATGAGCAACTGGTTGATCTGGAGCAGAGTCCGGACAATGCGGACTTGCTGAATTCAGTTTTTCGCGGTTTTCATACGATTAAGGGCGGCGCCGGTTTCCTCGCGATTGAAGCTATGGTGGCGCTTTGTCATCGTTCAGAAGACATTTTCAACCTTTTACGCAATGGCGAACGCACAATAACGCCGGAACTGATGGATACGATTTTGCCAGTGCTGGATGTACTGGAAGAGCAGTTCGATGCACTGCGTAACGGTGACGAGGTTGCTGATGCCGATCCCGCTATGTTGACGGCGCTGGAGAAATTCACCAAACCGGAATCGCAGGAAGATACAGCCACACCGGTAGAAGCAACGCCTGAAGCGGCGGCTGCCGAAGTCCCGGCAGAGGCCGGCCTGGCTTCGACAAAAGTGGGGGGTGGCGAAGATATTACCGATGAGGAATTTGATGAACTCCTGAATGCGCTGGATGGTAGTGACAGGCCGGCGCCGGCGGCTGCCGCTACGGATGGTTCAGAAGAGATTACCGAAGATGAATTTGATGCCCTGCTGGATCAACTGCATGGCAAGGGAAAATTTGATTCCAAAAACCTCGCTGCGACAGACAGCTCCAGCAGCGAAGAAAAATCCACGTCCGAAGATAAAACAGAGGCGTATTCATCGTCCGATGAGATGATCACCGAAGATGAATTTGATGCCCTGCTGGATCAGCTGCATGGCAAGGGCAAGTTCAGTGCGGAACAAGTGGCTACCGGGCAGGTGGTAACAGCCGCCACTGATGCGGCAGAACCTGCCGCTGCGGCAGATAAAAAGGACGTCAGGGCCGAGTCGAAAAAAACAGAGAAAAAAGCGGGCAAGGAAAAGCCGCCTGCAGAAACCTCGGTGCGTGTCGATACCAGTCGCCTGGATGACATTATGAACATGGTTGGAGAACTGGTGCTGGTGCGCAACCGCATCACGCGTCTGGGTGAACGCAGCGGCAATGAAGAAATGCTGAAAGCGGTGGCCAATCTGGATCTGGTGACGGCTGACTTGCAACTGTCAGTAATGAAGACACGCATGCAACCGATCAAAAAAGTGTTCGGTCGTTTTCCTCGCGTGGTGCGTGATATTGCACGCAGCCTGAAAAAGGAAATTCGCCTGGAGATGATCGGTGAAGATACCGATCTGGACAAGAATCTGGTCGAAGCGCTGGCGGACCCATTAGTGCATCTGGTGCGCAACTCGCTGGATCACGGTATTGAAATGCCGGATGAGCGTGAAGCAGCGGGTAAGCCCCGTGAAGGTACGGTAGTGCTGGCGGCTTCGCAGGAAGGCGATCATATTCTTCTGTCGATTGAAGATGACGGCAAGGGCATGGATCCGAACAAGTTACGGGAAATTGCTGTCGATAAAGGACTGATGGACAACGAAGCCGCAGAGCGCCTGACGGACAAGGAATGTTATGAACTGATTTTTGCGCCCGGGTTTTCCACCAAGAAGGAAATCTCGGACATTTCCGGTCGTGGTGTCGGCATGGATGTAGTAAAGACGGGTATTTCCCGTTTGAACGGAACAGTGGAGATTGATTCTGAATGGGGTAAAGGTACGCGTCTTAGCATCAAGGTGCCGTTGACGCTGGCGATTATGTCTACCCTTATGGTGCGGCTGGAGGAGCAGATGTTTGCTCTACCGCTGGTCAATGTCAGTGAAATTTTCCACCTTGATCTGACTCAGACCAACATTGTCGATGGTCAACTGGTGATTGTGATTCGGGAACGATCCCTGCCACTGTTTTATTTAAAACGCTGGCTGGTTAACGGTCAGTCTGGTGCTGAATTGCCAGAGCAGGGGCATGTGGTGGTGGTGCATATCGGCACGCAGAAAATCGGTTTTGTGGTTGATGAACTGATTGGTCAGGAAGAAGTCGTAATCAAGCCAATGGGCGCGCTGCTGCATGGCATTTCCGGTCTGGCCGGGGCCACGATCACCGGCGATGGCGGTATTGCCATTATTCTCGATGTGCCCGGGTTGATTCGTATGTATGTCTGAGACTGTTCTGATTCACAATCAACTGTAGCTTTGGTTGAATGGTGTTTATGAAGCCCAACAAAAGTATTTTTACCGCAGAGAACGCAGGGGTTGCAGAGAAATTATTTTTCTACCTTGATGGGTGCTTAAGGTGAAACCCACATCCTGTAGCAACTTTATTGCAAGCAGCAGGACATTCAAGCAGTAGAAATTAAAGCACTATCAGATAAATCGAATTTTGAGGATAATGAATGGCCACTCGCGTACTCGTGGTTGATGATTCCGGGTTTTTCCGCCGCCGGGTCAGTGAAATGCTGGAAGCCGATCCTATGATCAAAGTGATTGGCATGGCTGAAAATGGTGAGCAGGCCGTAAAAAAAGCAGCGGAGTTAAAGCCCGATGTCATTACTATGGACATCGAAATGCCGGTGCTTGATGGCATCAGCGCCACGCGTAAAATCATGGCGCAGATGCCGGTGCCGATCATCATGTTTTCTTCGTTGACGACTGAAGGCGCCAAAGCCACGCTGGATGCGCTGGAAGCCGGCGCGGTGGATTTTCTGCCCAAACGCTTTCAGGATATCGCCAAAGACAAAGATGAAGTACGCAAGCTACTTTGCCAGCGTGTGCGTGCGCTGGGTCGGGGACGTGCGGCCGTAGCGCATCACGTTGCACCGGCGGCATCAACACGGGCAGCAATAGCGCCACGTCGGCATTCGCCCACGTCGTTGGCCTCAAGTGACACAGGATTAATTAAACTGGTGGCCATTGGCACCTCTACAGGCGGCCCGGTGGCATTACAGAAAGTGTTGACGCGGCTGCCGAAAAATTTTTCTACGCCAATATTGTTGATTCAGCACATGCCGGCCACGTTTACTCCAGCCTTCGCTAAACGACTTGATCAAATGTGTGCTATCGAGGTCAGGGAGGCGCAGGACAAGGATATATTGCGACCGGGCGTGGCTTTACTGGCGCCGGGCGGCAAGCAGATGCGGATTGAAGGGCGTCCCGGTAACGCGCAGGTGCGAATCAGTGAGGAAGCCGGCCTGACCTACAAGCCATCGGTAGATGTCACCTTTTCATCTATCGCTAATGTCTATCCCAAAGACACCCTGGCTATCGTTATGACCGGTATGGGCGCCGATGGCCGAGAAGGGGCAAAAACATTGAAGCAACGGGGTTCGGAAATCTGGGCGCAGGATGAAGCCAGCAGTGTCATCTACGGCATGCCGGCGGCCATCGTTGATGCCGGACTGGCGACAAAGGTACTGAGTCTGGATGACCTCGGGCCGGGGATAGTCAAACGCTTATGAGAATGGATTTCCTCAGTATCATTGGCCTGATTGTAGGCATTAGCGCCATTCTGCTGGGGCAGTATCTGGAAGGTGGTCACCTGAAGACGCTGGTAAACGGCCCTGCAGTGTTAATTGTTCTCGGTGGCACCATTGGCGCTGTGATGTTGCAATCACCCCAGGCGGTATTCCTGCGTGCCATGCGGATGCTGTTCTGGACAGTATTAACGCCGCATCTGGATTATGAGGAAACTATCGAAAAGATCATCCGCTGGAGCAACATCGCTCGCAAGGAAGGTCTGCTGGGACTGGAAGATGTAGAGGAACATGAGTCTGATCCGTTTGCCCAGAAAGCCCTGCAACTGTTGATCGACGGGGGTGAACCGGAAATTATCCGCGGTATTCTGGAAGTGGATATTGATACCAAAGATCGTTTTGATAACAGTGCGGCCAGGGTGTTTGAAAGTATGGGCGGTTACAGCCCTACCATTGGCATTATTGGCGCGGTGCTGGGTTTGATTCAGGTTATGGGCAATCTTTCTGATCCCGGCATGCTGGGTAGTGGCATTGCCGTGGCTTTTGTTGCAACGATTTATGGTGTAGGTGCGGCTAACCTGTTATTCCTGCCGGTTTCGAAAAAACTGAGAAGTATTGTGCATGGTCAGAGCCAGTACAGGGAAATGATTGTCGAAGGCATGACCGCGATTGCGGAAGGTGAAAACCCCCGCAATATAGAAACCAAACTACTGGGTTACCTGCGTTAAATAAGCGTTTCGGAAAGGTGTCCAGATGTGATGTATAGGATGTGCTGAGGAACGAAGCGCATCGCTCGCGTGTCCACAGCCTGGAATGATGCGCTTCGTTCCTCAGCACATCCTACGAAAGCTTAAAACCAGGCTCTAAAGTGGGCAGGAATTTGGAACTTTTTATTTAGGTTGAAATGATGAGCAGGCGCAAGCGCAGGCATGAAGAGCACGAAAACACCGATCGCTGGCTGGTATCCTATGCGGATTTTATTACCCTGCTGTTTGCTTTTTTTGTGGTGATGTACTCCATGTCTTCGATTAATGAAGGCAAGTACCGGGTGCTTTCTGACACCATGGAAGAAGCCTTTAAAACACCGCCCAAATCGCCCGAGCCTATCCAGATAGGGGAAGAACGCAAGACCCTGAAAACGGTTGAGACCACGATCGAGGAAATTAACCTGGTTGGGATCAAGCCAACTATCAGCCCACAGAGCAGGCAGCTGGAGCGTATCAGCAATGAGCTACAACATAATCTGGCGCCGCTGGTTGATAAAAAGCTGGTAAAAATTACGCGCGACAAACTCTGGGTCAAGGTGGAAATGAATAACCGTATCCTGTTTGCCAGCGGCAGTGCGCGCCTGACTGAACGTGGCTATCCGATACTCGAAGAGCTGGCCGAAGTGGTGCGCGATTTGCCTAATCATATTGATGTAGAAGGGCATACAGACAACCGGCCGATTCGCACGTCAATCTATCCCTCTAACTGGGAATTGTCCGCCGCCCGCGCCGCCAGCGTTGTACATTTGTTTACGCGCAATGGCGTTGATCCGAAACGCCTGTCAGCTATCGGTTACGGGCAGTACCGACCGGTTGCCGACAACGCCACTGCCCAGGGAAGACGCAGTAACCGGCGCGTAGTCATGGTTATTCTGGCGGATAAAAACGCCCGGCGCATGCTGGAAATTGAACAATGAGGTACCGAGGTTGAAAATCTGGGCCGTAGCCAACCAGAAGGGCGGCGTAGGCAAAACTACAACGGCAGTGAACCTGGCGGGCCACCTGGTCAGACAGGGCATGCGCGTATTGCTGGTCGATATGGATCCGCACGGTTCCATGAGCGCCTATTTTGGGCTGGATCCGGATTCGCAGGAAAAAAGTGTCTATCAGCTGTTTCAGGGTGTTGGGGTTAATGCCGGTATTCCTGCCTGGGAAATCCTGCATAATACCCGCGTGGATGGTTTGCAGCTGATGCCATCATCTACCGCGCTGGCGACACTGGATCGCCAACTGGGCACCCAGGAAGGCAAGGGCCTGGTAATGGCCAATGCGTTGATGCAACTGGAACAGGAATTTGATTATGCCCTGATGGATTGTCCGCCCCTGCTGGGTATTCTAATGGTCAATGCGCTGGCGGCCTGTGAGCACCTGTTATTGCCGGTGCAAACCGAGTTTCTCGCCATCAAGGGGCTGGAGCGCATGATGCGCACTCTGAAAATGATCCGCCGTGCACGCCGAAATATCTTTGAATACACTATTGTTCCGACCATGTTTGATCGCCGTACGCGTGCGGCCTTTGACAGCCTGAAAAGCCTGCGTGAGCAGTACCCTACGGAACTCTGGGATTCAGTTATACCGATTGATACCAAGTTTCGTGAGGCCAGCAAGCAGGGCCTGCCGCTGTCGATTATGTTACCGTCATCGCGGGGTGCAAAAGCCTATGAAGCCCTGCTCACAAGTTTGCTTACAGGCAGGGATAAACCGCCTCTCAAACAGGTGAATTCATGATGGCGAATAAGGACAAGCCTGTGCTGGTGGATGAAAAACTGGCCCTGAGCCTGTTTCTGGATTCACTCCTGCGTGAACCGGTAGAAGCCCCTGCTGTTGAAACAGAACCAGTCACAGAGATGCCGGTTTCCGTACCGGCCACTGTTATTGAGGAAGCCCCCGCCCCGATCGTTGTTGAAGCAGAACCCGTTGTTACCTCGGTGGTTGAGGAAACAGTACCTGTAAGCACACTGGAGGAAGAAGCAACGGGTGCGAGCTCAGACTGGAGTGACGAGTTTCAGGTCATGTTGTTCAAGGTGGCGGGACTGACGCTGGCGGTGCCGCTGGATGGACTCAATGGCGTGGTGGAATGGCAGGACGATCTGGCTGAGATGCCGGGACATGCTGACTTCTATCTGGGTATCCTGCAACATCTGGGTCAACGTATTCCGGTAGTGGAAACCGCCAGCCTGGTATTCCCGCCCGAGAAACTGGCATCACTGGCTGTGGCTGAACCGCGTGACAGGATTACCCGCATTGTACTGATAGATGAAGGCCGCTGGGGACTGGCGGTAGACTCCGTAGAAGAAGTGATTACCCTGCAGCATGACAAGGTGCGCTGGCGCAGCGAACGCACCCGGCGCAAGTGGTTGCTGGGCACTGTGGTTGAGCACATGTGCGCCCTGATTGATCCCCGCGCCTTTGCCGAGAAGCTGGTCAGCGGTGAAGATTAAACTGTGAGCATTTAATTTCTGAGGATTTAATTCCTCATAGTTCGCCTGAAAGCGAACCTGCACTAAATACCCCGTAGGATGGGTAGAGCAAAGCGAAACCCATCGGCATGTTGGTAATATTTCCCAGTTTGGTACATTTCCTGCATTTATCCATATTAACTCAAGTTTTCCGCTGATGTGTCGAAATTAGTAGAGACATATCTGGTTGATTATCTGCGTAATTCGATGAAAATCAATTAGATAACAATATTTAGGGGTAGTCCTGCGATTATCTGGATGTCGAATGTTTGACGTTGCGGTGTGCGGGCTGTCGATCAAGAGGAGAAAGTTCAATGAACGAAGCAGCGGCAAATACACAGGATCCTGTTATTCAGTGGGTGACTTTTCGCCTGGATAATGAGAAGTATGGGATTAAGGTAATACAGGTACAGGAAGTGCTGCGCATGACCGAGATTGCACCAGTTCCGGGTGCGCCTGATTATGTACTGGGGATCATCAATCTGCGCGGCAACGTAGTTACGGTGATTGACCTGCGCCGTCGTTTTGGCCTGATGGAGGTGGAAGCAGATGATGCCACTCGTATTGTCATCATTGAGGCGGAAAATAATGTCGTTGGGGCGCTGGTGGACAGTGTTGCTGAAGTTGCAGATATACATGCTTCGGAAATCGATACTGCGCCCAATGTCGGTAACGATGAAAGCTCCAAATACATTCAGGGTGTTTCTACCCAGGAAGATGAGCTGTTAATTCTGGTCGATGTCAATAAACTACTGACAGATGAGGAATGGAATGATGTAGCGGCGCTGTAATTGCTGTGTCCGTCAACCCATTCTCGATGATGAATCATGGCCGAAATTGGCAACATCAACCCACTGACGCCGAGCTGGCCGAGTCGGCCGCTGAATCCCTCCGGCCAGGCCGGCGATCGCAGGCCGAAAAAAAAACAGGACGATAAAAAAAACAGGCAGGACAAAGGGGATGACAAGGGTTCCCCAAAAATCGATGAATACGCATGAGGAAATGGATATGAATACAATTCTGGCAATGGCCACCGAAATGGAACTTTCCAGCTGGGCGTTGATCTCGAGCGTAAGCCTGTTGCTTTTTGCCCTGTTTGTTCTGTATCGTCAGCAACGTAAGAACCATGCTAATTCAGATTTATTGAAACGCACACAGAATGATCTGCGCGCCCTGATCAATGCATCGGTCGGTATGGGTGAGCGCATGCTGGAAATGGAACGTCGCCAGCGCCGCCTGGCCGAACGACAGGAACAGCTGGATATCTATGACGCTGCCAACCAGCCCTATGAACAGGCTATTCGCATGGCGCAAAATGGATCGGAAATAGAAGAGCTGGTCGATATCTGCGGCCTGAGCAAAACCGAAGCCGAGCTGATTAAAATCATGCATCGCTTCGACAAAGCAAGTTAAAGCAGGCGGTGTAAATAACGCAGAGAGCGCGGAGGCGCAGAGATTATTATTTGGGATTAAAAATCTTGATCCAATTGTCCATCGCTTGCTGCGAACCTACAACCAATACCGTGTAGTTTGCTGCGGGGTTGTTTAATTTTTTTGCTATAAAAAACTCCGCGCCTCTGCGTCTCCGCGTTCTCTGCGTTTATTAACGCCCATTGAAATTGCCGCCATCCTGCAACAGCCAGATAGAGGGCATGGTTTTTGTCCCCGTGCGGGGAACTGATACCGAATTAATCATAATAATGTCTGAACACTACTCAAGAATTTTCCTGCTCAGTCACATGCGCGCTTTTACTACTTTGGCAGGGCATATTCTCGGTTCGCATCCTCGGATCAACGGCTACTTTGAAATGCATATCAGCTATGACGATGCCTCCGACATGGATAAGCAGCTTGAAGTCTTTCTGCAGCATGAAACGTTAAAAGATAACAGTTGTTATATTTTCGACAAGTTGTTGCACAGTGACTACCGGTTAAGTCCTGGGCGGCACGGCCTTGCCGATATAAAAATACTGGTTTCCCTGCAGGAGCCGGAACAGACGATAAAAAGTATTGTTGATCTGTTTGCAAAAAAGACGCAGGAAGATCTCTATGCTTCACCTGCGGAGGCGACGAACTACTATATCGAGCGTGTCAAAACGCTCGCTGATTTTTGCCAGTCGTCCAGTCATCCTTATTACTATTATGATGCGGAATTGTTTCAGGCTGCGCCGGAAAAATTATTGTCCAGACTGACAGACTGGCTGGAACTGGATTCGCCTTTAAGCGAGCGCTATCAACTGTTCAGCCAGACGGGTAAAACCGGTATGGGCGACTCGTCTGAGTTCATTCGCAGTGGGAAAATCGAAAAAAACAGGAACGATTATTCGCATATTCGTCTTGCAGAAGATGACTTGAGCAGGACGCAGGCCATTTACCGCGATTGTCGTTCGCAGATTGTCGATAATGCGGCTGATTCACTAAGGAAATTCTGATTAATTACAATATTGTCATTCCGGATTGTCATTCCGGCGAATGCCGGAATCCAGTAAGTCACTGATACGTAACACATGGATTCCGGATCTCCGCTTCGCTACGTCCGGAATGACGAATTAATCAGAGCTTCACTGACCAACTGATCCCAGGCGTTCCGCTCAGCCCGATAGTTTATTAATGCTTCAATGATCTGTTGTTTGCGTTCGGCGCGATGTTCGGCGGACTGAATTTTCTGCCAGGCAAGTGACTGCTCGCCAAAGTTATGATGGATGTTGTCGATGAAGGCCCTGATCTGTCGTAAGGCGCCGCTTAGATCTGGTTGATTCAGCCACCAGTGGTCGGCGTTAAAGACAAGCTCTTCGAGTTGCCGGTTTTTTTCCTGTATCGCGCTATGTTTCTGCTGGTACAGTGTCAGTAATTCCTTTTCTTTCAGCGCCATAACCCGCGCCACGCAATCCTTTTCGAAGGGGTTGTTGATATCGGCCTGGCTTACCAGTGCTTCGGTAGTAAACAGCATAAGATCGCCAAAGAACTGGCGTTCGAATTCGTTGGATAAATCTATATTTTCCTGTTCATTGTCTTTAGCCAGTTCAACACCGGGACGGAATGCATCACCTAACCCCGCCTCGGTTGTACGCCGGTGTAAATGGGGCATATTGAAAGAGGCAAAGCGTTCTTTTATTTCCGCGGCGATTAGCCGCCCGGCGGTGGGGCCGGACATGCGCAAACGCAGGTGACCAAAGGGGATGATATGTTTCAGTCCCTCGTAGTTAACGATGTAATTGCCGGGATAAATGGTGCGCGCAGGTGTCAGTTTGTCAAAGCCGTTTGCGTAGAAAAAAACCGTTTTGCGAGTCAGGTGTTCACCGAAGAAGAAGGCGGTGAGCCGTTGCGAAAAATCGCGTAGACAGGCCGTATGATCGTGTTTACCTTCCAGCCGGCAACGGTAAGGAAAGGTGGTATTTCTGTTTTTAAAACCAAACAGCCCGGCCATGTCGTGATAGGCGGCGCCGGATGATGCGGCAGTCGGTGGCGGGCCATGAAAGGTGCACGCCTGAGCAGCATCTGCCTGAGCCAGGCGGGTGAAAAATGCCAGGACATCATCAATAAAATTCGCAGCCATCACAGATGGTGATACCGGCGGATCGCCTACCATTTTTCCGGTAAGCAGCAGGGTATCGGTGGTGCGAAATATTTTATCGATAGTGTGAAAATAATTCAGCGCGCAAACGGTTTCTTCACTGTTCCTGGTTTGTCGATTCACGTAAAAAGACTCGTCGCTATCGACGAAATAATAAAGGGTTCTGTTTTTGTCTTCGGTAAGTTGCAGACACTTCAGGTAACTGAGATTACGGTTCGCGGCCTGACCTTTTAGATAAAACCTGTCTCTGGGCTGGGTGGTGAGAAGATGGCCTAACTGTTTGCGATCATTTTCCGGGATCGATTGCAGCAGTTCATATTGTTCTTCCTGGCCAAAGTGGATCGCCTGTAATCCTTTTTGCCGATATTCATTGACCAGTTCAATGTGCTGTCGGATATTCTTTTCTTCGCGGCTGTCTTCGGCGACGATGACCCTGATGCGCTCATACAGGCCCGATGAGTTCACGCCGCAGGTGAATTTTTTACACACCTGATAGAGGCTTTCCAGGCAGGCGCGTAAGTGATCCGGGCGATCGGCAACTGGAATGCTGAGTATAAACTGATGGCGTTTGTCTGTTGTTCCTTCAGCTTTTGCTTGCTGCCGGATGAGCGCATCCTGTTCACGGAAAAGCGACTGGTAGCAGGTTAATAGTGATTCAAAATTCGATTCGCCGGACCACAATGCTTTTTCCAGGATGGCGTAGCACTGGTCATACTGATTAATGAGTGATTCCAGTGAGTCGGTTTCTGCAGATCTGGAAAGTTCAGTCAGTTCAGGAATGGTGTTCTGGTAGCGGCTAAGACAATCCTGCAGGCAGGGGGTATTAATTTTCATCATGCCTTACTAACGCCGGGATGAATAATTCGGATACGCATCCTGATCGATTATGATCTCGATGAGATTTATACCGTTGTGAAAATCCATGGCGGTCGTCAGGCCGGACAGATCCTGTTCATTTTCAATGCGTGCATGCTCGATACCGAAGGATTGTGCAAGTTGTGCATAATCCGGGTTGGTGAAATCACAGTCGATAAAACGATCGTTATAATGCTGATGCTGGTTTTTTCGAATCAGGCCCATGGTGTCGTTATTGAATAATACGATATTCAATGGCAGGCGGTAATTAACCGCGGTCATGATTTCCATGGCGCACATCTGAAAACCACCGTCACCGATCATGGCAAACATCGGCTGTTTGGCCGTGTATGCGGCGCCGATCGCCGCCGGTATGGCATGGCCCAGGGAGGAGATGCCGGTATTGGGATAAAATCGGTCGTTGCCGGATACGCGATAAAAGTTCTGCGCGAATACAATGTTATCGTCGAACATGACCAGACCTTTCGGAAACTGTTGTTCCAGCCAGCGATAGAAGGCCTGCACATGATCAAACTGCTGGTTGAAAATTCTGTCGCCCGCATTATCGATATTTTGTTGTGTGGCACTGATAAACGCGGCTATATCGAGCGGCGCTTTGGCAGCCGGCTGTTGTCGTTGAATAGCTGTGTCGAGGGCGTCCAGATAAGCGCCCAGGTCGGCCTGAACCGCCAGATCGGCAACGAACACTTTTTGCAGTTGGTGTGTGTTGTTGTCGACCTGGATGATTTTTTTATCAGCAAATAGTTTTTTATCCCAGACATAACTGGTGCGTTCATTAAATCCTGCGCCCAGTATCAGGACCAGATCGGCCTCCTGTTCAAGGTAGCTCATGGCGTAACCGCCGGAGGTGACCCCCAGACTGCCGAGGGACAGCTCTGAGCGTTCATCGATGGCGCCCTTGGCTTTCAGGCTGCTGGTTACGGGAATATTCAGCCGTTTGCTGATGCTGCTGAGGGCGGCCTGGGCGCTAGCGCGAATGCAGCCGTAACCGGCGATGATGAGAGGGCGTTTGGCCGCGCGGATCAGTTCCAGGCTTTGCTCGATGCATTGTTCGGGTACTACAGGCGCACTGCCCGGGTGGGTAAAGGCCACCTGTTCGAGGATGGATGCATCGACCTGTTCTTTCTGTACATTATAGGGAATGCTCAACACCACCGGTCCCGGTGTATCGGAGAGCAGGTGCTTGGCGGCCTGGTTGAGAACACTGGCCAGATAATCTGTGCGTTCGATCAGTTTATGGTAGCGGGTGATGCCGGCAAACAGCGCCACCTGATCTACGCTACCGCCTTCACCGGAACTTTCCTGCAGCCCGCCTTTGCCGAATATATGGGTGGGGGCTTCACCGGTAATGGCGATTACCGGCAGGTTGTCTGTATAGGCGCTGGCAATTCCAGTCACCAGGTTGGTGGCGCCGGGGCCGGCGGTGGTAATGCAGACCCCAATTCCTCCAGTTATCCGCGCATGCCCGCCGGCCATGAATGCCGCGCCCTGTTCATGCTTGACCAGCAGCGACTGAATGGTGGAATCATAGAGACCATCATAAACCGGAAGAATATGCGATCCGGGTATGCCAAAAACACATTGCACCCCCAGTTTTTCCAGAAACCGTACGAGGATCTGGCTGACCTGTATTTCCATTAATGCTTGCAGTGTATGCTAATTACTAAAACGAAGTGGAAGCATAATGGTATTGCTCCCGAAATGAAACTGCCAGGGCGAATTTGGGAGGCTAAAAAAGGCATATTTAATTGAAACCCGCAGGGCAAGAGCATACTTTTTTGGTAAGGCCATCAAATAAAGAATAGCGTCATCCCGGCATGATTTTAGCCGGAATCCAGAGTTTAAAGCCACTAAATAGCTGTTCCAAATACCAGTCCACTTTAGGAATTACCGTTCGTCCTGAGCCTGTCGAAGGACAAGCAGATTAAGCACTCAATTTACAGTATTTCCACGTTCATGGTTCGACAGGCTCACCACGAACGTGGAAATTCACAAGTGGACTGGTATTTGGAACGCCTATTTAGATTCCGGCTAAAATCATGCCGGAATGACGGTAGTGTAGGAAATGCCTCTATAACAACGCGTATTTGATAAATTGTGATCAAGTATGATCCTGCCCTGTTGAAACTCGCGATTGAAAATTATCAGGAATAAACTACCCTGCCGCAGGCGGGCGGGGTATTAATTGCAGGTTGGGCTGAATAAAATGAAGCACCACAGGCACTTCCTTCGGTCGCCCAACAGAGCCTCTGATATTGTGTTGGGCTTCATTTCATTCAGCCCAACCTACTGTTTCGCTGCAAGCAGAGGGGGAATTAAACTCTCAGAGATTTAAAAATCAGCTTCTGTTGGGCGCAAATTCCAGGTATGTGTATTGAGCCTGAACCATGTTCGCTTTTATAACAACGATACACTTTTTACCTGGGCATAAAGCGACTGTCCCGGTTTGATCGCCAGTACGCTGGCGGATTTGCGGGTAATGCGGGATAACAGTTTCTGTCCGCCCGCATTCAATCGCACCAGCATCTGGGCCGCATTAATCTCTGATATCGCTTCGACTTCAGCCGGCAGTATATTCAGAATGCTGGTATTGGGATTATGCTCAAGGGCCAGGCTGACATCGCGCGCATGGATGATAATGCGCACGGGCTGGCCTTCATCGAGATCGAGTACCGGCAGGCTGATATGGTGGCCATTGAAAGCAAGCCGGGTCAGCGCAAATTCATGCTCATGGGATTCCACTCGCGCCTCAATGATGGCCGAGGCTTCCGGGCGTTGCGCCAGGCTTAGATCCAGACGCGTAAAAATCTCGCTGGTTTGTCCCTGTGCCCGCACCTTGCCGTTATCCAGCAGAACGATGTGATCCGCCAGCCGCGCCACTTCATCAGCGGAATGGCTGACATACAGCACCGGAATGGAAAGCTCGCGGTGCAACTGTTCCAGACAGGGCATGATCTCGGCCTTGCTGGTGGCGTCCAGCGCCGACAGCGGTTCATCCATCAGCAGTAAATCGGGGTTGCCGAGCAGGGCGCGGCCGATGGCGACGCGTTGCCGTTCACCCCCCGACAGGTTTTCCACCGAGCGCTTCAGCAGGGTAGACAGGCCGAGCAGGTCAATCATCTGATCGGGGTGTATTACCGGTGTTCTGTTACGCAGCCGCTTGTAGCCGTAGAGCAGGTTGGCCTGCACATCCAGATGCGGGAACAGGGCGGCATCCTGAAACACATAGCCGACAGCACGCCGGTGGGCAGGAAGAAAATGGGATGCTGAACTGTCCTGCCAGGTATGTTCAGCCAGTTTCAGCCGACTCCGCTGTGGTTTTTCGAGTCCGGCGATGCAGCGCAGGCAGGTGGTCTTGCCACAGCCGGAAGGCCCGAACAGGGCGCTGATACCCTTTGCCGGCAGGCTAAAGTCCACATCGAGAGTAAAAGCGCCGCGCTGCAACTGATAGTAGATCTGCAGGCTCATGCCGCGCGTCCCGGTTTTATGCGCTGGTTGACGGCATACACACTCAGCAGCATGACGAAGGACAGCAGTAACAGGCCGCCGGCCAGCCAGTGCGCCTGCGCGTACTCCAGGCTTTCCACATGATCGTAGATGGCAATGGACAGCACCTGGGTCTGGCCGGGAATATTGCCGCCGATCATTAGCACCACGCCGAATTCACCGACGGTGTGGGCAAAACCCAGCACGCTGGCGGTGAGGAAACCATGACGCGCCAGCGGCAGGGCAACGCTGAAAAATCGATCCAGCGGCCCCGCATGCAGGGTGGCGGCGGCTTCCAGCAGACGCGGACTCTGCATCGCAAAACTGTCGCGCAGGGGCTGAACGACAAAGGGCAGGGAGTACAGCACCGAACCGATAACCAGCCCGGAAAAGCGGAATACCGGGGCGTCGCCTCCAAGAGAGATGAACAGGCCGCCGATCGGTCCCTGTGCGCCAAGCAGGATCAAAAGGTAAAAACCCAGTACGGTAGGTGGCAACACCAGCGGCAGGGAAACAACGGCTTCGATGACCACCTTGAAGCGGCTCCGACTATGCGCCAGCCACCAGGCCAGCGGGGTGCCGAACAGCAGCAGGATCAGGGTGGTGATGAGCGCCAGTCTGAAGGTGATCCAGAGTGCGGCAATATCGGATTCGCTGAGCACGTTTGATCTCTTTGGGTTTTATCGCGGTTTCAGCCGCACATGTTCGCCCGCAGGCGGACTCGCTTTTTCAGGCAGCAAATAGCCAAACGACTGAATAATAGCCCGGCCCTGATCAGTCTGCACAAAACTCAGGAAGCCGCGTGCGGCCGGATTATTGTTCAGCAGCAGCGCCTGCTGTCTAATGGGCGTGTAGCTGCCTTCTGGCAGTCTCCACCAGGAACCGCTGATCTTATGTCCCGGCCTTTTCAGTTGCGACCAGGCGACAAAGCCCAGCTCGGCATTGCCGCTGGCGACAAACTGGTAGGTCTGACTGATATTTTCACCGAAGATCAAACGCGGCTTTAATCTTTCTGCGCGCCCCGTTGCCTGCAGGAATTCGCGTGCGGCCGCCCCATAAGGCGCCAGTTTGGGGTTGGCCATCGCCAGGTGCCGGAAAACGCCGCTGTCCAGTATTGAGTCATCCCTGATCATGTCGGCGTCGGTTGACCAGAGCGCCAGCTGGCCGATGGCATAGGTGAAGCGGCTGCCAGGCACAGCCTTGCCTTCATTTTCGAGTAATTTTGCGCGCCGGACATCGGCGGCAAAAAAAGCATCAAACGGTGCGCCATGGTGGATCTGGGCATAATGTTTTCCGGTTGAGCCGAATGCCAGATGGATCCGATCACCGCTATTAGCCTGATAAACCAGGACCAGTTTTTTTATTGTCGGTGCGAAATTAGAGGCCACGGCGATGCGGGCGCTGCCGGCCTGTGCGGAGAGGGTGAACAGGGATAAAAACAGAAACGGGCACAGCAACAGGATAAGCGGCATGATTTGATTGTAACAGAAGACAAATTTGGGTGGCTACCGAGTCCGGGCTGTCAGGTCCGGGGAAGGATTGTGCCCTAACACTATCTGGTCAATCACTGTGTTGATCACAGGGCAGGATCATACATGATCACAATTTGATCAAATACGCGTTGTTATAGAGGCATTTCCTGCACTACCGTCATTGCGGCATGATTTTAGCCGGAATCCAGTGACTTTAAACTCTGGATTCCGGCTAAAATCATGCCGGAATGACGCTATTCTTTATTTGATGGCCTTACCAAAAAAGTATGCTCTTGCCCTGGTGTTGATCAGGAGCACTAATCAAATAGCCGGATGAGCTACTGTGAAACTTATGACCAATGGGGTAGAGTGCGTTTCCAGCTTATCTGTACTAGTTTGGGGAAATCTATGATAAATGTCATGCTGGTTGATGATCACGATCTCGTGCGCACCGGCGTTAAACGTCTGCTGGAAGATAACGGGGGATTCAGGATTGTCGCTGAGGCCACCAGCGGCGAGGATGCCCTGGAACTTCTTCGCGAAACGGATCCCCAGGTTGTGTTGATGGACATCAATATGCCGGGAATCGGCGGGCTGGAAGCGACGCCCAAATTGCTGCAGCAAAAGCCTGATTTGAAGATCATCGTGGTTTCCATGCATACCGACGAGCTGTTTCCCCAGCGGGTGCTAAAGGCGGGCGCTATGGGCTATCTTACCAAAGGCTCCCGTATCGATGAAATCGTGCATGCTGTTCATGAAGTGCTGGCCAATCGTCATTACATCACCCCGGAAATCGCCCAGCGGCTGGCGATGTCTCAGGTAGATGACAGTGGCGAATCGCCTTTCGAAAGCCTTTCAGCGCGGGAACTGCAGGTCATGTTGCTGATGCTGGAAGGCAGGAAAATTAACGAGATTTCCGAGCAGCTGTGCCTCAGTCCAAAAACAGTCAGCACTTATCGTCACCGTCTGCATGACAAGGTGGGGGTAAAAAGTGACGTGGAGCTGGCGCGCCTGGCGCTGTTTCATGGGCTGATTGAAAATGTACCGTTTAAAACCTAGGTAAACCTGGAAAATAATATAAATCACATAGATACAAGCTATTTCTAATTTCAATTCGAGTATATTTTGCGTGCCCAAAGCCCCGTTTCCCCCTGATGTTTTCAATCTGGACTGTCATCTGTGCCCACGCCTGAGCCAGTTTCTGGATACGGTTAAGGCGGAACATCCGCAGTATCACTGTCGTCCGGTTGAACCCTTTGGCATTAAGCATCCCGGCCTGCTCATTGTCGGCCTGGCGCCGGGCAAGCATGGGGCGAATGCCACCGGGCGTCCCTTTACCGGGGATCATGCCGGGGTTATTCTGTATGAAACCCTGCACAAGTTCGGCTTCAGCAACCAGCCGGAGTCCACGGCGCGGGATGATGGTCTTAAGCTGAAAAACTGCCGCATCACCAATGCCGTGAAATGCCTGCCGCCGGAGAACAAGCCCACCGGCGGTGAGATTAAAACCTGCAACCCTTATCTGGCCGCCGAGCTGGCCGGGCTGAAAAAGGGGGCGGTGATTCTGGCGCTGGGTGGGATTGCGCACAAGGCGGTGATTTCCGCGCTGGGGCTGAAACAGGCTGATCACCCGTTTGGCCACGGCTTGAAATATCCCCTGTCACGTGGGCAACAACTGCTCACGTCCTATCACTGCAGCCGCTATAATACCCAGACACGGCGGCTGACCACGGCCATGTTTGAACAGATATTCAGGGATATCCAATGCCTGCTGGATAAGGGCAACCGCTAATTACTTCTTCCGTTCGCGTGCATGTTCGCCTTCAGGCGAACATGTTCTACATACTACTAGTTAATAACACCGCTTTATGAACCAGGCCGCGACTCCATCATCCTCTAACAGCCCGCCCTTTGATTCCGGCGCTTTTCTCAAGACCGTGCCGGGCAAGCCCGGTGTTTACCGCATGCGCGATGAAACAGGTGAGGTGATCTATGTCGGCAAGGCCATCAACCTGAAAAAACGGCTGGCCAGCTATTTTCGCAAGAATCTGGACAGCCCCAAGACCAAAGTCCTGGTATCGCACATCCATGAGATCGAGGTCACGGTGGCGCACACCGAAACCGAAGCCCTGTTGCTTGAAAACAACTTGATCAAAACGCTCAGGCCGCGTTACAACGTGCTCTATCGGGACGATAAAAGTTATCCCGGTATTTTTCTTTCCAGTGAACATAATTTTCCGGCGCTTGCGGTACATCGTGGCGCGCAGCGGCGCAGGGGACGCTATTTCGGCCCTTATCCCAGCGCCGGGGCGGTGCGGGAAACCCTGAACCTGCTGCAGAAGCTGTTTCCCGTGCGCCAGTGCGAGGACAGTTTTTTTGCTAATCGTTCCCGTCCCTGTCTGCAATACCAGATCAAACGCTGCACCGCGCCCTGTGTCGGCCTGATTTCAAAACAGGCCTATGCCGAGGATGTCGAGCATGCGGTGATGTTCCTGCAGGGTAAAAGCAGCAAGGTTATCGATGCGCTGGTAGCCAATATGGAACAGGCGGTGGAAAAACTGGAGTTTGAACAGGCGGCCCGCTATCGGGATCAGATCGCCAGCCTGCGCCGGATACAGGAGAAGCAGTACATCAGTCAGGAGGGCGGCGATTTCGACGTGATTGCCGCCAGCGCCGGCGGTGGCCTGGGCTGTATCCAGGTTTTCACCATTCGCGGCGGACGCAATCTCGGTAACCGCAGTTTTTACCCCCGTTCCGGCGGAATTGCTCCCCGGCAGGCGGGCATTGCCGCGGAACAGGAGGCTGCCGGTGAATCTGCTCGCGCCTTACTGGACGCGTTTTTACCCCAGTATTACCTCGCGGGTGAAGGCGGGCAGGGCAGCCGTGACGTTCCGACAGAAATCCTGTTGAGCCATGCGCCGCAGAGCATGGCGCTGATGGAGCAGGCATTAGAGACGCAGGAAGGTCGTAAAATCCGACTGGCGACACGCCTGCGCGGCCAGCGCGCGCGCTGGCTGAAAATGGCGCAGCAAAATGCCGATCAGGCCCTGAGTCTGCGGCTTGGCAGCAAGGCCAATATGCTGCAGCGCTTCGAGGCGCTGCAGGAGGCGCTGGAACTGGCAGAGATGCCGACCCGGCTGGAGTGCTTTGACATCAGCCATACCATGGGTGAGGCGACGGTGGCTTCCTGCGTGGTGTTTGATTTAAACGGGCCACTGAAGTCCGATTACCGCCGTTTCAATATCGAAGACATTACCGGCGGTGACGATTATGCCGCCATGCGTCAGGCGCTTTCCCGTCGTTACAAACGGCTGAAAAAAGGTGAAGCCAAACTGCCGGATATTCTGTTTATCGATGGCGGCAAGGGCCAGTTGTCACAGGCGCAGGCGGTGCTTGAAGAGCTGCAGATCAACGGGGTCCTGCTGGTGGGCGTCGCCAAGGGGCCAGAACGCAAGGCCGGCAAAGAAGTGCTCTGGCTCAGTCAGTCCGGTTCAGGCTCAGACTCCGGCTTGTTGGATGCGGTGCGCGAGATTATACTGCCCCCAGATGCGAACGCCCTGCATCTGATCCAGCAGATCCGTGATGAGGCCCACCGCTTCGCGATCACCGGACACCGGCAGCGCCGCCAGCGCAAACGCAACACCTCGGTGCTGGAATCGATTCCGGGGCTGGGACCAAAACGTCGCCAGCTGTTGCTGAAACAGTTTGGCGGCCTGCAGGAAGTCGCACGCGCCGGGGTGGAGGATCTGGCCGGGGTGAGCGGGATCAGCACCACGCTGGCGCAACTGATCTATGATGCCTTTCATACGGATGGAAACGAATAAACATGCATTTAACCCTGCCCAACAAACTGACCCTGCTGCGCATCGGCCTGATCCCTGTCTTCGTCCTGGCGTTTTACCTGCCCCTGTTCGGTCTTAACAATTACATCACGACCGGGCTGTTTTTCATTGCCGGCGTCACCGACTGGTTTGACGGTTATCTTGCCCGGCGGCTCAAGCAGCAGTCGGATTTCGGCGCTTTTCTCGATCCGGTCGCCGACAAGCTCATGGTCGCCACTGCGCTGGTGCTGCTGGTCAGCGCCGATAATGCCGACTGGACACTGGCGATACCGGCCGCCATTATTATCGGCCGCGAAATAGCCGTTTCCGCCCTGCGCGAATGGATGGCCAATATTGGCGACAAGACCCGGGTCGCGGTATCCATGATCGGCAAAATCAAGACCACGGCACAGATGCTGGCAATCGGCTTTCTATTGTATAGCGAGCCCATCGGCGAGTTTCCCACCCTCATCATCGGCTACCTGCTGCTGTACACCGCTGCCATCCTGACACTCTGGTCCATGGTCATTTATGTCCAGGCCGCCTGGCCCAGCCTGATAGCTGAACGCGGTAACAATAGTGAGGAAAAATCTTGACATAGTGGGGGACATCGCTAAAATACGCAGCTTCTTTACAGGCGGGAATAGCTCAGTTGGTAGAGCACGACCTTGCCAAGGTCGGGGTCGCGAGTTCGAGTCTCGTTTCCCGCTCCAAGTTCCAGAAACCTCGGTTATCCGGGGTTTTTTTTATAGTTGCACTCGTTGTATAAAGAGTACAATAACAAGACCGGCTGGGTGGCAGAGTGGCTATGCAGCGGCCTGCAAAGCCGTGGACGGCGGTTCGATTCCGCCCTCAGCCTCCAAATTCTATCGATTTCCCCTCATATCTAATTCGCCGTTGCTTACTGTGAATGTCCGGAATCCCTGGCAGGGGACCAGTATAGGCAGGTTGGCGCTGAGCAACAGCGAAGCCCAACAGAGCCGCGGGGCCTACATAATCGATACTCCCCAACTTCTCTGCGATGAAATCCATTCTCTGCTTTCCAAATCAGACTGAAACTCTGTAGAATACGCCTCGTCCACACCCAGCCCGGGTGGCGAAATTGGTAGACGCAAGGGACTTAAAATTTGAGCACCCAGTCAGGAAACTACTGGTGTGAATGGAGTCAAATTCGGGGAAACCTCAGCATTGAGTTGGTGGCAATCCCGAGCTAAGCCTGAATAAATTCCCGGTAACTGGTAACCGGGTTTTTTATGGAAAGTGTAGAGACTTGACGGCTCCTGCCTAAGTCGTAGTGTTAACGCTATGATACGGTGAAGAGAAAGTCCAGACCACAAATGTCATATGTGTTAAATGACAGTAGCGAAAGCTATAGCGGGTAAGAAAATCCCTCGGTGGCAACACCGTGCCGGTTCGATTCCGGCCCCGGGCACCAATATCAAAAATCAACAAGTTACGCTTCTTGCTACTTTTTAACACTTCTTAAGGTAAAACAGAGAGTTATCATATATTCCTTCTTTTTCTTCCCGCGCGTTACCCCTCTTTTTCCCACTTGATGTATGATTCCTTTACGCCAAATCTACGCCATTGGCGTAAATCAAGGAGGATCGGACATGGCTGCATTCAGAAAACGGAACAGGGGTTGGCGCGCCGAGGTGTGCATCAAGGGCACGCGCACATCGGCGACGTTCACCACCAAACGGGAAGCCCAGGCCTGGGCGGCGCAGGAAGAGACCAGGTTGCGGGAAGACTCGGCCGGCAAGGTGCCGAACAAGCC
>Ga0316207_10001181_pt1 | contig 33979 bp, 29 predicted proteins | sample 6weekpyrite_MG_FD_204943 | JGI IMG/M metagenome (GOLD analysis project Ga0316207, IMG submission 204943) | Microbial mat bacterial communities from mineral coupon in-situ incubated in ocean water Damariscotta River, Maine, United States -... | ecosystem: Environmental > Aquatic > Marine >... | reverse complement strand
TCAACGATCTGGTCTATCGCCTTTTTACCTGCACTGCGATCAATTGCAATAGGACTAATCAGCGCCAGCCCCCAGCCAAAGAAAGGTATGCGTAACAGTTCCTTTTTTAGCACCCATAACTGATTCGGCAAAATATCCTGAAATGCCAGGGTTTCCCAGGTGGACTGATGATTCATTAATACCAGACTGGCTTCATCTGGAATATTTTCCCTGCCCTTTATCTCATACCTTAAACCACATATTAATTTAAGAAAACGCATATTCATTTTTGCCCAGCTGGACGCAATTGCATAACGCAGATTTATCGGCGCCCAGAAAAACAGAAGTAAAGTTGCTACAACGGGAAACAGGCTAATGATATGAAATAACCAGAAAATAAAAGATCGAATAAATAATTCTGCACGAGAAAATGGTCGCTGCTGACTCACTTTAGTATTTCCAAATTTTATCGTGCATCTCACAGAGGAAATGCACGATGATTATTAACAATCTTGTTTTAATCAGGATTGAAGACGCGACAAATCAGCGGCCTTAATAAATAGTCCATGCAATTGTGATAACAATGCAATACGATTATTTTTTAATGCTTCATCATCAGCCATCACCATCACCTGATCAAAAAATGCATCAACTGGATCACGCAAGCTGGCCAGCTGCTTTAAGGCACCCGCATAGTCACCCGCATCCAGTTTGGGCGAGACGTCTGACGCCATTGTTTGCAACTGATCATTGAGATGTTTTTCAGCCGACTCATGCAATAGATCCAGACGAATTAGATTAGGCAGATCACCTTCAATCTTTTTCAGAATATTTCCAATACGTTTATTTGCAGCCGCCAGGCTTTCTGCCTCATCCAGTTTTCTGAATTCATTGACGGCATGAATTCTGCGATCGAAATCAACCGGACGTGTTGGCGTTAATGCCAGTACGGCATCATACACATCAACACTGATTTTCTGACTGGTGTAATACACTTTCAAACGATCCAGCATAAACTGTATGACTTCATCTACCGCTTTACCGGTATCCAGCTTATCTGCATATTGCGCAGCTGCGTATGCAAGTAATGACTTCATATCAAGATCAAGATTACACTCAATTAATATGCGCAACACACCCAGAGCAGCGCGGCGCAGAGCAAACGGATCTTTGTCACCGGTTGGTTTCTGGCCAATGGCAAAAATACCCAGCAGGGTATCCAGCTTGTCTGCTAACGATAGAATCTGACCTGTTGTTCCTGCAGGTAACTGATCACCGGCAAAACGTGGCATATACTGCTCATCCAGAGCATCGGCAACTTCCTGTGCTTCGCCGTCATTGATTGCATAGTAACGCCCCATAATGCCCTGCAAATCTGTAAACTCATTAACCATTTCAGTCATCAGGTCACATTTACATAACAGACCAGCACGTTTTGCATTCTCTGTGTTTTCACCCAGCTCTTTTGCAATTGACTCTGCAATACTCGCAACACGTCGAGACTTATCACCCAGTGATCCAAGTTTTGCCTGAAAAACGACTTTATCGAGTGATTCAATATGTGATTCCAGTTTTTTCTTTCCGTCCTGTTCCCAGAAAAATTTTGCATCACCCAGACGTGGTCGAATGACGCGTTCATTTCCATCTTTCACTTTTGTAATATCTTTACTTTCAATATTACTGATCGTGATGAAGTGCGGCATTAATTCGTTATTCGAATTTACGACAGGGAAATATTTCTGGTGATCCTGCATTGAAGAAATCAGACTCTCTGCTGGCACTTGCAGAAACTCTTTATCAAAATCGCCCGCAACGGCAACAGGCCACTCCACGAGTGCCGTTACTTCCTGCAACAGGCCTTCATCAATAATGGCTTTTCCACCGAGCGTTTCCGCGGTTTGTTCCGCCTGTTGCTTTATCGTTTGCAATCGCTCATCACGATCAACCATCACATAACCCGGTGACTTTAAGCGATGAACATAATCTTCGGGTGATTGCAGGTTGATCACTTCTGGGTGATGGAAGCGATGGCCGCGTGACTCACGACCCGATTGTATGCCCATAATTTCAGCACCAATAACATCATGCCCAAACAACATCACAATCCAGTGAACAGGTCGTACAAACTCTGCATCACTATCCCCCCAGCGCATGCGTTTTGGAATGGGTAATTTCGCCAGTGACTGATCAACCATGTCTGCTACCAGTTCGGTAGTCGGCTTGCCTTTTTCCTGTATGCGGAAAACCAGCCATTCGCCTTTATCCGTACTCATGGTTTCCAGTTCAGAGACATCCACACCACAACCCTGTGCAAAACCCTGCGCCGCTTTTGTTGGATTACCATCTTTATCGTAAGCGGCTTTTATTGCTGGCCCACGTTTTTCAACATCACGATCGGCCTGTGCTTCATCAACCTGATTGATTAACACAGCGAGTCGACGGGGCGATGCATAGGTGTTTACTTTTGCATAAGCAATACCCGCATCTTTCAATCCATTTTCGATACCTGCGGCAAAGGCATCAGATAATTTATTCAGTGCTTTTGGTGGTAATTCTTCCGTACCAATTTCAACTAACAAGTCACGCGTGCTCATTATTTTGACTCCTTAGCTGCTTTGCCCGCTTTCATATTACCGAGAGGCGTTTTACAGATGGGAAAGCCAAGTGCTTCACGCGCATCATAATAGGCCTTTGCTACTGCGCGCGATAATGTGCGCACGCGCAAAATATAACGCTGTCTTTCAGTTACAGAAATCGCATGACGTGCGTCCAGCAAATTGAATGTGTGCGACGCTTTCAAAACCTGTTCATAAGCTGGCAATGCTAAGCCCGCTTCAATTAAACGCGCACTTTCTTTTTCACAGGTATCAAACCAGGCGAATAAGGAATCTGTGTCCGCCTGTTCAAAATTGTAATGCGACTGTTCAACTTCATTCTGATGGAACACATCACCGTAGGTCACCACACCCTGGGGGCCTTCCGTCCATACCAGATCAAAAATACTTTGCTTGTTCTGTATGTACATGGCCAGACGTTCCAGGCCATAGGTGATTTCGCCGGTCACTGGTCGACATTCAAGGCCACCCACCTGCTGGAAATAGGTAAACTGTGTCACTTCCATACCATTGAGCCAGACCTCCCAGCCAAGGCCCCAGGCGCCTAATGTAGGTGACTCCCAGTTATCTTCTACAAAACGAATATCATGCTCCAGCGGATCAAAACCCAGCGCCTTTAACGATTCCAGATAGAGTTCCTGAATATTGTCCGGATTGGGCTTTAGCGCTACCTGAAACTGGTAATAGTGCTGCAGGCGATTTGGGTTTTCACCGTAACGTCCATCTGTAGGGCGCCGGCATGGCTGTACATAGGCTGCACGCCAGGGCTCCGGCCCGATTGAGCGCAGAAAAGTTGCCGGGTGAAATGTGCCCGCGCCCACTTCCATATCCAGTGGTTGTATGATGGCGCAGCCCTGCTTCGCCCAGAAATCTTGCAGGGCGTTAATTAGCCCCTGAAACGTTGATACATCGTATGCCATTGAGTATTCGATCGATTGTTTTTATAAAGCAGGCAAGTATACCGAATTCATTGGCAATTGACCTGCCATAAACCCCATAAAATCCATAGAAAAAGCGTAGAAAAGCCACTGAAACGGCGCATATTCTGGTGTCATTGCATCAATTACAGGATAATAGCGCCCCGTTTCCTTATCCCCTGAGCAAAATGTCCGAGAAAACCGCAAGCTTACAAGCACTGGCTCAATGGCTATCTGATGAAAGCCGCCCAGCCAATACACTCAACCTGGACCAGTTATATGGGTTTCTTTTTGCCATCTGCTGCACACCGGTAAAGCTGCAAACACGCGACTGGATGCCCGCCGTATTTGCTGACCAGATTCAGCAGGTTACAGATGCCGAAAGTTTCACCAACAGCATAGTGGCACTGAAGGAACACATTGCGCAGGACATCAACGACTTTATGGTCGGCCTGCCCAAATCCTGTATTCTGACTGAACCATTTGAAGCTAATTTTGCAAGCAATGCACTGCACCACTGGAGTCGTGGCTTTGAGCTGGGGCTAACCCTCACTGAACATTTCTGGGATGAAGTAAAGGATGAGGCACAGCCGCAGTCCTTCTGGGCCATGCTGAGCTTTTTCTCTAACCTGCAAAATGCACAGAACATGACGGCCAAATTCCAGAACGGCGCGTTGCCGATTGAGGCTGTTACCCGCTCCATTTACAGCGAATTTAACAAGCTCATGCAAAACTATGCCGATCTTGCAAAGCAGCATATGTATACCCGAAAATCTGCTGCTATTAGCCTGAGTCAGGGCGGGCCCAGCAATTCCGCAGGCATCCCGGTGATGAGTAGCAGCCAGCCCGTACAGGATAATAACAATCTGATTCAACAGGCCTGGGCCAGCCCTGACCCTGTTGAAAAAGTTCAGCTGGCGCATCAGGTACTGCAACAGGACCCGGAAAACATCAACGCCCTCATGCTACTCGCACAATGGGATGCCGGCAGCTCGGAAGAACGTCGCGACTTACTCAAACGCGCGGTCGAAGGCTGCGAGCAGGTACTGGGCGAAGAGTTCTTTGAGAAAAATACAGGGCGTTTCTGGCTCATTCGTGAAACCCGCACTTTTATGGAAGCACTCACCAATCTGGCCAGCACCTATGCACATCTTAAGGATTATGAAAACGCCATTGCCTGTTACGAGCGAGGTATTCTTCTCAATCCGGCTGACAACCAGTTTAATCGCTATCCATTAAGTAACTGCTACATCACCACTCGCCAGCTTGATAAAGCCGTATCACTGGCTGAACAGTTCAAGCAGGATCAGGGTGCCTTTTTCCTGTACGACAGTGCACTCTGCGCGTTTATTCAGGAAGGCGCTTCAACGCAGAGCAACACGCTGAAGAAACAGGCTCTGTCACACAACAAATATGTACCTAAAGTACTCACCGGTAAAATCAAAATGCCTAAACGCATGCCAGATAGACTGGGCTCTGGCGACAAGGACGAAGCCGTACTATATGCCGCGCAGAACACCGAACTCTGGCGCGGCGTGCCGGGCGCGATTGCCTGGCTTATCAAAAAGTAAGCCTTTTAGCTTAACGACCAGCAACTTTGAAACCACGCCTGCAATCTCGCCATATTTGTCGGGCAATTTAACAACTAACACAAAACAGAAATTGTTTATTCAGGTGTTTCTGTTGCAAATCAACAATATATGCTTTCTGGTGCAGTCCTTGCTTTAGTCTTCATTTTACAGAGCATTCATGGATCGAAAAAATGAATCCCCAGAAAATGATAATAAAAACCAGCTACTTTCTACTCTCAGCAACGTTAACATTACTTGCTGGCTGCGGCGATTCCGCTGACACAGCAATTCCAGATGCCCCAGATAGCATCACCCCTTCCATTAGTCCAACCTCGATTGACTCTTCTACAGACGAAAAGAAGCTCAAATTCAGCCCTACCAGCGCATCAGATTACGTCAGCTTTGAATCTGGCCAGGTTCGGCCTCTGGCCATGTCTGCTGACGGCAGGCAGCTATATGCTGTAAATACACCGGATAACCACCTGGAAATATTTACCATCACCGACACTTCTCTAATACATAAACATTCAGTCCCCGTGGGCATGGATCCGGTAGCTGTGAATGTTGCGGACGATGGAAGTGTATGGGTGGTAAACCATCTTTCAGATTCAGTCAGCGTGATAAATGCAAATGCCCCCGAGCCTTTTGTTGAGCAAACATTACAGGTGGGAGATGAACCCAGAGACATTGTGTTCGCTGGCACTAATGGTAACCACAATGCCTTTATCAGCACTGCACACCGTGGCCAGAACAGCCCATGGGGGCCAGACGTTATGCCAGGTGATCCAGGGCAGAGTCTGCAACCGGGCACAGGCCGTGCAGATGTCTGGGTATTTGACGCTCATCAGCCAGGCACACCCAGTGTTCACACTTTTTTTACCGACACGCCCCGCGCCCTGGCGGTTTCTCCAGATAAAACCAGAGTCTATGTTGCAGGCTTTCATACAGGCAATCAGACCACAGTAGTACATGATGCTGCGGTATGTGACGGCGGCAGCAGCGCCGCAAGCTGTACCCCTGGCTCTGGCCCACTGGCACCAGGTGGCCTGCCTGCTCCGAATAGCGATATCAATGGCAACTCCGCACCCGAAGTCGGCCTGATCGTTAAATACAACGGTAGCCAATGGGTGGATGAAGAAAACCGCAACTGGAGTAATCAGGTTAATTTCAATCTTCCTGATAGCGATGTATTCCAGTTTAACGCCAATAGTTTAACCATCGAAAATGATTTTCGGCATGTAGGCACCATACTCTACAATATGGCCATCAACCCCGCTTCTGGCAAGCTCTACGTTTCCAACACCGAAGCAAACAATCTCACACGCTTTGAAGGTACCCGCTTAAGCAGTTCCCACACTAGCGTGACTGGCAACCTCCACAAATCACGTATCACCGTAATAAACCCCGGAACACCTGACAGCGTGGAGCCTCGTCACCTGAACAAACATATTGATTACAATATTGTTCCCGCGCCTGTCGACTTCAAAAATCGAAGCCTGGCCACACCAACTGCCATGGTTATAAATCAGGCTGGATCTGAGCTCTTTGTCGCAGCTTTTGGCTCATCCAAAGTTGGGCGATTCAATATTGCTGAGCTAGACAATGACAGCTTCACACCCACTGCAACCAGCCATATAAGTTTGAGCGGAGGTGGCCCCAGCGGTCTGGCGCTTAATGAAGATAAAGGCCAGTTATATGTATTCACACGCTTTGATAACGGCATTTCAGTCATAGATACAAATAGCTCATCTGAAGTGCGCCACTATACGCTTCCCAACCCTGAGCCCCAGAGCATTGTGGAAGGTCGACCATTCCTGTATGACGCCAACCTGACTTCAAGCAACGGTTAAGCTTCCTGCTCCAGTTGCCATGTATTTGCAGACTTCGATAGCCTGGCCTGGGATCTCGGCGACCCTGAGGGAGATGTTTTACCCAATACCAATGTACCCGGCCCGGTGGGTGGCACATCGCTGCCCTACCATCCAATGAAGGGCCCGATGACCACACAGTCGCTACGTGGTATGGCAGGTCAGGGTCCGATGCACTGGAGAGGTGATCGCACGGCTGGCAGTGTAGGCGGTGATCCAATGGACGAGTTTGGCGCCTTCAGGCAATTCAATGGCGCTTTTGTGGGGTTAATTGGTAATGCCACTGAACTCGCCGACGCCGACATCAATAAATTCGCAGAGTTTATTCTTCAGGTACAGTACCCACCCAATCCTAATCGGCCACTGGATAACAACCTGACTCTGAAGCAACAGGCAGGCTCAAACTTTTATTTCACTGCGCCTTCTACTGCTGGCTTTCTCACCTGCAACACCTGTCATGTCATTGATCCAGCACAGGGATTCTTTGGCACTAATGGCGAGATGAGCTTTGAAAATGGTACCCAGGAATTCAAAATCCCACATCTAAGAAATGCCTATCAGAAAGTAGGCATGTTTGGCATTCCTCGTATGGATGGCATTTTTACCCGCATCAGTTCAACTTCTCAACATATGGGTGATCAGGTGAGAGGTTTTGGCTTTGTACACGACGGTAGCATTGATACGCTAAAAAATTTCCATCAGGCTGATTTGTTCTCATCTTCAGATACAGAGGCAGATAACCTGGCTCAATTTATGTACGCGATGGACAATACACAGCGACCGATTGTTGGCCAGCAAACATCCATTACCGGCAATGCGATTACACCACGCCTGCAACTATTTATTGATCAAATGATTGCAGGCAATAGTGAGCTAATTGCCAAAGCCAGTATTGATGATCAACAACGAGGCTGGTTCCGCCAGAGTGACCGCAGCTTCCAGAGTGATGATGGTTTTGCCGATGCAATCACCCTTAACGAGCTGCTGCAATTAGCCAGCATTAGTCGCCCCATTACATTTACTGCTGTACCAAATGGCACAGCAGTTCGCATGGGTGTAGACCGCGATAATGATCTTATACTGGATGCCAATGACAACTGCCCCGGCACTCCGAATGAGAACCAGCTGGATAGCAATGATGATGGCATAGGCGATGCCTGCCCGCTGTTATGTGAAGGCGATTTTGATAACGATGGCGATGTTGACGGTATTGACGCATCAACCTTCAGTGCCGACTTCGGACGCTTAAACTGCAATTCTTCCGAGCCTGCCTGCGAAGGTGATTTTGATGCTGATGGTGATGTAGATGGCATTGATGCCAGCCTGTTTTCGCAGGACTTCGGCCGCCTGGATTGTCCCATTTTTTAACTAATAACAAGAATTCACAAAGGATAAAATGATGAAATTAAAAACCTTCTTCTTTGCATTATGCTTTTGCACATTAAGTTCAACTGCTTTTTCAGCGCCCATTGTTTATTTTGATTTCAATGGCGATGCCTTACAGGATACCAGTGCAAGCTTTACCCTCGGGGAAAGCGTTACAGTTGGGATATACGCGTCCAATATAGATAGCAATGGACTGTCCAGCTGGGGCACAGAAATAAATTTCGACAACTCACAACTGTTCTCCAATGGCTACAGCATCGATACTGCATGGCCACTGGTAAGCAGCGCTAACAATACCAGTAATTCACTGGGGCAGATTGAAATGCTGGCCAGTAGCTTCACCCCACAGACAGGTACCGTTAAGCTGGCTGACATATTCTTTGACACAACTTCGGCAGGCACGTCACAACTCACTTTAGGCGAAATCTTCCCTGCATCGCTCAATTTTTCTGGCTTTGCCTCAGGTAATGGGCTGGACCTGGATGCACAAATAGACTTTGCAGCTGCAAATTCAGAAATCCATGTTTCAGCCGTCCCCATTCCTGCAGCAATATGGCTGTTTGGCTCCGGCTTAATCACACTGATCGGCTTCGCACGTAAAAAGTAGGGGCTAGCTATTTCCTTGCATTTCATAGGGCGATAACGCTTTGTCGCCCTTTTTTTCCTCATACTGCAGCCACGTATCAACTCCTCCAGAAAAGCTGAACCACACCTATCTGTAACTCGGCACCTTATAACTGATCTATAGCTATGGCTTCAAGCCTGCCCCTCGTCATCTAACCCCAGCAAACCGCCATATAATCTGATAAAATGGCAAATTACCTTTAGCATCACCGGAACCGTCATGTCAGTTTCATCTGCCCCCCAGGCCAACTCCCAACAACGTAAAGCCGTCGCTCTGATTTCTGGCGGCCTCGATTCTCTTCTCGCCGCCAGAGTAATGCTCGAACAGGGCATTCATGTTGAAGGCATTAATTTCTTCACCGGTTTCTGCGTGGAAGGCCACACCCATGCGATTCGTAAAAAAGACAAATCGAAACCAAAACGCAATAATGCTTTATGGTCTGCTGAACAGCTTGGCATCAAGCTGCACATTATCGATATCGTTGATGAGTACAAAGACGTCCTGCTAAACCCGAAATATGGCTATGGCGCCAATATGAACCCATGCCTTGACTGTAAAATTTTCATGGTCAACAAGGCAAAGCAATGGGCGGATGAAAACGGCTTTGATTTTATTATAACGGGTGAAGTCGTCGGCCAGCGCCCTATGTCACAGCGCAAAGATACCATGCCGATTATTTCTCATCACTCCGGTGCAGATGATCGACTGTTGCGCCCACTCAGCGCAAGAAATTTACCACCGACCCTGCCGGAAAAAGAAGGCTGGATTAAGCGCGAAGAACTCTACGGCTTTTCTGGTCGCAACCGTAAACCACAAATGGCACTGGCTAAACAGTTTGGTTTTGAAGATTACGCCAAACCGGCCGGTGGTTGCTGTTTTCTAACCGATGAAAACTATTCGGCCAAACTGGTAGACCTGTGGGATGCTCGTGGTACACGCGAATATGAAATGGACGATATTATGCTACTTAAAGTCGGTCGACATATACGCCCTGCACCCCATTACAAACTCATTGTCGGACGTGAAGACGGTGAAAATAAATTTTTACAGGGTTATAAAAACAGTTATATCTCTTTCAAAACGGTAAATGTTCCTGGACCCTTAACATTACTCGATGGCGTTGCCAGCGATGAAGATTTAAAATTCGCTGCTCAGATCACTGCACGCTTTTCACAGGGAAAAAACCAGCCCAATGTAACCATTGAAGCTCGCAGAACAAATGGCGAAACCATTCAGCTTGATGTGACGCCGATGCCCATCGATGAGATTAAACCTGAATGGTATGTTTAATGAAAATATTACTATCAGCCCTCAAACCTGACGGAGATCACCGTGGCTCATTATGAATTAGACGCGCGACGCATGTTCTGCCCCATGCCGGTGATTCGAACTCAGGACAAAGTGAAACAGCTGGAAACTGGCGACACACTGGAAGTGGTATCAACCGATCCCGGCGCCTTAAATGACATCCCTGCATGGTGTCGCATTAATGGGCATAAAGTGCTTGAAACGCGAGACGCAGATGACGAAGTGTTTGTTTTACTGGAAGTGTGCGAGAGCTAGATAGCTGCTCTGATCGCGCATGAAAGTGTGCGCCGTTGAACTATAACTGGTTTAAGCGTAGGCGGGTATTGAGGTGTATTGTTCACTTGTCTGACGGTATTGCACTGTCACTTCGTATTTTTTCTCATCCAGATTTGTATTATACCACTCACTGCACGCATGCAACGCTTCCTGTACAGAACTAAAATACGACAACATATGACCCGCTTCAGTCATTAGCACCACAGTACCTTCACTCCACTCACGGATAAAAAATTTCATCCCGTTCTCCTCTCGATATTTATTTTTACAGTCATCATTATTGTTCTGCCATCTGACAAGCATGTGAACAATATATGAAGATTCTGTTAAATATCAGGCCGGGCAAGCATTGCGTTTTTTTGCCTGCTGATAAGTGAGAAAAACAATACTTACCAGCACAATGGCCAATAAGGGTAACACACCCACATTAACGGCTCGCCAGCCAAAATGATATTGCAGATACCCCGCAGACAATGACGCAAGCGCCACCGTGCTGAAAATAATAAAATCATTAACGGCCTGCACCTTGAAGCGTTCTGCTGGAGCATACGTATGTGTTAGCAAGGTGGTTGCCCCCACAAACAGAAAGTTCCAGCTAATACCTAATAACACTAATGCTATCCAGAAATGTGTCAGGCTAGTTCCATTCAGATTGATCAATACGCAGGCGATGCCCAGCAAGCCGCCAATAAACATCACCTTAAGCTCACTGGTTTTCTGAATGATTGACCCGGTGACAAACGATGGTGCAAACATCGCCAGCACATGCCACTGGATCACAAACGAGGTATCGGGAAAACCATGTGCATGATGTTTCATAGCCAAAGGTGTTGCAGTCATGACAAAACTCATAATTCCGTAACCCAGCATGCCACAGATAACCGCAACTACCCAGGCAGGCTGCCTGATGATTTCACTTAAAGGCCGCGAGATATCTTCTATATTATTTTTATGCGAAGGCAGCTTTAGCAAACCCATGGCTAGAATGGCTAAAAAATAAAGGCCCAGTAGTGAAATATAACTACCGGCAAAGGCAACATCAAAAAAACTTTCACGGGTATAGTTTGCTAAATTAGGCCCAATAACGGCGGCTATAACACCTCCGGCCAGAACAAAAGATATGGCGCGACTTTTATGCTTATCATCTACCGCATCTGCGGCGGCGAAACGAAAATAATTGGCAAACCCGTTAAACACTCCCAGCAGGCCAGCACCTGCTGCAAAGCCTGAAAAGCTATGTTGCAAAATTGAATAACAGCTTAAACAGGCTCCGCTCACCGCAAACACGCTGGCAAACAGAAACGCGGCCTTGCGCCCAATACGATTCATTAACATAGCCGCCGGAATACTGGTGAGCATTACCGCTATGAAGTGTATTGCCAGAGGCATAGTAGAGAGTGATTTATCTTCTGCCAGCTGAAACCCGACCAGCGCAGCTGAAGCGATTAACAATGAGGCGCCACTCATCGCCATCGCCTGAGCAAAAGCCAGTAACGGAACATTCCTTGTAAAGCTACTCATAAAATTATCTCTGTTATACAGCCAGGTGAATGACTATTTTACAGTTTATTTGTTCACCATATTGTCTACTTTGCCTATCGCACAACTGACAAATGATTTCGCTTTTGCCGCCGCGGCTTTTATACCTTCTGCCGTACCCGTTTCTGGATAGCCCATGTTTAATAGCATCGATGCAAGATCCGTTCTAATTGATTCACTCTGCGCATCATCCACCTGAACCTGAACTTTACCCTGCTCCACATCCACCTCAACCTCGATAACTCTTGCATCTGCTTTTAAGCCCTTATCAATACTTGACGCACATCCACCACATTTAATATTTTCAACCTGTAGCTCTATATTCATTGCCACCTCCAGTCATTCTTAAAGAAATTATACTGCCGACTTGCATGCCATGCAGCTTAGCCTGACAATAACCGCTGTTTTTTTACATATAGTGTTTATTTTTGTGGATATCAGTAACAGTCAACGTAAACAGGCCATGGACAAAGCCACCTGGTGGGGAATTATTGTCAACCTGTTACTCTCCATAGGCAAACTCATCGTTGGTTATGTTGGCCATTCTCAGGCGCTGATTGCAGACGGGCTGCACTCCTTATCAGACCTGATATCTGATGGAATGGTTCTACTCGCCACACATCATTCAAATATTGACGCCGATGAAGATCATCCTTACGGGCATGCGCGCTACGAAACCTTTGCGACCATTACGCTGGCCCTGCTACTGAGTGCCGTGGGTATTGGCATCGGTGTTGATGCGGTTTTCCGGCTGATGGATCAGGAATCGCTGGCCGTACCAGGCATCATTACGCTGTGGGTGGCCGGTGCCTCTATAGCCAGCAAGGAAATTCTCTATCAATACACTATGGTTGTGGCGCGCCGGGTTAAATCAAGCCTGCTCGAAGCCAATGCCTGGCACCACCGCACTGATGCGATTTCGTCTATTGTGGTTTTCGTGGGTATTGCCGGCGCCATGTTGGGCTACCCTATGCTGGACTCAATTGCCGCGATTATTGTCGCCCTGATGATCTGCAAAATCGGCTGGGAGCTGGGCCACCAGAGCTTTCAGGAACTGGTGGACACCGGGCTCGACCAGGAAACCGTCGCCGAAGTTGAAAAAGCGGTTATGGCCGTTGACGGTGTAAAAGAGCTACACATGTTACGCAGCCGACGCATGGCGCAAATGGCGCTGGTCGATTTACACATACTGGTTGCGCCACGTCTGAGTGTCTCGGAAGGTCATCAGATTTCTGAGGCGGTTGAAATGGCGCTCATCGATCAGTTTGAAGATATACAGGACGTCACCGTTCACATCGATCCCGAGGATGACGAGCACTCCGAAAATAGCTGTAAACACCTGCCGCTCAGAGCAGAAGTACTCACCCAGCTGAAAGCATTGTGGCATGACATTACTGAGGCCGAGAACATCCTGGATGTCACCCTGCATTACCTCGATGGGGCCATCAATATAGAGCTGGTTCTGCCGCTAAATCTGATACAGTCCGGAGGCGATCCAGAGGCCATCAAAGAAAAAATCAGGCAGGCCAGCAAAAGCCTGTCCTGTATACGCACCGTAGAGGTTTTATACCGTTAGCACCATTATGGGGCGAAAATACCCGTTGCGCACTATTTCTGTGCATGCCATTTGAATTTGCACCGAAAAAGCCCCGCTTTTAGCATTTCACTTATGGCATATTTCATGCAGAATACGAGCCTGTAAGTTTTATGCACGAATCTGGAAACCTGTCGCATTTAGGTCTTGTGAAATATAAGCCCGGGCCTAAATCCGACAAGTTTCAGATTTACACAAATACAATATTTGGAGACAACACATGTCAGCAAGTGACGTTTTAAAAATGATGAATGACAACGAAGTTAAATTCGTTGATTTTCGTTTCACAGATCCACGCGGCAAAGAACAGCACGTGTCTGTTCCAGCGCACACGGTAGATGAAGGCACCTTCGAAGAAGGTAAAATGTTTGACGGTTCTTCAATCGAAGGCTGGAAGGGCATTAACGAATCTGACATGATCATGATGCCAGATCCAAGTACGGCGGTTATGGATCCCTTCTGCGAAGAAGCCACGCTAAACATCAGCTGTGACATTATCGAGCCTGCCACCATGCAGGGCTATGAGCGTGACCCACGTTCTATCGCCAAGCGCGCTGAAGAATACATGAAATCTACCGGTATCGCCGATACAGCTTACTTTGGCCCTGAAAACGAATTTTTCGTATTCGATTCAGTCAGCTGGAAAGACAGCATGGGCGAATCTTTCTACAAGATTGGTTCTGAAGAAGCCGAGTGGAGCAAGGGCGAACAGACTGAAACCGGTAACCTGGGTCACCGCCCTGGCGTTAAAGGCGGCTACTTCCCAGTACCACCTGTTGATTCTCTACAGGACTTACGTTCTGCAATGTGTCTGGTTATTGAAGACATGGGTGTGGAAACTGAAGTCCATCACCATGAAGTTGCAACTGCAGGTCAATGTGAAATCGGTGCTGTGTTCAACACACTGGTGAAGAAAGCGGATGAAGTTCAGGTACTTAAATATGCCATTCACAATGTAGCTCACGCTTACGGCAAAACAGCGACATTTATGCCCAAGCCATTAGTAGGCGATAACGGTAACGGCATGCACGTTCACCAGTCGCTGGCAAAAGATGGTACCAACCTGTTCACTGGTGACCTCTACGGCGGCCTGTCTGAAACCGCACTGTTCTACATTGGCGGCATTATCAAGCACGCGAAAGCACTGAATGCATTTACCAATGCGTCAACTAACTCTTACAAGCGTCTGGTTCCTGGCTTCGAGGCACCTGTTATGCTGGCATACTCTGCACGTAACCGTTCAGCATCTATCCGTATTCCATTCGTTAGCAACCCTAAGGGTCGTCGTGTTGAAGTTCGCTTCCCTGACAATACTGCAAACCCATATCTGGCGTTTGCTGCGATGCTGATGGCGGGCCTTGATGGTATTGAAAACAAGATCCACCCTGGCGATGCTATGGACAAGAACCTGTATGATCTGCCTCCTGAAGAAGAAGCACAGATTCCACAGGTTGCCTTCTCTCTGGATGAAGCACTGAAAGCGCTTAATGAGGATCGTGAATTCCTCACCAAGGGTGGCGTATTCACTGATGATCAGATCTCTGCATACATTGAGCTGAAAGACGAAGAAGTACAACGCTCACGTCTGGCAGTTCATCCTGTTGAGTTTGATATGTACTACTCTGTTTAAGCCTCCGGCTTTTCCAGTTTAAAAAAGCCCCGCATTGCGGGGCTTTTTTATGCACGATTTTTATTTGATCAACCTCACTACTCATGCATAAATTCTTTGCACCTTTCGACGTTCCTACCTACTATCTACCCATGAATATAAACACCACTAGCCAACTGAAAAAATACCTCCGCTCCGCAAGCCTGCTTTTACTGCTTGGCAGCGGCATCAACGCCCACGCTGAACTGTATAAGTGGGTAGATGATGAGGGCAATATCAACTATTCAGACCAGCCTCCTTTCAAAGGCGCAGAGCAGCATACACCGAGCGAAATCACCGAAATACCCGCAGTGGCTGTACCCGCCAAACCCAAAACAACTACTCAGAAGAATACTAACAACAGGCCCGCAGAGACGATTTATAGCCAGCTAAGCATTACTTCACCCACCCAGGATCAGACCATTCGCGACAACTCCGGTAATATCACAATCAATCTGTCGATGAGCCCCGCCCTCAATCTCAGTCAGGGGCATAGCATTACCCTGCTGCTCGATAGTCAGCCTGTGCAGAAAAACCTCACCGGTACCTCAGCCACTCTCAACAATATCGATCGAGGCACTCACCAGATTAGTGCCATCATCAAAAACAAACAGGGCAAAATAATCAAACAGAGCAGCACAATCACTGTGCACCTGCATCGCCATTCTGCGCTAAAACCAAAGCCGCTGTAGTCTGCACCACTATGTCGCACCAATTCAGTGCGATCTTCTTCTGCTAGCGTTATACTTCTATTTAATTGCGCTAAATTGCAGTGCTTATGAACTTTTTCCTGCATCTCTTTGGCTCATATAACATATTGATTTAAATAATTATTTTAATAGCCAACTGATTATTTTCAGATCTGGTTTGGTTCTTGCTTAAAAGCCCTTTATGAGCGCAAAAGTTTTATCTACATATGACATTCAGCAAACGATTCTAGAGAATCTTAATACCGCTGTTCTGTTATTGAGCGATTGTCTGGTGGTTGAGTACATCAACCCGGCCTGTGAGAACCTGTTGCACATTTCCAGCCGACAGGCCCTGGGGACTCAGCTGCAGAAAATTATGTTTCTGCAGGAGGCATTCGAAAAGCGCCTGTTAAATTCCAGCGTAGATCTTCACCCTATCTCGGAATATGAAATTAAGACTCGGCTACCAAACGGCCGTAAACTCACCATTGACTATGTACTGACACCCCTTCAGCAACCAGATCATAGCGTTAAGCTGATGCTGGAAATTTCGCATATGGATCGACATATTCGCATTGCTCGTGAAGAAAAGCTGCTAAGCGAACAAAGCGCCACCCGCCAGCTGGTGCGTGGCATGGCTCATGAAATCAAAAACCCTCTGGGGGGTTTGCGCGGTGCCGCACAACTGCTTGAGCGAGAGCTACCCAGCGAAGAGCTCAAGGAATACACACAGATCATCATTGGCGAAGCGGATCGCCTGCAGGTGCTGGTAGACCGTATGCTCGGCCCGAATAGCCTGCCGAGGAAGAAAAACATCAACATCCATCAGGTGCTTGAGCATGTACGCCAGCTATTAGAGATAGAGCTCAGAGATGATGAACACATTCATTTCAAAATGGATTACGACCCCAGCCTGCCAGACATTATGGCGGATTCGGATATGATGATTCAGGCCGTTCTGAATATTACGCGCAATGCCGTACAGGCGCTTAATGGCAATGGTGAAATCACCTTCAGAACACGCCCCTTACGGCATTTCACCATTGGCCATAACCATTACAAGCTGGTTTTACAAGCCGACATTATTGATAACGGCCCGGGCATTCCCGAAGATCTACAGGAACAGATTTTCTATCCGATGGTCACTGGTCGTGCTGAGGGTACAGGCCTTGGCCTGTCAATCGCGCAATCACTTATTAACCAACACAACGGCCTTATAAAAATGAGCAGCCAGCCAGGACAAACCAAATTTACTATTTACTTACCGCTTTCAACCACAGTGGAGAACACTCATGGCTGAACATCACATCTGGGTGATTGATGATGACCCATCGATTCGCTGGGTACTGGAAAAAGCCCTGAAAAACGCGGGCATGCTGGTCAGCAGTTTTGAAACTGCAGATGCTGCCCTTGAGTACCTTGAAACCTCACAGCCTGACGCCATTATTACGGACATTCGCATGCCCGGCATGGATGGCCTGGAATTCTTAAATATTGTTAATCAGCAACACCCGGAAATTCCATCCATTATTATGACCGCGCATTCAGATCTTGATAGCGCCGTTTCCGCATATCAGGGCGGTGCATTCGAGTACCTGCCCAAGCCCTTCGATATTGACGAAGCGGTTGATCTGGCAACACGCGCCTGCAAGAAAAGTGCGGAGTATGCGGAAAAACACGCTGCCAAGGAAATGGAAACACCGGATATTATCGGTGAAGCGCCCGCGATGCAGGAAGTGTTTCGCGCGATAGGCCGACTTTCCAAATCCAATATCACTGTGCTAATCAATGGTGAATCGGGCACCGGTAAAGAGCTGGTCGCCAGCGCACTGCATAAGCACAGCCCACGAGCCGATAAACCTTTTATTGCCATCAATACGGCCGCAATTCCAAAAGACCTGCTGGAATCGGAACTGTTTGGCCATGAGCGTGGCGCGTTCACCGGTGCCACCTCACAACGACGAGGGCGTTTTGAACAGGCCGATGGCGGCACGCTGTTTCTTGATGAAATCGGTGACATGCCGGCTGATCTACAAACACGCCTGTTACGCGTACTCGCCGATGGCCAGTTTTATCGTGTCGGTGGACATACCCCCATTAAGGCCAATGTGCGCATTATTACGGCGACTCATCAGGATCTGGAACAGCGAGTTAAACAGGGTTTATTCCGTGAAGATTTATTCCATCGCCTGAACGTTATTCGTATACACATTCCCCCCTTACGTGAGCGCAAGGAAGACATACCGGCGCTATTGCAGCTGTTCCTCAAGCAGGCGGCAAAAGAAATACAGGTGGAGACCAAGATTCTACTGCCCGATGTTGAGGCCTATCTCTCCAGCCTTGACTGGCCGGGCAATGTTCGCCAACTGGAAAACAGCTGTCGCTGGATTACCGTGATGGCGTCCAGCCGTGAAATTCACATGTCCGACCTGCCGCCAGAACTATTACCAGAAAGCATCAGCCCGGTCGAACTACCGGCAAAAAACTGGGAAGATGGCCTGCAAAGCTGGGCGGAAACTCAGCTGATGATGGGCAAGAACAATATTCTCGATGAAGCTCAGCCAAAATTTGAAAGCATACTCATAACCGCTGCCCTGGCGAAAACAAACGGCAAACGTCAGGAAGCCGCCAAGCTGCTGGGCTGGGGAAGAAACACGCTAACCCGAAAGATTAAGGAACTGGGTATGGAATAAGCTTAAAACGTTTCCATCACGCATAAAAAAACCCGCAATCTGCGGGCTTTTTTATTACTCGGTGTAAAGACGGTGATTTACAGTTTCTTACACAGTACCAGATTTGACACGGCCTGATTGTAGTTAACATTATTCACATTCTGCGTAAACTCACCCGAATTACCAATACCGTCATCCAGCTGGCGATCCAGAATTTCGCCAATTTTACCTGACATTTCCTGCATACAGATGGTTGTACCGTCCAGTGCGTTGCCATCGTTCACTACAACAATCTCACCACCAAAGGCATGAATGGGGTTATTGGTACCCTGACCCGCGACCAGGCCTGATGCACGTAAATGCTCCCACACATCTGGCTGCTCGGCGCCATCAACGATGCCATCACCGTCGCCATTCGTTAAACCCCAGCGACCATTGGCATTTGGATCATCACCCGGCATTGCACTGTAGCGATCCAGGTATGAGTAAATAGCCGCGGCTACGCCGTTATAATCATTCGCTGCACGCTTGATTTTAGAGTTGGTAATCATCTCCTGGCCTTTTAATACGCCACCCAGTAGTAAACCGATAATAACCAGCACAATCGCAATTTCGATGAGTGTGAAGCCTGTTTGTTTTTTCATTGTTCAAATCTCCAGTTGAGGAAAAATAATTAAAATAATACCTGACCGCTTAGTAGCACAGCCCATACCAGATCAGTATAGTATATATATTTCAACAACTTATACTAATGTTCTAATTTTTTGCATTAAATATTGTTGATATTTCAACAGATAGAGGCTAGCTTGTGTTGAAATATCAACAGATGACACAAATTCAACACCATGACCCGTCTTATCAGGCTACGCTCACTTAACACTCTCAGTAAATTCGAGTTTATACACCTGGGGCTGATGCTGCTCCTGTTGCATCTGGCACTCTTCACACCGCTGGATAGTCCACTACTGACAACCGCCTTACTCATAGCACATATCGGTTTTTTTCTACTCTGGCAGCCCGCGCTGAATGCGTCTCAACAGATACACTTCAAAACATTACTGCCACTGCTCGCTATTATCAGCCTGCTCTATTTTTTACTGGGTGAGTGGTTTATTGCCTTATGGATTATTTTACTCACTGGCCTGACCAGTGGCAGCGCTCTGGTGAATGGTATGCAGCGTTCCTTTTATGCGCTGGCCACGGTTATTCTTTTTTTAGAACTTAGCCTGATTCTCACGCCACGCCTGTTTCATCTGGATGTGGTTGATGCGTCAATAGAACTCGCTATTCATTATGCGTTAATGGCGGCCTGCGCAGTCATTATATTCTGGCCGAATCGTAAAAAACGCTCAGTAAAAATTGATTATCTACACAGCCTGTTAATCAGTTTTGGCCTGTTCAGTTTTTATGTCACCAGCATACTCATTAGCTACACATCACAAATTCATTATCTGCAATCATTATTAATGACAGCCTTATCCATAGGCTCCTTACTATTACTGATCAGTCTTCTTTATTTACCACAATATGGCTTTAGCCGTTTCGGCCAGCTATGGGAACAGCATATTCTGAATATTGGCAATCCATTTGAAAACTGGGTTAAGCAGACATCTCTACTGGGTAAGAACAAAAAAATAACGCCTGAGCTTTTTTTAAACAATAGCATCGACCAGCTACTCACCCTGAGCTGGGTGAGTGGTATTCACTGGAACGATCAGCAACATACTGAAATGTATGGTGCTGTGAGCAAGCACTCAACAACATTTTCTGAAAACGACATTCAGATGACACTATACAGCCACACGCCGATGGGCACGGCGCTAAAAATTCATGCGCAACTACTCATGCATTTAATGTGTTATTTTTATACCTCTAAATTACGTGAAATTACACTAAAAAATCAGACACATCTAAAAGCTGTTTATGAAACAGGTTCTAAACTGACTCATGACATTAAAAATATTTTACAGTCTTTGCAGGCACTAACCGGTGTCGTACAGGCTGCGGATAACCCACAGGAAAGTCATCAGCTTATTAGCAGACAGCTACCCTTATTAACGCAGCGTTTACAGAATACGCTCAGTAAATTGCAGGCCAAATCGGTCACCGGGCAAAACTTTAGCGAGCTTGCAACCTGGTGGACTGAACTACAGAGTCGCTATCATGGCAGGAATATAAACTTTGATGGAGCGGTAACGGAAAGCATATCGGTTGATACTGATCTGTTTGATACCGTACTCGAAAACCTGCTCGAAAATGCACGCAGCAAACGACGCATTAACATGCAAACAGAAATTACGACTCAGTTAAAAATCGTAAATGCTCAGCCGGTTATTACCGTGTGTGATAATGGCGCAGCCGTGCCCAAATCTAAAATTAAACAGCTATTTAAACAGATTATTACTTCTAATGACGGATATGGAATTGGTTTGTATCAATCAGCTCAACTGGCTGAAAGAAATGGATTTAAGCTGGAGTTATTAACGAATGAGCCGGGCAAAATCTGCTTTAAGCTCGCTATAAATGCTAATGATCAGGCGAGTATATCGGGGATTAACTGATCTTCAATTTTAACAATCAGTTCTTTAAGTTTTAATTTACGTTTCTTTAATCGCTGTAATTGCATTTGCTCCATGGCACCTGTCATCTGTAATCGATGAATAACATCATCGAGGTCACGATGTTCAAGACGTAACTCTTCCAGCTTTTCCTGTAGTTGTTCCTGATCATAATCAGACATGGTGACCTGCTTCTAAAGATAGGTATGGGTGTACCGGGATCAATTATAGTCCTGATTATCAATAGCGATCAACGAATTAACCGATTCACAGCAGGTCGTCTTCTCTGATACGTTTAAATGATTCGATCTATAACTACGTGTTTTCAAAATCGAGGCATACGGAATTTATACAGTACCTGAGCCCGGTGGGTTGTGGACCATCTTCAAACACATGACCCAGATGCGCATCACAGTTTGCACAACGCACTTCAACCCTGACCATGCCATGAGAGACATCTCTTATTTCTGTAATGCAATGATCATTCACCGGTTTCCAGAAACTGGGCCAGCCGCTGCCTGAGTCGTATTTTTCCTCTGAGGTAAATAACGGCTGATGACAGCAGATACAATGATAAACGCCCGATTCGCTATGCTGGTAATAGTTGCCACTGAATGGAGGTTCAGTACCCTGTTGACGTGTCACCCGAAAGGTTTCTTCGTCCAGCTCCTGCTGCCACTCTGCTTCTGTTTTCTCTAGCTTGCTCATAGACATTTAACTGATAAAAAATAAAGCATAAGATAATTTTGAGCCTTATTACACCCATTTTTTTCTATGGGCTTAAGATATGGGTTTATAGCGTTACAATTGACTAGTGATCAACTGTTAACTGCAGTCATCTCAAGCTCACATGATGATCGGTCGATTCGATCAGAGCAGGCTAGCAACACAACGAGATAATCTCAACACTGCTCCCAGGGCAAGCCTCGAAAACGCCAGCCACCGATGGTGCTGCGCTGATAATTTTCATCACGATCACCCTCAAAGCCTTCATCAACATGACAGACGTTATGAATTCCGGCCTCGATCAACAGCTTCCCCGCATCTGCCGAGCGCTTACCACTGCGACAGATCAGAATAACCGGTGGCGCACCATCATCCTGATCGCATACGCCGCCTAATAATAGCTGACGAATTTCTTTCTCAAAATCAGGATTGATCACCCAGTCTGGCTCATCAATCCATGGCACATGAATGGCGCCCTTAGGGTGGCCAACAAACAGATATTCCATATTTGAGCGAATATCAATCAATAACGCACTCGATACCTGCTGCAGTATCTCGTAAGCCTGCTGCGGGCTAAGATGGTTTAACTGATCAAATACAAGTTTGTGCACATTACTCACTGTTCTTCCGCACTGTCTTTTTTAAGGCTTCTCATTTCCTGGAATACATCTTTAAATACATTGACCCATTTTTCACTAAACTGCACGCCGGCATGTTTGCCCAGCTCGATAGCGGCTCGCAGGAGCGGTCGCTTTAACAGCGTGGCATGCGCACGCTCATGGGTTCGCGCATCCACCAGATCAACAATGGCGATAATTTTAGCGCCCTCACAAATTTCTTTTTCGGTGAGGCCGTAAGGGTAACCCTGACCATTAACACGTTCGTGATGCTGTAACACCATGTTAGCTGCATCACGCCAGTTTTTCATATAGCGCATCAGCTCATAACCAATAATCGGATGCTGCCTGATCTGTTCACGCTGTTCCTGATCTAACTCATTCTGTGCATTAATAATTTCCAGCGGTAACAGCGCCATGCCTGCGTCATGCATATACACCGCAGCGGCCAGCTGATTAGGGTTTACCGGGCGACCGGCATAGTCATTCATTTTCAGCGCCAGCCGCAGCATACGGTGCACCCGCCCACGCCAGTAATTGGCTCGACCTTCCAGCGGTTCGGAGAGGGCCCTAAAGAAAATGAAATCATCACTTTCTTCCACTCCATAAGCCATCAGCTCTTCTTCATCTGGCATATCCTTGGAGAACAGATTAATCAGCGTATCATCATTGGTAATGCTGGTTTCGATAATTTCCATGCTCGGATCAAGCAGTAGCAGCGCATCTTTAATCACACCTTTTCGGCTCAGATCATCCGCTTCTGGAATCGCCAGAATCGCTTCACAGATGCGCGGCAGGCGTGTCATCAGTACGCAACGCGCCTCACCATCTATGATTTTCTCAATCACCATTTTGATATCGTCAATTCCCAGCAACAGTAAATCGCTGAGAACGGTTTCGAATGGCACCTGCTGCTTTCGCACCGCGCGCACTAATTGTTCCAGGGCCTGCGTGAGTGGCTGAATCATCTGCAGGCTGATATCATCCAGGGCCTTGTCAATAACCGCAATGCTCTGTTGCATCTCGGAGAGAAGCTGGTCATCGTCGGGCGATAGCTCCAGCATCAGTAATGCCTGCTCGATATGTTGCTCGGCGGATGAGTAACTTGCGAAAAAGCCTGCCAGCGCACTGGCGCCCAGAGTTTCGAATTGATATGCAGAATTTGGGTTAGACATTTTCGCTCTCCCATTGGGGCGATCATACAGACAATACTAAATTATAGGTAATCAGCTAACAGGCTCCCGTCTATTCTGACTAACGGGCTATTTCCTGTGCCAAAAGTTCAAGTTCTTCGCTCCTGACCAGCCAATCTTCCTCTTTTTCTTCTAAATGGCGGCTAATTTCCGCTCTTTGCACAGATAAGGCCTGCATTTTTTCACGATTTACCTGCTCATATATTGCCGGATCTGCCAGCTCAGCCTCAATACCTTCCAGCTCATCCTGCAGTGCTTGCATGGCCGCCTCAAGCTGCTGAACAGCTTTTTTTAATGGCTGCAGACGTTGCCGCTGCTCTGCCTGCTGCTGACGTTGTAGCTTGCGATTTTGTGCTGGCTCTACTGTTTCCGATGACACCGGTGCCCGCACTTCCCTGGGCTGCAACAGCCAGTTACGGTAGGCATCCAGGTCATCGTTAAACACATCAATCCGCCCCTGATCGACGAGTAAAAACTGATCCGTTACGGAACGTAACAGGTGTCTGTCATGTGATACCAGCACCATGGCTCCTTCATAATCCTGCAGCGCCATAGACAATGCATGGCGCATCTCCAGGTCAAGGTGATTGGTGGGTTCATCCAGCAACAGCATATTCGGTTTCTGATAAATCAGTAATGCCAGTACCAGGCGTGCTTTTTCACCACCAGAAAAAGGTGCCACTGGCTCAAGTACCCGATCGCCATGAAAATTATAACCACCCAGATAGGTACGAATTTGCTGCTCGGTTAATTCAGGATCCAGCCTCTGCAGATGCAATAATGCACTGGCGTCTGGATCCAGCTGCTCTAACTGGTGCTGCGCAAAATAACCGATATTTAATTCTGAAGACTGCTCGAAATCACCGGATAGAGGTTTAAGTTCACCCGCGAGTAATTTAATTAAGGTCGATTTACCTGCGCCGTTATGGCCCAGCAGGGCGATGCGATCTCCGGGCAATAAACTTAAACTGGCCGCCTGTAAGATCTTTGTATCAGCATAACCCACATCTACATTATCGAGTCGCATCAATGGATGCGGTAATTTTTCGGGTTTGTAAAACTGAAAATGAAACGGTGAATCAATATGCGCTGCAGAAATCAGTTCCATCCGTTGCAGTGCCTTAACCCTGCCCTGTGCCTGCTTTGCCTTACTCGCCTTGGCTTTAAAGCGCCGAATAAAACTTTCGATATGGGAAATTTCACGCTGCTGCTTTTCAAACTGTGACTGCTGCAAAGCTAGCTGCTCTGCGCGATTCTTTTCAAACACACTGTAGTTACCGGAGTACAGTTTCACTCGCTGCTGCTCAATGTGCACAATGTGAGTGCTCACTCTATCAAGGAAATCCCGATCATGAGAAATAAGCATCAGCGTTCCGCTATAACTTAGCAACCACTGTTCAAGCCAGATCACCGCATCCAGATCAAGGTGGTTGGTTGGCTCATCCAGCAGTAACAAATCTGAACGACACATTAGCGCCTGTGCCAGATTCAGACGCATCCGCCAGCCACCGGAAAAACTGCTGACCGTATTATCTAATTGCGCACGCTTAAAACTAAGACCGAGCAACAATTTACCTGCCCGGGATTCCGCTGTGTATGCATCAATTTCATCGAGGCGCGCATGACACATGGCCTGTGCCTCACCATTATTATCCGCTTCGGCTTTTGCCAGTTTCTGTTGCACACTGCGCAGCTCAATATCACCATCTAGCACATAATCAATGGCCGTCTTTTCAACCGCGGGTGTTTCCTGTGCAACATGCGCAATCACCGTATGCGGCGGCAATTCAAACTCACCGGCATCACTGTGTAACTGATTTAATATCAGCGCAAAAAAACTGGACTTGCCACAACCATTTGCCCCTGTGATGCCCACACGATTACCACGATGAACTGTAAACGTTGCATCTTCAAAAAGCAGCCGGGGGCCTCGGCGTATCGCCAGTTTATTTAGAGAAATCATCATTATTCCATGCTGTACTTACATTATTCGGATATAGATACAGCATATAATTTCTCAATAATAAAATAAGTAGCAAACGGTTATCTTTAAACTGAAAATTATTTTTTAAAAGCCTGCGCCAGTGCATCGGCCATCGCAGAATTACCGACTGAACCACCCGAGGTATTTTTCGGCCTGCTTTTCTGCTGGCGCTTTCCTGTGTCGCGTTTCATGTCTTTAACAATGTTTCGACTATCATCTTCGAGGCGCATACTTAAACCAATACGTTTACGTTGCGCATCGACTTCCATGACTTTTACTTTAACAACATCACCCGCCTTAACAACTTCGCGCGGATCTTTAACAAAGGTATTTGATAAGGCTGAAATATGCACCAGGCCATCCTGATGAACACCTATATCTACGAAGGCACCAAAATTAGTGACGTTTGTCACCACACCTTCCAGCACCATATCGGGTTTCAGATCTTTTATTTCTTCCACACCTTCCTTGAATTCTGCCGTTTTGAATTCAGGCCGTGGATCTCTACCGGGTTTTTCAAGTTCTGCCAGAATATCGCGCACCGTTGGCAAACCAAATTGCTCATCAACAAAATCATTTGCACTCACAGTTTTCAAAAATTTTGAATCACCCATAATCGATTTAATTTCTTTACCCGATTGCTGAATTATTTTTTCAACAACTGGATAAGCTTCCGGATGCACGGCTGAGCCATCCAGCGGATTATCACCATGAGGCACCCTTAAAAAACCTGCCGCCTGCTCAAATGCTTTTGGCCCCAGGCGAGGCACATTCAATAACTGCTTACGATTTGCATAAGCGCCATGTTCATCACGATAAAGTACAATATTTTCTGCCATCGATTGTGACAGTCCTGACACCTGCGAGAGCAATGGCACTGAAGCCATATTGACATCTACACCTACAGCATTTACACAGTCTTCGACCACTGCATCCAGCTGTCGTGCAAGGCGTGTCTGACTTACATCATGCTGATACTGTCCTACGCCAATAGCTTTAGGTTCAATTTTAACCAGCTCAGCCAAAGGGTCCTGCAGACGTCGTGCAATAGAAACTGCACCTCGAATAGATACATCAATATCGGGGAATTCTTTTGATGCGAATTCAGATGCCGAGTAAACCGATGCACCGGCTTCCGATACAACTATTGAGGTTAGATTTAATTCCGGGTATTTTTTAATAACATCTTTTGCCAGCTTATCTGTTTCGCGCGATGCCGTACCATTACCGATACTGATCAAACGAATATTGTGTTTTTTCGCCAGTGCTGCAATAACTGATATTGACTGATCCCACTGATTTTTCGGCGCATGTGGATAAATGGTCGCGTAATCAACCAGTTTTCCTGTTTCATTCACTACCGCTATTTTCACCCCGGTACGCAAGCCCGGGTCAAGACCGATTGTCGCTTTTGGCCCTGCCGGTGCCGCCAGTAACAGGTCATTTAAATTCGACGCGAAAACTTTTATTGCTTCTTCTTCCGCCGCTTCTTTCAGTTTCATTTTTAATTCAACATCAAGATGGCTAAATATTTTTATCTTCCAGGCCCAACGAACCGTATCAAGCAACCATTTATCTGCCGCTCTTGATTGATTTTCTATATTATAAAATTTTGCAATCATGGCTTCACAGGGATGCGTCTCAAGTTCATCCTCATTGGCTACTTTCAGATTCATCTGCAAAATATTTTCGTTACGTCCACGAAATAGTGCAAGCGCACGATGTGAGGGAATACTAGTGACTGCTTCACTATATTCGAAATAATCGGAGAACTTTTCGCCTTCCTTTTCTTTACCTTCAACTACAGTCGACTCTATTACTCCGTTATTCCATAGATACTCGCGCAATAACTGTAATAAATCTGCTTCTTCTGCAAACTGTTCCATTAGAATCTGTCGCGCACCATCCAGTGCGGCTTTTACATCGCTGATATTTTTATCCGCATTAATGTATTTTTCTGCTTCCTGTTCAGGCGATAACGATGGATCTTCGAAGAGTATTTTTGCTAATGGTTCTAACCCTGCTTCACGTGCAATTTGTGCTTTGGTTCGACGCTTCTGTTTATAGGGAAGGTAAAGGTCTTCTAGTCTGTTTTTTGTATCTGCCTGCAGGATAGAGGCTTTGAGTTCCGGCGTCAGCTTTTCCTGTTCATCAATACTTTTCAGGATGACATCACGCCGTTCATCCAGTTCACGCAAATAGCGTAATCGATCATCCAGTTGACGCAGCTGTGCATCATCGAGACCGCCGGTCACTTCTTTTCTATACCTTGAAATAAAGGGCACGGTGGCGCCTTCGTCGAGCAAAGTAACGGCAGCAGCAACCTGCTTTTCATTAACCGATAATTCTTCTGCAATGCGTTGGGTAACAGATAACATAAAACAATAAAACCATACTGTAAAACGGAGGCGTTATTGTACCCGAACATGGGCGTGAACCCGAGAAAATATAAGAATAATTCGAGCAGATTTAACTAGTGAGGCAGACGCTTTTTGAGATGTAGCAGCACTTTACTCAAACCCAGCTTGAGACGACTATCTGCATTGGCAATGAGCGGTAAAATTTTGCGCATGGCCGTGGCAAGCTGCTGATCACTGACCTCTGATGCCTGTTGAGACAACTGCTTTAACAAGGCATCCAGATCAATCGACTCGCCTTCCGCGGCAGCTGCACTTTGCTCGCCATTAATTGGCTTGCCTGTTTGATAACATACAGTTTCACCATTGGCATTTTCTATAGATGTTTGCAGGGCACTATCTGCCTGCTGCAATAATCCATTGAAATCCGTAGCATCATCACAGGAGACCGGGGCGGTTAAACCACTGCTAAAGCGGATTTTAAATTCATCCTGGCCCATTTTCAGCTTAAGCCGTGCAACACGCTCACAGATACGTGTAACAACCATCTTCGCACCCTCCGGATCGGAGGATGGGAGTAATAGTGAAAATTTTGATACCCCGAGGCGAGCCGCAATATCTTCTTTGCGTTTGCCTTCATTAATTAATGACGCGACCTTTCGCAGAATTTGTTCCGCAATCGATTTTCCATGTTTTACAAACATCTCTGAGAAATGCTCAATTTCAAAACACACCAGACTCAATTGAGTGCAATGGCGGTATGCATAGGCGACTGCCTGCTCTCCCTGCTGTTTATAGGATGACTCGACCAGCAGGCCGGTTAACTTATCGGTGGATACGCGCTGCTCCAGTGACTGTACTTCTTTACGGTAATTAATGTGCGCAGCCGCTCTTGTCTTCAATGCAACGGAATCAAAGGGTTTGGTGATGAAATCTGTGGCACCCAGCGCAAGCACTTTTTCTTTTGTACCGTCGGTTTCTTCCGCTCCGGTAATAATAATCACCGGCATTTTAGCCAGCGCTTCATCATCTGATTCACGAATCGTCTGCAACAGCTCGAAGCCATCAATATTCGGCATACCAATATCACTAAATACCACTGATATTTTCGGGTTGCTACGCAATATGTCCAACGCTTCTTCGCCATCCTCGGCTTCAACCACATCGAAATCTTTCTGTAGAATTTTTACCGCCGCACGACGTATTACGCGCGAGTCGTCAACAACAAGAAGCTGATTTTCGTTATTTTCTGACACTTATGAGATCGCCCATACTAGTGACAGGTGCTGCATACAGTGCACCTGACTGTTTTTAAATTAAAGTGTACAGGAGTTTAGCTGATTGAAAACAAAAAGTTAGCGATTGCTATTAAGCTGATTTATTACGCTGGATGATACAGCAACTGCTACTCCTGCTGAATGCAGGAGTAGCACCGCCATTTAACTGAAGCTGACTACCCTGTTAGCTCGCTTTTGGAGAACGAGAAGCGCGCTTACGTTCATTTTCAGTAAGCAGCTTCTTACGTGTACGAATAAAGTTAGGCGTTACTTCTACCAGCTCATCATCGTCAATAAACTCAAGCGCCTGCTCTAGCGTCATCTTAATTGGTGGGGTCAGGATCAGCGCCTCGTCCGTACCCGAAGCACGTACGTTAGTTAACTGCTTGCCTTTCAGAGGATTAACCACCAGGTCATTATCACGTGCATGTATACCGACCAGCATACCTTCGTACACTTCATCGCCATGGCTCAGGAACATGCTGCCACGCTCCTGTAAATTGTAGATAGAGTAGGACAATGCCTTGCCAGCACCATTCGAAATCAACACACCTTTGGCACGCTGACCAATCACTGCATCTACTTTCGGGCCATACTTATCAAACACGTTATACATCAGGCCATTACCCGCTGTGGCTGTGAGGAATTCGGTACGGAAACCGATCAGGCCACGGGTTGGGATAATGTAATCCAGACGTACACGTCCGCGCCCATCGGGCACCATGTTTTTCAGCTCGCCTTTGCGTATGCCGAGTTTTTCCATCACCGATCCCTGAGACTCCTCGGGTACGTCTACGGTTAACTGCTCGTAAGGCTCACAGAGTTTGCCGTCGATTTCTTTTATAACAACTTCAGGACGACCTACGCACAGCTCAAAGCCTTCACGACGCATCGATTCGATCAGCACCGACAAATGCAGCTCACCACGACCCGAGACACGGAATTTATCACCGGTTTCACCCGGCTCTACACGCAGGGCCACGTTATGAATCAGCTCCTGATCCAGACGATCAGAAATATTACGAGAGGTCACAAACTTGCCATCCTGACCTGCCAACGGCCCATTATTTACCTGGAAGGTCATACTTAGCGTAGGCTCATCAACCGACAGAGGCGGCATCGCATCTACATGCTCAGGATCGCACAGCGTGTCTGAGATATTTAATTTATCGATACCGTTGAAGCAGATAATATCACCGGCCTGCGCCTCAGGTACTTCAACGCGCTCCAGCCCGTGAAAACCCAGAATCTGCTGCATGCGTATACCCGTACGTATTTTACCCGTGCGATCAATCAGGGAGATTGGCTGATTACGCTTCACTTTGCCCTGTTTGATACGGCCAATGCCGATAACACCCACGTATGAGTTGTAATCCAGTGAACTCACCTGCATCTGGAACGGCGCATCGACATCAACATCCGGCTCTGGCACATGCTCAACGATCGCTTCAAATAATGGCGTCATATCACCTTCACGAGCCGTATCATCCAGGCTGGCAAAGCCACCCAGGCCAGAGGCATAAACCACCGGGAAATCTAACTGCTCGTCGGTTGCACCTAGCTGATCAAACAGTTCGAATGTCTGATCCAGTGCCCAGTCAACTCGTGCTGCTGGCTTATCTACCTTATTGATTACAACAATGGGGCGGAAACCCATATCAAAGGCTTTCTGTGTAACGAAACGCGTCTGCGGCATCGGGCCTTCCTGCGCATCCACCAGCAGCAGTACCGAATCGACCATCGACAGCACGCGCTCTACCTCACCACCAAAGTCGGCGTGGCCCGGTGTGTCTACGATGTTAATGCGGTAGTCATTCCATTTGATTGCCGTATTTTTGGAAAGGATGGTGATACCCCGTTCTTTTTCCTGATCGTTGGAATCCATCACACAGGTATCCATCTCGACGCGGGTATCGACCGTTCCGGACTGTTTTAACAGTTCATCAACCAGTGTGGTTTTACCGTGGTCAACGTGCGCAATAATCGCAATATTACGTAGTTTCATGTTTGCATCGAGCTCCTGGCCAATGTGGGCACATAAGTGGCCAGTTTCTCCGGCCGATCAAAAGGCCGCAGATTATACAGCATATTAGGGATTGATGATTAGTGTAGAATGCGCGTTTTCACACTATTTGTCGGATTAATTCAGGTTTTATGCAAAATTCACACTATCTTCGCCTGGGTGGCGAGAAAGCGGTACGTGAACTGGTCGATCGATTCTACGATTTGATGGATTCACGCAGCGATTGCACAGAGCTACGCCAGCTACATGCGCCCGACCTCGGCGACGCACGCAATAAGCTATTTATGTTTTTATCTGGCTGGCTCGGCGGGCCATCTCTGTATATTGATAAATATGGTCATCCGCGCCTGCGTCAACGTCATATGCCGTTTCAGATTGGCGAACGTGAACGCGACCAGTGGATGCTGTGTATTAATCAGGCGATGCAGGATATGGCCATTGAGCCCGAACTGCAGCAGGAGCTCTATGCCGCTTTCTATAAAACGGCGGACTTTATGCGTAATCAGTGAATCCGTGTACTGAACGCGCAAAAAACAGTAAAACATTCAACACTTCTTACTGTTTCTGCCTTATGATTCGAGAAACGCTGCAACTGCAGACAAATGATAAAGGTTATTCATGGAAAATCGCACCTATGTAATTGGTCGCAAAGGCCAGATACAGTTATTTGATAAAACGACCAGCGCCAAACATGCCGAGCTGTCAGTCATTGACAATCAGATGTATCTAACCGATCTTGACTCCACCAACGGCACCTATTTGATGGATCATGGCAAACGTAAGCGTTTCAAGCAGGGCTATATTAATCTTGAACAGACGCTGGCGTTTGGCGAACATGTTTGCACGGTACGTGAGCTGGTGGCCAGAGCAGAGCTCGCAGACTAATATACAGCCCCACAAAATAAAGCGGCTTGCCGCAAGTAAACACCCATTACATGCAAAATATCAACTAAGTTGCGGTTTTTGATCGTCTTTTTCTGGAAAATTCTCGCTATATGCGCCATTATCCGCTATTAATACCCCAAACGGGTGAACGCCCATAAATAAAAGCGGAATTAATTAGGGAGTACAATGGCTAAAAAAGCTGAGGACCTCGTCAAAGGCGTCGTCAAACTCATTTCATTACCTGAAATCTACATACGTGTTTCCCAGGCACTGGAAGATGATAACCATGACGCCAAACAGATTGGCGACATTATTGGCCACGATCCTGCGCTCACCGCACGTATTCTACGCATCGTAAACAGCGCCTACTATTCACTGGCAACGCAGGTTGAACTGGTTAGTCGCGCAGTTTCAGTCATTGGTGAAGACGATTTACGCAACCTGGTGCTGGCAACGTCTGCCGTTGATACGTTCAAGCGCATACCTAATCAGCTGGTTGATATTGACCTGTTCTGGCGACATAGCGTGCACACCGGCATTGTTGCGCGACTGCTTTCCAAACAATGCAACATATTACATGCCGAACGCCTGTTTGTTGCAGGTATGCTGCACGACATCGGCAAGCTGGTGCTGTATTTCAAAGAACCCGAGTTATCACAGCAGGTGCTTTTAAAAGCAGCCGATTCAGATGGCCAGTTATTCAGGGCCGAAAAAGAAATTATTGGCTTTACTCACGGCGATGTTGGCGCAGCACTAATCGAAGCCTGGAAACTCTCAGACACGCTAAAAGAAGTTGTTGCTTACCACCACACGCCACTACTGGCAAAAGATTACCGTATTGAAACCGCTATCGTACATACCGCTAACTGTATAGTGAATGCGATATCACCTGATATTGAAGTCGACGAGCACCTGCTGGATGACTATCCGGCATTTGAACGCAAAACACTGGAAATCACTGGCCTTGATCTGAAAAAACTGCCTGAGCTAATGGATAAGGCCTGGGAACAGGCTGCAGAGGTACTCGATATCATTTGTCCTCGCATCTAGTTTTGTTCCCTGCCTTTTATCTGGCACGTCATAACTTCTGTCGATAGCCACTGTATGCCAGGTGTATTTGTACTATAAATACATCTGGCGACAGGCTTTTTGCAGTAATCCCTACTTCGTGTTTTTTGTGAACCAGTTCACCAAGTCAAATTCACAAAACAACTAAATTAGTCATCGTAACCACTGTGCATTCAACCCCTCTTCATAATGCACGCTCAAATGTTAAAAGCATCTGAAAGCAGACGACAAATTGCTTTCAATACTGGAGATGCGCACTAACGCAAAAACCTTTCAGCCAGCCGGCATGGTTTACGAAAAATTCATAGTGCCCATATGAAACATTAATATTCCTCTTAATGGAACAGATAGATGAGCGCGATAATACACAAGTTCAAACACAGTTCAGACAATAGCAGTAGTGCCAGGCAACTGGCTCAGCTATTAGATAAAATCACTGACTGTCTGAATGAAGAGCTATCCGACCTGGTAGGCCGAATGTTCGACGGTGCTGACGACATGCTGTTCCAGCTGGCAGAAAATGCCGATTCAAATGAAGATCAGGCCAACTACTTCGAAACCATGCGCATGCTGCGAATGGAACGCCCACAGGTTGGCAATAAGT
>Ga0316207_10001180_pt1 | contig 34011 bp, 32 predicted proteins | sample 6weekpyrite_MG_FD_204943 | JGI IMG/M metagenome (GOLD analysis project Ga0316207, IMG submission 204943) | Microbial mat bacterial communities from mineral coupon in-situ incubated in ocean water Damariscotta River, Maine, United States -... | ecosystem: Environmental > Aquatic > Marine >... | reverse complement strand
CATTCTTCCCCAACCTGCCTGTTTCGGCGTTTGCCGCCGCATTCAATTCAATATAAGCCATCTGAGCGCGGATTGCGCCAGAGCAGGAGGCGTTTTTTTTTGGGATTGGGCGAAACGACGCCAAAAGGACCGCTGAAACTGACCAGAACGGTGGTTCTGGTCGGAATGATGGGGGCTGGAAAGACCGCGATTGGCCGGGCTTTGGCGGGTCGGCTCGATGTAGCGTTCGAAGATTCGGATGCCGAGATCGTGGCCGCCTCAAAGCTGGCCATCGCCGAGATTTTCGATCGCTTTGGTGAGCCGTTCTTTCGCGAAAAGGAGGGTCAGATCATCGCGCGCCTGCTGGAGGGGCCGCCATGTGTGCTGTCGACCGGTGGCGGCGCCTGGCTTGCGTCCGATAACCGGCAGATGATCGGTGCGCGGGCGGCCGCGGTCTGGCTCAAGGCTGACCTGGATTTGCTCTGGGCGCGCGTGCGTCACAAGGATACGCGCCCGCTTTTGCGCACCTCTGATCCCTATGCGACGCTTGCCGCCCTGCTGCAGGCCCGCACCCCCGCCTATGAACAGGCCGAATTTGTCGTGCAGGCGCGGCCCGAATGGTCGATCGATCAAACCACCGACGTGGTGATGGAGTGCCTGTTTCAGGCCGGCGTATTGCGGGAGGCGGCATGAGCAAGGCGACAGTTCATGTAGAGTTGGGCGCGCGCGCCTATGATGTGCGCATCGCGCCGGGGCTTTTGGCGCAAGCGGGGGGCGAGATCGCGCCGCTGCTGCATCGCCCGCGGGTTTTCGTGGTGACGGAAACGCGCGTGGCGGGCCTGCATCTGGGCGCGCTTGAGGTGGGTCTTGCGGCAGAAGGGATCGCCATCGAGGCGTTGGTATTGCCGCCGGGCGAGGCCACCAAGAGCTGGCCCTTTCTGACGCAAACCGTGGAATGGCTGCTGGAACGAAAGGTCGAACGCCGCGATATCGTGGTGGCCTTTGGCGGCGGTGTGATCGGCGATCTGGTGGGGTTCGCCGCCGCGATCCTGCGCCGGGGCGTGCGGTTCGTGCAGATCCCGACATCGCTATTGGCGCAGGTCGACAGCTCGGTCGGTGGCAAGACGGGCATCAACTCGGCGCTTGGCAAGAACCTGATCGGCGCGTTTCATCAGCCGGCGCTGGTGCTGGCCGATATCGAGGTTCTCGGCACGCTCAGCGCGCGCGATTTTCTGGCCGGGTATGGCGAGGTGGCGAAATACGGGCTGCTCGGTGATGCCGGGTTTTTCAACTGGCTTGAGGATCACGGTCCCGCGCTGGCGGCGGGCGATGCGGATCTGCGGCTGGAGGCGGTGCGCCGGTCGGTGCAGATGAAGGCCGATATCGTGGCGCGCGACGAGACCGAACAGGGCGACCGCGCGCTGTTGAACCTGGGCCACACGTTTTGCCATGCCCTGGAGGCCGCGACCGGCTATTCCGACCGGCTGTTGCATGGCGAGGGGGTGGCCATCGGCTGCGCGCTGGCGTTCGAGCTGTCTTATCGGCTGGGGCTGGTCAGCCAGGAGGAACCGAGCCGCGTGCGCGCCCATCTGGCGGCGATGAACATGAAGCGCGACCTGTCCGATATCACGGGCGATCTGCCCGGGGCGGCGGCGCTGCTGGATCTGATGGGCCAGGACAAGAAGGTGCTGGACGGGCAGTTGCGGTTTATTCTGGCGCGGTCCATCGGGGAGGCCTTCGTGACTGCCGATGTGCCGCGCGATGCGGTGCTGACGCTGCTGTCGGATGCCCTGTCCTCGCCTTAGCGCCGGGCGATCACGCCGATCTCGTTCAGGGTGCGTTCGAACTCTGAGAGGCCCTGATCAAAACACTCGGCCTTGAGCGCATCGAACCGGGCCCGCAGCGCGCGTTTCTCATCGCCCTTGCAATCATTCCAGGGCCGCCCCTGCAAGGCCATGTGCAACACGTAATATCCGATGAAATGAGGGCGGGTGCCGGTTTGCAGCAGCCTGGCATAGGCGGCATCGGCCCCCAGGTCGCGCAATGTTTCGGCATTTTGAACACCGGCCCGCATCAGCGCCTCGGCAAATGCGGGGCCGATATTGCGGATCTCTGTCAGGTCTGTGGGCATGGCGGGCGTCCGGCTTGGGCGGGCCATCCCGGCCTATCAGATACTGGCCCAGTCCTGAAACCCGACCGGCGGATCTTTCTTTTGAGTGTCGGTCGAATTCGGGGCTTGTTTGGGTGTGGGCTTGGGGTTGGGCATGGCTTTGCTCCAGTTCGCTTCACTTTGCAGCCTGAGGCCATGCTGGCACCCAAATATGGCGAGGATGGGGCAGGATTATTCTGATGCGCGTCATTTTTAGGGGCGCGGCGCGGATGGCGGTAGGCCGGGGTGAGGGGGCGGTTGCAGATGACACCGCTTTGAAGCTGCGCAAAGTTGCGACGAATATTTTTCTTATACATTTCAAACCTGTCTGAATCGACAGGTTCAGGCTCACCGCGTTGTCGTCGGAGCGAATCGACGATTCGGCGGTGATTGATCACGCAGCGGAACCAAAACCATGTTTCGTGATGGATTGAAAAAAAGGCAATCTGTTCAAATTGCCGCCATATTCCCGCCACGGTTAACAGAGTGTTTCGTAATCGAGATCAATCCATTGTTATCTCTATGTAAACAGTTGGGCCCGGTTTCGACGCGACCGCGCGCATGGCTGCCTGTGGATAACTCTGGGGGCTATTCGGAAAACCACATATGTTTCAAATCATTAACTGATGCACTGGATTGCCCGCCCAGAACCCGCATTATCCTGACAGTCGCAACAATCGGCCCCGCAAGGGCACCGCAGGCGGTCAAAATCGGCACGCCTTAACCATGCCATGGCCCGAGTTCTGCCAAGTTTCGAACAATTTTCGCTTCCTTGGATCGGTCATCTCGGGGTATTTATTAGTCAGCCCAACTGGGGGGCGATGTCTGAAGGCCACGGGGGCGGCCGCACGAAACCAGCCGGTCGGAAGGATCGGCAGGTGGCATGTGAGCCGCGCGTATTGTGCGGAACCATGTGAGGGGGAACACTCTGCCAGGTGTGAACCCTCTGCACGGCGCGATCGCCTGTGGCCACCTGTCCCCGTCCCAGGCCCCTACGTGCGCCCGCCCTGTTCTTCACGCCGTCGCCAGCTGGTTGGATCGAAACGACAACGATCGCCAGGGGATGTGCGATGACCAAAGTCACAACGACCATCACGCAAGACTTCGGTGCCACGCAATCGCGTGACCCTGAGGGCGTTGTCTTTAGCACGGAAATTGGATCGCCGGACAGCCGCGCAAGGTGCGTGCCTCGGCGCGGCGCATTAAGGAGAAGATATTATGAGTGGTGAAATCAATCCCGGCACGGTTGACGGCGTTGTCGACGGCACCCCCGGCGACGATCTGATTGATCTGGGGTATCTGGGCGACCCCGAAGGTGACCGCGTCGACAATAACGACGCGATTCTTCCCGGACACGCGCCCAATGATGACGTGGTTCTTGCCGGTGACGGCAATGATACGGTCCAGGCCGGCCTCGGCGATGACACGATTTTTGGCAATGACGGTGATGACATCCTCGACGGCGAGGAAGGCGATGACGTCGTCAAAGGCGAAGGCGGCAATGACACGCTGATCGGCGGCGGCGGCGATGACACTCTGTTGGGCGGCGATGGCAAGGAATATGTCGAGGGCGGCGATGGCGATGATCTGATCGACACGCGCTTTGACACCAACCTGCCGCTGCCCGACCGCGGGTATCCGGGCCTCTTCCCCGGCGATGGCGACCCGCTGGATGGCCGCGACACCGTTGATGGCGGTGCTGGCAATGACACGATCTATACCGGTGACGACAACGACTTTATCGACGGCTGGACCGGTGATGATGTCATTTATGCCGGGTTCGACGATGACACTGTGCTTGGCTATGACGGCAATGATTATATCGTCGGCGGCGAAGGCTCGGATGTCCTGCAGGGCGAGGCCGGTGACGACACTATCTATGGCGGTCTTGGGCCGGGCTTCCCCGATGAGCTGAACATCACCGATGACGGCTCGGACGGCAATCCGATCGGCCCCGATGCGGTGCCTGATAACGGCATGGACACGATCGATGGCGGTGCCGGCAATGACGTGATCTTCGGCGAAGACGACGATGACATGATCTATGGCGGCTCGGGCGATGACACCATCGATGCGGGTATCGACGATGACTATGTCGAAGGCGGCACCGGCAATGATGAGATCACCGGTGGCCAGGGGGCAGACACGCTGCTTGGTGGCGATGACCGCGACGTGTTCCTGGGCGGCAATGCTGGCGACACTGTCGATGGCGGCGGCGGCGGCGACGATTACGACACGCTTGATCTGACCGGCTCTGGCCCGCTGCGGGTCGAGCTTGACCCCGGCAACCCTGAAAACGGCACCGTGACCTTCTTTGATGGCGGTGGCTATGCCCCGGGCAATGTCATCGGGACCATGGAATTCGAAGAGATCGAGAATGTGGTGCCCTGCTTTACCCCCGGATCGCGCATCGCGACGCCGCGTGGTGAAGTGCTGGTGGAAAGCCTGCAACCCGGTGACAAGATCATCACCCGCGACAACGGCATTCAGGAAATCCGCTGGATCGGTGCCAAGACGCTCAACCATGCCGAGCTGCGCCGCGCGCCGCATCTGCGCCCGATCCTGATCAAGGCCGGGTCTCTGGCGGATGGTCTGCCGGAACGCGACATGCTGGTCAGCCCGCAGCACCGCATGTTGGTGGCCAATGATCGCACCTCGCTCTATTTCGAGGAAAGCGAGGTTCTGGTCGCGGCCAAGCATCTGGTCAACCATAACGGTGTTCAGTGGATGGACACGCTGCGCACCACCTATATCCACTTCATGTTCGACCGGCACGAGGTTGTGCTGGCCGACGGGGCCTGGACCGAAAGCTTCCAGCCCGGCGACATGACCCTGGATGGCATGGGCAATTCGCAGCGCAACGAGATCTTTGAGCTGTTCCCCGATCTGCGCGAGCCGGCTGGCCGCGATGGATATGTGGCCGCCCGTAAGGTTCTGAAAGGTCACGAAGCGCGTCTGATCGTGCGCTAAACGCAGCAGGGATACCGGGCGGGCTTGGGGGCATGATCCCGAACCCCGGACCCGAAACGGGGCGGCATCTATCAAGGGTGCCGCCCCTTTTTTTCAGGGCCGTGCTGCCCGCCAGGCGGCCCATTCCTCGGGCGTGTCCAGATCGGTCAGCGCATTCTGGCCGGGCAGGGGGATCAGATGGACCCGCGCGCCATGACGTTTCAGCAGATCGCGCGCGCCCTTGTCGCCTTGGATGGCTTGCAGATCGGGCACAAGATCGGCAGGAAACAGCACCGGATTGCCCGGGCGTCCATCCTGCCCCGCCGCCCGCAATATCGCCTTTGGGGCCTGCTGTGACAGCGCGATCATCAGGTGCATGTCATGGGCCGTAACCTCGGGCATATCGGCCAGGACGATCAGCACCGGGCCCGTGACCCCGCGCACCCCCGCCTTGAGCGATATGCTCATGTCCTGATCGGCCGGCACCGTCACAATCTCGCAAGCTATCCCCTGCAGCGCCTGCGCCCGCGCCTCATTTTCCCGCGGCAAAACCACACGCAAACGACCCGCTTTTTGCGCCCGCCCGGCCATGACCCGCAGCAGGGGGGCATCGCCCACCGGCTCCAGCATCTTGTCGGCCCCGCGCATGCGGCTCGATGCGCCGGCCGCCAGCAATATGATCGTCGGCTCGGGCTTCATCCGCGCATCCGGGCACCATCAGGGTCAAAGAGCGGCTCGGTCACCAGACGCGCGGGTACCATCTCGCCCAATATCTCGATCTCGACCTGCAACCCCGCCACCGCGCGCTCTGTCGGCACGAAACCGAACGCGACCGACAGCCCGGCATGGTGCGAATACCCGCCCGAGGTGCAAAACCCCTGCACCCGGCCATCGAGCCAGATCGGCTCATAGGCAATCACATCGGCATCGTTTGCCTCCACGATAAAGGCGCAAAGCTTGCGATCCGGGTTCTGACCCGCCTCCGCCGCGGCCCGGCCAATGAAATCGGCGTTTTTCGACAGCCTCACGAACCGGTCCATGCCGGTTTCCGCGGCGGTGTAATCGGGCGAAAACTCGCGCCCCCAGGATCCAAAGAACCGATCCAGGCGCAGGCTCATCATCGCGCGCATGCCAAAGGGGCGCAGGCCAAATTCCGCGCCCGCCTGCCACAGGATATGCCACAAGGCGCGCTGCGCCATTGCATCGACATAGATCTCATAACCCAGATCGCCGGTATAGCTGACCCGCTGCACGATGGCGTCACAAAGCCCGACATCGAGACGCTTCACATCCATGAAACGAAACGCCCCGGCGCTGACATCGGCGCGCGTGACCTTGGCCAGCAGATCGCGCGCGCGCGGCCCGGCAATCTGAAACCCGGTGCGCTGTTCCGAGATATTCTCGACCCTCACGCCGTCGTCTGCATGCTGATCGAACCAGCGCAGGTGAAAATCCTGCGCGCCGTAACTGGCGGTCAGCTGAAATTCGGCCTCGTTCAGGCAAGAGACGGTGAAATCCCCGATCAGACGCCCCGACGGGGCCAGCATCGGCGTCAGGCTGATGCGCCCGGGGCCCGGAATGCGCCCGGCCATGATCCGGTCAAGCCAGTCGCGCGCGCCTGCCCCCGTCACCCGGTATTTGCCAAAGTTCTGCACCTCGTTGATGCCCACGGCCCCGCGCACGGCCGCCACCTCGCGCGCCGTCGCCTCCCAGGCGTTCGAGCGGCGGAAGGTTGGCGTTTCATAGCGCGCCTCGCCGGGTTCCGCGAAATAATTGGCCACTTCCAGCCCGTATTGCTGGCCCCAGACCGCGCCCAACCCGTCGAGAATGTCATAAACCGGCGTCGTTTTGTTGGGCCGGGCGGCGGGCAGTTCCTCGTTCGGGTAGGTCACGGAAAACCGGTTCTGGTAGTTCTCGATCACCTTGGGCAGGGTATAGCCCGGCGTGATCCAGCGCCCGAACCGGGCCACATCCATGGCGAAAACATCGCGCTCGGGCTCGCCGTTGATCATCCATTGCGCCAGCGTCAGCCCGACACCGCCGCCCTGGCTGAACCCTGCCATCACACCGCAGGCCGACCAGTAATTGCGGAATCCGGGCACCGGGCCGACCAGGGGGTTGCCGTCGGGGGCAAAGGTAAAGGGCCCGTGGATCACCGATTTCACACCGGCGCGTTCTAAAATGGGATAGCGGCGATAGGCAAATTCGATGCTGTCGGCCACCTTGTCCAGATCGTCGGGCAACAGCTCATGCCCAAATTCCCACGCGGTGCCATCCACCGCCCAAGGTTTGCAGGTCTGCTCATAAAACCCGATGCACAATCCACGCCCTTCCTGGCGCAGATAGCTTTCGCCGCCGGGATCCATCACATGCGGATGCTCGGTATCCCGCTCATAAATCTCGGGCAGGTCTTCGGTGACCAGATACTGATGCTCCATTGGATGCAGCGGCAGGTAACAGCCCGCCATCGCCGCCACCTCACGGGCCCAGAGACCGGCGGCATTGACCACATGTTCGGCCACGATGGTGCCCTTGTCGGTCACCACGTCCCAACCGCCATCAGCTCGCGGGTTGGTCTCCAGCACCTTGCAATGCAGCTCGATCTCGGCACCGCCCATTTTCGCCGCCCGGGCATAGGCATGCGTGGTGCCCGATGGGTCCAGATGCCCATCCAACGGATCATAAAGCCCGCCAAGCACATTCTCGACATTGGTAATCGGCGCAATGGCCTTGATTTCCTCGGGGCTCAGGATCTCGGTCTCCAGCCCCATGAACCGGTGCTTGGCGCGCTCGGCCTTCAGCATGTCAAAGCGTTCCGGGCTGTCGGCCAGCGTCACGCCGCCCACATGATGCAAGCCGCAGGACATGCCTGTCAGCTCCTCCAGCTCGCGATAAAGCCGTATCGTATAGCCCTGCAATGCGGCCATGTTGGTATCGCCATTCAGCGTGTGAAATCCGCCCGCCGCATGCCAGGTCGACCCCGAAGTCAGTTCCGAACGCTCCAGCAGCATCACATCCGACCACCCCAGCTTGGTCAGGTGATAGAGCACCGAACAGCCGACAACCCCGCCGCCAATGACACAGACCCGCACATGCGTTTTCATCGCATTTTCCTTTCTCTATCGGTTTGCGGCTATTCTAGGGACCAGTGCAAATCGCCCCGCAAGTCAGAAACCGACATTCGCGCTTCATCTTGGCAAAAATACCTTGGGGAGCGCGAGGGGTGAAACCCCTCGCCCCGGATCGGCGCGCGTCAGCGCGACGATCCTGCGTCAGATCACTCACATTTTCCGAATTTTCAGCTGCGTCAGCCGGTTCTGCGCGCGCTCCGTCACCTCGAACCTGAAGCCATGAAAATTGAACACCTGCCCGGTCTCGGGGATCATCTGCGCCTCGTGCATCACCAGCCCGGCCACGGTATTGGCCTCTTCATCGGGCAGGTTCCATTCGGCGGCGCGGTTCAGATCCCGGATCGTCATGCCGCCATCGACAAGAAATCCACCATCCGGCTCCGGGGCCAGATCGGCGGTATCCTCGATGTCGAACTCATCGGTGATCTCGCCGACGATCTCCTCCAGGATATCCTCCAGCGTGATCAACCCCTGCAACGCGCCATATTCGTCGACCACCAGCGCAAAATGCGTGTGGCGGCGCAGAAACTGGCGCATCTGATCATCCAGCGTGGTGGTTTCCGGTACGAAATAGGGCGTCATCGCCACATCGGTCACCGAAAACCCCGCCAGCCCGGCATCCGAGGCGTCGGGCCCGCGCACCAGCCGGTCCATCGCGCGCAGCACATCCTTGGCATGCACCAGCCCGATGATGTTCTCGGGCTCGCCGCGATAGACGGGCAGGCGGGTATAGGGCGAATGCAGCAGCTGGCTCAGGATATCTTCGCCGGCATCATCGGCGTCGATCATTTCGATATTCGAACGGTGCAGCATGATTTCTTCAACCGTACGGTCGCCCAGATCGAGCGCGCCAAGCAACCGATCGCGCGATTCCTTTTCCACCGCGCCTTCGGAATGGCCAAGCGTGATGGCTCCGGCGATTTCCTCGCGGGCCGACAAAACCGCGCTGTCGGGGTCGGTCTGCACGCCGAACACGGCCAGGATCGCGCGCACCAGAACCTGGACCATGGCCACGACCGGATAAAACACCAAGATCACCAGCTTGATCGCCCGCGATACCGTCGCGGCAGCGCTTTCGGGCCGGGTAATGGCGTAGGTCTTGGGCAGCACCTCGGCAAAGATCAGCACCAAAAGCGTCATCACCAGCGTGGCCAGCGCCACCCCGCTTTCGCCAAAGGCGCGGGTAAAGAGCGACGTGGCCAGCGCCGCGGCCAGGATATTGACCAGGTTGTTGCCAAGCAGGATCGATCCGATCAGCCGCTCGCTATCCTCGGTCAGGTTGAGCGCGCGCGCCGCTCCCGTTGCGCCGCGATCGGCCTGGGCGCGCAATTTCCCGCGTGAGGCCGCCGTTAGCGCGGTCTCGGAGCCAGAGAAAAATGCCGAGAGCACCAATAGCGACAGGATCGCCCCGGCGGTGATCCAGAATGAAGCGTCAAGCAGGGGGGCGAGGTCCGACATGGGGTCTCCGGCGATGGGTCCGCATTTGAAGTAATAGGTACAATCGTTATGGGCGGCGGCATGGCTGGGATCAAGCGGTGTGGTACCCAATGGGGCCGAATTGTGGCCCGAACGCGGATCTTTATGCGACCGCGCTGGCAGGGCAATCCTTGTGTAATTGCAGATGTTTGCGATCGATTGACGGTCGGGGCACAGGCATGCTCCGAATCGGAATGTGGCGGAAATTTGCGCAATTCTGCACAATTGCAGCCGAATTATGGTTTTGTTCGCGGGCGGGGCACAACCTAAGCGGGTGTGATTGGCGCAGCACAAAAAAATATCTGTTTCCTGCACGGGTCTTGTCACAGGTGCGCCACGATTTCGCCATGGTTCGCCCCGGCGAGCCGCCGCCAGGCCTGGGCGGCTCCGGCGCATTGGGGCTCTTCAACGATGCCGGGATCGGACCTATCCAAAAGGATAGATCGCAGCGCGAATTCTTGGACAGGTCGCCGCGAAAAGGTTAACCGTTTCCAATTGGGCAACAGCGAGCCTGGGGGGCGGCGGCAGGAAACACTCGGATCGCGCCACCCTTTGACGATTTTTTCGTCGTTAATCAAGGCGATATCGCCCAAATTCACGATGCACGCATAGGTTGTGCGCCGTAACCTTCAATTGACGCAAATGCGCCACAAATGCTTATTTGGTCTCGTGCGAAAGCGCTGATTGCGCCGTGACTTCGCGACAGATGAGAGATCCGGGGCTGCCACCCCGCTCAGGTGTCACGTTGGTGGGGACGGCAAAATCGCATCCGAAGGACTCGGCAGACTGCTCTGCGCCGGTTCGCACCCAAAAAATAATGACTCCAAAAACCAGCTGCGGAGGTCGCAGCAGCTGGCCGGGGAGCGCGTGTGTCTTTGCGCCCGATTGTAGGGTGCACCCCAAGGAGGGGATCACGTCATGTATGAACGTTTTCGGCTCTACTCGGAGGGCGAGGCACCGCATGCCTTGTTTCCGTTTGCCACGCGACAATCGTCGGGGGCTTACCGGCTGCACCTGAAACGGGCCTTCGATGTTGCTTTTGTCGTTCTGGCGGCCATCCCGGCATTATTTCTGATCGGGGGTTTTGCGCTATTGGTCATGCTGCGCGAACGCGCCGCGCCGTTTTATCGGCAAGACCGCGTCGGGCTGAATGGGCGGATCTTTGGCATGTGGAAACTGCGCACGATGGTTCCCGGTGCCGATGACGTGCTGGGCAGTTATCTGGCCACCAATCCCGCGGCGCGCGCGGAATGGAACACGCATCAGAAGCTGAAGAATGATCCGCGGATCACCGGGCTTGGCCGCATCCTGCGCCGCACGTCACTGGATGAACTGCCGCAGCTTTGGAACGTGCTGATGGGGGATATGTCGCTGGTCGGCCCGCGTCCGATGATGTGCAATCAGCGCGCGCTTTACCCGGGCAGCGAATATTATGTGATGCGCCCGGGCATTACCGGGTTCTGGCAAACCTCGCTGCGCAATGAGAGCAGCTTTCACGAACGTGCAGGATTTGATCAGGCCTATTTCCGGGAGCTGTCCTTTGGCACCGATATCCGGGTGCTCTGGCGCACAATCAGCGTGGTTCTGCGCGGCACCGGTCATTGACAGCCGCGCGCATCGCGCCGCTCGCCGCCCGGCCCCAGGCGGTCCAGTTCAACCTGTCCTCATAGACCTGTCGCGCATCCCGGCAGAGCGCCGCATGGGCCGCGGGGTCGTTGACATAGCGCGCCACCAGATCCGCGAAATCCCCGGCCCCGGCCCCAACGGGCAGGCGGTGGCCGTTTTCGCCGTTCCAGACCGGCACGCCGCCGGTATCCAGGCAAAGCGACGGCAGGCCATAGGCCGAGGCCTCGCAAAAGGCAAAGCCGTAGCTTTCAAAGGATGGCATCAGCAGGAAATGCGCCCGGCGGAATGCGGCCTCAAATACTGCCATCTGGGCGGGGTCGGATTTGTCGAGATGGGGATGAACGCGCAGGCCTTCGCGGCTAATTTCACCGGGCGGCGTGCAGCCGATCACGGTCAGGCGGGCATCAATGCCCTGCGCGCGCAGGCGCGCCACCGTTTCGGCGGTGATCCAGCCGCCCTTGGCCGTCCAGTCGCGCCCGACCAGCAGGATCTGGACCGGGCGATCCGCCCCGATGGGAGGGGGAGAAGCCGCCCCCGGATCGTCGATATTGGCCCCCCAGGGCAAGCTGCGCGAGCGGGCCGGATCCAGCCCATAGCGCGCATTGACCGCGTCGCGCAGCCAATCGGAGGGCCAGAGCGCCAGATCGAGGCCGGCAAACACCCGCGCCTCGGCCCGTTCGATCATCGGATCAAGGAGCCGCGACGGCGCGAACCACGAGCCAAAGCTCTGCCCCACCCGCGAGGTGCGGTAGATCGTGGGCGTGGCATCGGAGGAATAGGCGGTGACCATCGGATAGGGCAGCGACAGCCGCGACAGGGCGTGAAAGGAATAGGCGCAAAACAGCACGTCATAACGGCCCTGTGCCAGCTCGGCCCGCACCCCGCGCGCAATCACCCGGGCCAACGCCAGATGCAGCCGCCACCGGGCCCGAATGCTGAGGGCCTCGGGGGCCGCCAGAACGGCGCGGCGCAGCGGTTCGGCCAGACCCCAGGATTGGCCAAGCACGGTGACGGCATTGCCCTCGGCCTGCAAGGCGCGCAGCATCGCGGTATTGCCGCCCGAATAAAGCGTCGGATCGGACGGGTCGAAATCGCTGAGATAGGCGATCTTCAACTCTCTGTCATCCGCGCCCGTCATCGCACCCTCTTTGCCCGCGCGCCCCTGTCACGGGGCATAATTCTGCCGTAACTTGCCGGTATAAACCGGCTTGCCCCCCCTTTAGGGGGGAAACCGGGCATAAACATGACGTTTGACAGCAAAGGTTAACAAGACAGCAACATGCCCAATGCGTTTGCGTCCCTGATGCTGGTCCTGTGGCCGGTCTTTTCGGTCTGGCTTTTCGTCAGGCTGGCCCCGGGGCGTGCGCTGATTGCGAGCCTGCTGGTGGCCTATCTGATCCTGCCGCCGCCACCGGCCGGGTTCGATTTCCCGCTGATGCCGCCTTTGACCAAGCAGACGATCCCCAGTTTCGTGGCGGTTCTGGCGGCCTTGGTTTTGCATCGCGGGCAGCTCAGGTTTTTGCCGGAAAACCCGGTGGCCAAGGCGCTGGTGATCCTCTTCATCGTCAGCCCGCTTTTCACCGTGCTGACCAATATGGACCCGGTCTATTTCGGAGAGTTCGCGCTGCCGGCGCTGCAATTGCGTGAGGCGGTGGCGTTGATGGTGCAACAGGCGTTGGTGATCTCGCCGATGTTGCTGGCGCGCAATTTCCTGCGGACAGATAGCGACCTTAAGGATCTGCTCTGGGCGCTTTTCATCGGCGGCATGATCTATACGCTGCCGATGCTGCTTGAGATCCGGTTGAGCCCGCAGCTCAATATCTGGGTCTATGGCTATTTCCAGCACGATTTCGAACAGATGATCCGCCAGGGCGGGTTTCGGGCGATCGTGTTCCTTTATCATGGGCTTTGGGCTGCGTTCCTGGTGGCGACGACGCTGTTGGCCGCGGTCACCATCGCGCGCGCCGATCCTTCGCGCCGCGCCGTTGGCTGGTGGGTCTGCGTGATCTATCTGCTGGTTGTGCTGGTGCTGAGCAAATCGGTGGCCTCGCTGCTTTATGGCTTTGCCTTTGCGCCGGTTATCGCGGTTCTGACGGTCCGGGTGCAGCTGCATGTGGCCATGGTTCTGGCGGTGCTGGCGCTGGCCTATCCGGCGCTCAAGGTTGCCGATCTGGTGCCCGAGGCGCGGATGCTGGCGGGCGCCGAACGGATCGACCCTGAGCGCGCCAATTCGCTGCGGTTCCGGCTGGATAATGAAAACGTGCTGCTGGCGCGCGCGATGGAACGGCCGGTCTTTGGCTGGGGATCTTGGGGGCGCAACCAGGTCTATAATGGCGCGGGCGAGATTGTGACCACGACCGATGGCCGCTGGATCATCACCATCGGGGTCTATGGCTGGCTTGGGTTTCTGGCTGAATTTGGCTTGCTGAGCCTGCCGATCCTGCTGATCTGGCGGCGCACGACCGGGGTTTTGAGGGGCGCGATACCGCCCATCCTTGGCGGCGTTGCCCTGATCCTGGCGATCAACCTGCTGGACATGTTGCCCAATGCGACCATCACGCCGCTGACATGGCTCTTTGCCGGGGCGCTTCTGGGCTATTCCGAACAGATGCAACTGGCCCGCCGGCCCCGGCCCGCGCCGTTGCAGACCGTGCTATGAGCCGCGCCATGACCGACACCCCCCGCGTTTTGCTGATTGCCGAGGCCGCGAACCCGGAATGGGTGTCGGTGCCGCTGATAGGTTGGTCTTTGTCGCAGGCCCTGCGCGACGTGGCCGAGGTGCATCTGGTGACGCAGATCCGCAACCGTGACGCGATCTTGCGGGCCGGGTTGGTTGAGGGGCGCGATTTCACCGCGATTGATTCCGAGGCTGTCGCGCGCCCGCTCTGGGCGCTTGGGTCAAAGCTGAGGATGGGCGCGGGCAAGGGCTGGACCACGTTGCAAGCCATCAATGCGCTCTCTTATCCGCATTTCGAGCGTCTGGTCTGGCGCAAGTTTGGCCCCGATCTGCGCGCCGGGCATTATGACATCGTGCACCGGGTGACGCCGCTTTCGCCCACCATCGCCAGCCCGCTGGCCACGAAATGCGCGCGTATCGGCGTGCCCTTCGTGTTGGGGCCGCTGAATGGCGGCGTGCCCTGGCCGCGCGCCTTCGATGCCGAGCGGCGCGCGGAGCGTGAATGGCTGAGCTATCTGCGCGGGGCCTACAAGGCATGGCCCGGGCGCAAACGGTCGCTCGATCATGCCAGCGCGATCATCGCCGGCTCGCGTCATACAGCATCGGAACTGCCGGCGGCAATGGCCGCGAAAACCATCTATCTGCCGGAAAACGCGGTTGATCCCGCGCGCTTCTCGCGGGGGGCCGCGGGTGCCGGGGCGGGCCCGCTCCGCGCCTGCTTTATCGGGCGCATGGTGCCCTACAAGGGCCCAGATATGCTGATCGAGGCGGCGCGTCCGCTTTTGCATACCGGCCAGCTGCAGCTGGAGATGATCGGCGATGGCCCGTTGCTGCCCGCGCTCAGATCGAGCGCCGAGGGGCTGCCAGGCGTCACCTTTCACGGCTGGCTGGCGCATGGCGATGTGCAGGAGGTGGCGGCCACCACATCGCTTCTGGCCTTTCCTTCGGTCCGCGAATTTGGTGGCGGCGTGGTGTTGGAGGCGATGGCGATGGGGCTGGCCAGCCTGATCGTCGATTACGCGGGGCCGCCCGAATTGCTGGCCCCGGGCACCGGATGGAAACTGCCCTTGGGCGACCGGGCGGCGATTGTCGCAGGCTTCCGCGCCGAGCTGAGCCGCCTTGCCGATGCACCAGATGAGGTGGCAGCGGCAGGCCTGCGAGCGCAGGATGTGGTTGCGCGCGCATATACATGGCCCAAAAAGGCGGAACAGGTTTCACAGGTATATCAGTGGGTTCTGGGTCAACGCTCAGAAAAACCCGATCCGCTATCCGCGCTTGCAGGGGAGGATGCCCATGCCGCTGAATAGATCGCTATGGCTGGCGCTCATGCTCTGGGTCGGGCTTGCGGGGCAGGGCCGCGCCGATGAGATCCGCGCCTTTGTCTATGGCAATTCGCTGATCAACCATGTCTCGGGCAGCGATGAGACCACGGTGCCGTATTGGCTGGCGCTTTTGGCGCGCGCAGGCGGTCATGGGCTCAGCCTGGATGGTGTCTTTGGCTCGGGCCCTGAATTTGCCGACCGGCTGCCGCCGGAACCGAACTGGTCCTTTGCGGAAGTGCCCTCGGCCTGGGATGCGGAAACCATGGCATTTCGGCGGGCCGGGTTTAACACCATCATCCTGAACCCCCGCAATTTCATTCAGGATACCCCGCCCGACGCGCCTTATGCCTGGAACAATCCGCAAGGTGCCAGCCCGGTTTCGACCACGCTGCGGGTGTTTGACTGGACCGAGTTTCAGGCCCCGCGCGCGCGGTTCTTCATCTATGAAGGCTGGGCCGATATGGCGGCGATCGCCGATGGCTTTCCGCCCTCCGCGCGCGATCTGGCCCGTTACCATGCCTATAATGCAGGGCCCTATTCCGACTGGTTCCAAAGCTATGTCCAGATCCTACGGGACGCCCGCCCCGGGATGGATATCCGCCTCATTCCCACCGCCTCGGTGCTGGCGGGGCTGTTGAGCGCGCCACCGCTGGCCGAAATCCCGGCGACCGCGCTATATTCCGATGACGCCCCGCATGGCACGCCGACGCTCTATTTTCTGGCCGCCCTCATCAGCTATGCCGCGATCTTCAACGAGCCGCCGCCGGTGCTGGATCTGCCCGGCACAATCGACCCGCTGGTGGCCGCGAATTACGAGGCTATCGCGGGCCGGATCTGGGCCGAGGTTTCAGGATCGGCGCTGCAGGATCACGCGAGCCTTGCCCCCGAAACCGGCGTCACCGATCCGGCCCTTGCCATGGGGCTGAACGGTCTGGCCGATTGGTCGACGCAATTGCCCTTCATTGATCTGATGCGCGCGGCCCGGCCCTGGGTCGGGCATCTGCCGGGGCAATGGGGCGGCATGGAGGCGGCGGACATGCAGGCCGGCGGTTATCTCGATGAAAACGGCTGGCCACGGCAGATGCCGCCCGGCGTTGCGGCGTTGGAAAGCTTTGTGCTGACCGATCTGCCGCCCGAGGCGACCGGCACCATCGGGCGCTACCGCGTTACATGGCAGGGGCAGGGCAGGTTCCTGATCGGCGGGCGGGCCACGGATGTGTCCATGGCCGCAGGGGTGGGCTGGTTTTCCTTCACGCCCGGCGAGGGCCCGGTCGCCCTGCGGATCGAGGCCACCGATCCGGCCGACCCCATCCGCAACATCACCGTGATACGCCGCGACCAGATCCCGCTTTTTGAATTGGGCGAGGTCTTCAACCCCGACTGGATCGCCCGGGTGCGTGATCTGCGGGTGGTCCGCTTCATGGATTGGATGGATACCAACGCCTCGCCGCAACGCGTCTGGGAGGATCGCCCGCGCATCGCCGATTACACCTGGATCCGGCGCGGCGTGCCGGTCGAGATCATGGTGCGGCTGGCCAATGAGATCGGGGCGGATGCGTGGTTTACGCTGCCGCATATGGCCGATGATGCCTATTACCGGGCCTTTGCTACTTATGTCGAGGCGCGGCTTGATCCCGATCTGATTGCCTATGCCGAATGGTCCAACGAGGCGTGGAATTTCCTTTTCCCGCAGGCCCGGTGGGCCGCCGATCAGGCCGCCGCGCGGTGGGACGGGGCCGAGGGCGATGCCTGGATGCAATATGGCGGCCTGCGTGCGGCCGAGATGGCCGATATCTGGGCCGAGGTATTTCAGGGGCAGGAGGATCGCCTGATCCGCGTGGTCGCGACGCAAACCGCCTGGCCGGGGCTGGAAGAGGCGCTGCTGGAGGCTCCGCTGGCCCAGGCGGAGGGACGCGCGGCCCCCGCGCTGAGCTTTGACGCTTATGCGGTCGGGGGCTATTTCGGCTATGAGCTGGGGTCAGATGATTATTCCGATCAACTGCGCGAATGGATCGCTGATGGAGAGGCCACGCAGAGGGTAACCGACGCGCTGCGGCGTGGGTCTCTGGGCGAGCTGGTGGATGATTTCATCCCCTATCACGCAGGCGTCGCGGCGCGCTACGGGCTCGATCTCATCATGTATGAGGGCGGCACGCATATCGTGGGCCGTGGTGTCGCCGCCGAAGACTCCGCGCTGACCGAGTTTTTCACCGCCTATAATTACAGCCCCGAAATGGCCGGGCTCTATGCCGACCTGCTGACCGGCTGGCGCGCCGGCGGCGGCACGCTTTTCAACGCTTTTGTCGATGTCAGTGCGCCGACCGTTTGGGGCAGTTGGGGCGCGCTGAGGCATCTGGACGATAGCAACCCGCGTTGGGCCACGCTGGAGGCTTATAACGCCACCGCCGGATCGGGCTGGCGCGCCCGCGCGCCCGGGGCCTTTGCGCAAGGCGTCTACCGGATCGGCAGCGATGCGGATGATCGCCTGACCGGCACCGATCAGGCGGATGTGTTTCTGGCGGGCCGGGGCAATGACACGCTGATCCTTGGGCCCGGTGATCGCGCCCATGGCGGGCCGGGGCGCGACCGGGCCGTGTTGCCCGGGCAGGCGGCGGATTATGCGTTGGTCGAGGATGGGCGATTGCGCATCCTCAACGGTCCCGGCGGCCCGATCCGGCTGGTTTCAGTGGAAGAGGCGGAGTTTACCGACGAACCCGGCGCGCTTTACGCGTTGGATGCAGGCGGGGGATGAGTGATTTGTTACCCCTGGCCCCAGATTGCGTCGATCAGCATGTCGGCCCCGCGCGCGGCGTGGAACCCTTCCACGATCCGGGCCCGGCCCCGCGCGGCCAGCGCCGTGGCGCGGTCGGGATCATCGGCCAGCGCCGCGATGGCCGCAGCCAACGCGTCCGGATCTTTCGGCGGCACCAGAACGCCGTCAATGCCATCGCGGATCAGCTCGGGCACGCCGCCGGCATTGGTGCCGATGGTGGGAATGGCGCAGGCCATCGCCTCCATCAGCGCCACGCCAAGCGGCTCGTGCCAGCTGGCCAGCGTAAAGACATGCGCCGCCTGGATATGCGCCTTGACGGTCTCGGCATCGATCGCGCCAAGCAGGCGGACATTGTCCTGCAACCCAAGCTCAATAATTCTGGCGGCGAGGGTATGGCGATAGCCGGTGCCGCCCGCGTCATCCTCGCCCGCGATGGCCAGCTGCACATCGCGGCCCTGATCGAGCAGGAGGCGGGTGGCGGCCATCAGATCCTGGTGGCCCTTGACGATATTGAGCCGCCCGCAGGAGAAAAGCCGCAGCGGCGCACCGGGCTGGACCGGGATATAGGGGCCCGCGGGGGCCAGGATATCGGTATCGACGCCCATCGGCTGGATCAGCAGACGCGCGGGCAGATCGCCGGGCAAATCGGCCTGCATCTCGGCGCGCAGTTTTTCGGTGATGATGCTGGCAAAAGCGGCATTGCGCCATTTGAACGCTTGCGCGGACCCGTAATCAGAGAGCGGCCCGTGCAGGGTCAGCGAATAGTCGGGGCCGCCCATGCGCTTGGCGATGGCCGCCAGCAGAGTCGCGCGGCCGCAGGAATGGACATGGACATGGGCAATGCCGCGCGCGCGGCACGCGCCGATCAATCGGTGCGCGGCGGGGATCGACAGCATGATGTCGCGCCACGCGCCGCGTTCACGCAGCAGATCGCCCCAGGGCAGCCGGGGCAGGGCGGCAAGCCCGGCCATCACATCGGCGCGGCCGAGATAAGTGGTGCGCGCCATGGCCGCCCCCGACCAGTCATGCGCGATCAGGCCCGCAGGCGGCGGGCGGGTCGAGAAAAGATGCACCTCGATGCCGCGGGCTTCCAGCTCCGCGATCTCGCGCCAGAAAAAGATATGCGTCTGGCCGGGGAATTGCGGCACCAGATAGCCGAGTTTGCGGGTCAAATTGGGGCCTCGTGCGATGAGATCCCGGCCAACCTGCGGAAAAACCGGCCCGGCGTCAAAGGCAAAAGGGGGGCCCCATGATCTCGGTCATCATCCCGGCCCATAATGAGGAACGGCTCCTTGGGGCCTGCTTGCAGGCCCTCCTCGCCGCCGATCCTGTGACCGTGCCGGTCGAGGTGATCGTGGTGGCAAATGGCTGCAGCGACGCAACCGTCGCGGTGGCGCAGAGCTTTGCCGAAGGCATCACAGAGGCCGGATTGGGCTATCAGGTGCTGGATCTGCCCCGGGGCGGCAAACCGGGGGCGTTGAATGCGGGCGACGGGGCCGCGCGCCACGCCGCACGGGTCTATCTCGATGCCGATGTGACCGTGGCGCCGGGGATGCTGGTGGCGCTTTGGGCGGCGCTGGAGGCCCCGGACCCGGTCTATGCCAGTGGGCGCGTTTCGATCTGTGCTGACGGTCTGGTCAGCCGCCGCTATGCGCGGTTCTGGGCGCGGCTGCCTTTCATGGCGTCGGGCGTTCCGGGCTGCGGGCTGTTTGCGGTGAATGGCGCGGGCCGGGCGCGGTGGCGGGATTTCCCCGGCATCATTTCCGATGACACCTATGCGCGGTTGCAGTTCCGCCCCGATGAACGTCGGCTTGTCGATGCGCGGTATGACTGGCCCATCGCCGACGGGATCGGGGCGCTGGTGAAAGTGCGCCGCAGGCAGGATGCCGGCGTGGCCGAAATTGCCCGCGACTACCCGGCGCTTTTGCTCAATGACGACAAGGAACGCCTTGGCGCGAAAGGTATTTTCCGGCTTGCGCTGTCCGATCCGATGGGGTTTGTCACCTATGGGATGGTGGCCCTGATGGTGCGGCTGCTGCCCCGACCCCGCAACTGGAGCCGAAGCCGATGATCGCGGGCATTCGCAATCTGACCCAGGGCACAGGCCTGATGCCGCGCGCGATGCGCAGTGCGGGGCTGAACCTGATGGGGTTCGGGTTCAGCCAGGTGCTGCGGCTCGGATCGAACCTGATCCTGACGCGGCTGCTTTTTCCCGAGGCCTTTGGCGTGATGGCGATGGTTTCGGTCTTTCTGATGGGGCTGGCGATGTTTTCCGATGTCGGCGTCGGCCCGGCCATCATGCAGAGCAAACGCGGCGATGACCGTGATTTTCTGGACACTGCCTGGACCATCCAGATCATCCGCGGCACCTGCCTGTTTCTGGTCGCGGTGGCGCTGACCTGGCCGATGGCGCTCTATTTCGGAGAGCCGGACCTGATCTGGTATCTGCCGGTTGCGGCCCTGACCCAGTTGATCCTGGGCTTTCAGCCGACCCGATACGAGACCGCCAACCGGCACCTGCGCGCGGGCCGGGTGACGGTGCTGGATATGTCCACGCAGGTCATTGGCGTTGTGGTGGCCATTGGGTTGGCCTGGTGGTGGCAAAGCGTCTGGGCGCTGGTGATCTCGGGCGTGATTTCGGCCGCCGTTCAGGTTCTGCTGTTCGATCTGTTCCTGCCCGGCGCGCGCAACAGGCTGCGATGGGAGGCCGAGGCCCGCCATGAACTGATCCATTTCGGCAAATGGGTGTTTCTCAGCACCATCGCGGGCTTTGCCATCGGGCAGGCCGACAAGGTGGTGATCGGCGGCTACCTCAGCACGCATGATTTCGGCATCTACAATATCGGGTTCTTCTGGGCCTCTTTCCCGCTGATGATGGGCTCGGTCGTGGTGCGCAAGGTGATGATCCCGATCTACCGCGAAAGCCCGCCGGGCGCGAACCGCGAGAATTTTCTGCGCCTGCGCCGGATGCGGATGCTGGCAACGGCAGGCATGATCGCGCTGGTGATGGTGCCAGCGTTTTTCGGGCAATGGCTGATCGCGCTGCTTTACGATCCGCGCTATCTGGCGGCGGGCGGCGTGGTTGTGCTGATCTCTGCGATGCAGATCCCGGCCATAATAGGCGTGACCTATGATCAGGCGGCGCTGGCGGCGGGCGACAGCAAACGGTTCTTCGTGCTGGCCGCGACGCGGGCCGCGTTTGTCGTGGCGGGCATGGTTCTGGGCATCACCTATTGGGGGCTGACGGGGGCGTTGGTGGGGCAGGGCATTGCCATGCTTGCGGCCCATCCCGTGGTTGGTTGGCTGGCGGCGCGCCAGCGGGCGTGGGACCCGGCCCATGACGCCGCGTTTTACGTGATCGGGGCGGCGCTGGCGGCTTTGGCGCTTTGGCTGAACTGGCCCGTCATTGCCGCGCTGAGCGCGTTTCAGCAGGGATGAAGCCCGTCTCAATCGGCCACATCCGCGACGCGGGCATGGATCAGGTAATCCGGATCGCCGGTCATGCGATAGGCGGCCAAGATCTCGGGCATCTCCCGCGTGGCGGCGGCGGCCGCGGCGGTGCATGCGGGTTTGCCCTGCCTCTTTGAAAAACCCACCAGCCGCATCATCACCGGGCTTTATGGGCGCATCCATAATCGCGGAAACTGAAGCACGCTCAGCGCGCGATATATCGGTCGCGGCGGTGATTGAGGGTGATCACCATATTGACGATGGCCGCGCCAAGCGCCGAGGCCGCGACCACCGGCCAGTCAAATAGCGCCAATGCCAGGCCAAAGACCCCGGCATCAAAGGCCAGCTGCACATGGCCCGCCTTGATGCCGCGCGTATCCTGCAGATAGACCGCGACAATGCCCACCCCGCCAAGCGTGGCCCCATGACGAAACAGGATCAAAAGCCCCGCGCCACCGGTGATCCCCGACAGCCCGGCGGCGGCCAGCGGATGCAGAAACGCGATATCCAGAACCCGCGGCATCAGCGCCGATTGCACCGAGACGAGCGCCACGGCCCCAAAGGTCTTGATCGTGAACCGCGCGCCCATCCGGGCCATGGCCAGCCAGTAAAACGGCAGGTTCAGCAGGAAAAACACCAGCGCAAAGCTGCCCAGGCCGGTATAGGACAGCACCAGCGAAAGCCCCGCGATCTGACCGGTAAAAAGCCCGCCCGCCTGCAAAAGCTGCACGGTCAGCGCCATCAACGCGGTGCCCGCGATGAGGCCAAGGATATCTTCGAGCAGGGAATGCTCGGTTGTGGTGGGGGGATCCAGCAAGGTCATGGGATGGTGTCTGAAATGTTTTCGCGCCCCCCGTCAACCCCGATTGCGGCGGGTCGGGGCAGGCGTTCAAAGCAGCTATGAAAAAGGCCGGCCCCAACGCGGAGACCGGCCTTGTTTTCATAGTGTAGGAGGCGTTCAGCCTGCCAGTGCGGCGTTCAGGTTCTGATCGATTTTTTCGAGGAACCCCATAGTGGTCAGCCATTTCTGATCGGGCCCGACCAAAAGCGCCAGATCCTTGGTCATGGAGCCCGATTCCACGGTGTCCACGATGACCTTTTCCAGCGTCTCGGCAAAGTTCATCAGGGCCGCGTTGTCATCCAGCTTGGCGCGGTGCTTGAGGCCACCGGTCCAGGCAAAGATCGAGGCGATCGAGTTGGTCGAGGTTTCCTGACCGGCCTGGTGCTGACGGTAATGGCGGGTGACGGTGCCGTGGGCGGCCTCGGCCTCGACCACCTTGCCATCGGGCGTCATCAGCTGGCTGGTCATCAACCCGAGCGAGCCAAAGCCCTGCGCCACGGTATCCGACTGCACATCGCCATCATAGTTCTTGCAGGCCCAGACAAAGCCGCCGTTCCATTTCATCGCGCAGGCGACCATGTCGTCGATCAGGCGATGTTCATAGGTGATGCCGGCATCTTCGAATTTCTGAGCAAACTCGGCATCGAACACTTCCTGGAACAGCTCGAGGAAACGGCCGTCATATTGCTTGAGGATGGTGTTCTTGGTCGACAGATAGACCGGCCAGCCCAGGTTGAGACCGTAATTCATGCTGGCGCGGGCGAAATCGCGGATCGAGTCGTCGAGGTTATACATGCCCATGAACACGCCCGATGCCGGGGCCTTGTAGACCTCGCGCTCATCGACCGTGCCGTCTTCGCCGACGAATTTCATGGTCAGCGTGCCGGGCCCGGGGAATTTCATGTCGGTGGCGCGATACTGATCGCCAAAGGCATGACGGCCGATCACGATGGGCTGGGTCCAGCCCGGCACCAGGCGCGGCACGTTCGAGCAGATGATCGGCTGGCGGAACACGACGCCGCCCAGGATGTTGCGGATCGTGCCATTGGGGCTGCGCCACATCTGCTTGAGGCCGAATTCCTCGACCCGCGCCTCATCGGGCGTGATCGTGGCACATTTCACCGCGACGCCGATTTCCTTGGTCTTTTCGGCGCTGTCGATGGTGATCTGGTCATTGGTGCGGTCGCGTTCCTCGATACCCAGATCGTAATAGAGCAGGTCGATATCGAGATAGGGCAGGATCAGCTTGTCTTTGATGAACTGCCAGATGATGCGGGTCATCTCATCGCCGTCCATTTCGACGATCGGGTTGGCTACCTTAATCTTGGTCATATCTGCCCCTCGGCTATTTCATGTGAATCACGTGTCTGGGCGTGTCTCTAGCCTAAATAGCGGGGTCTGGAAAGATGGTATGCGATTGTATACCGGCGACGTGCTGTCGCGGCTGACCTATCGGAACGCCGGCGGTCGGGCGCAGGTGCCGCCGGGGTTGGCCCTATGTTGGGTGGTCGGGGGGCAGTGGCCCCCCGGGGAGCGCGGCTATTCGGATTTGGCCTTGGCGACGCGGGCCGCCAGCCATTTGCGCCCGGCTTTTTCCGACCGGCGGATCCGCACCGAGGTCATGAAGGCCTCCTGCAGGGTCTGGCTTGACGCGCGCAACGTGTTCGAGAGCTGGTCGATCAGGCGATCATCATCGAGGTCGATCTCGGCCTGAAGCGCGTCTTTTGCCAGCTCATCGGCCAGTTCGGTGACAAAATCCATCGGTGCCCTCAGCGTGTGGTTTCGGTCAGGCGGCGGCGGACATAGCCCTGAACGGACTCGATCATCGGATCCATGAACGGATCTTCAAAGAAATGGCCGGCGCCGTCCATTTCCTGATGCGTGATGGTGATGCCCTTTTGCTCGTGCAGCTTTTCAACCAGCAGATGCGTATCCTGCGGTTTGGCGACGCGGTCGGCCGATCCGTTGATCACCAGCCCCGAAGCCGGGCAGGGGGCGAGAAAGCTGAAATCATACATATTGGCCGGCGGGCTGACCGAGATGAACCCGGTGATCTCGGGGCGGCGCATCAAAAGCTGCATGCCGATCCAGGCCCCAAAGGAAAATCCCGCGACCCAGCAATGTTTCGAGTTCTGGTTCATCGATTGCAGGTAATCGAGCGCCGAGGCGGCATCGGACAGCTCACCAATGCCCTGATCATATTCGCCCTGGCTGCGCCCGACGCCGCGGAAGTTGAACCGCAGCACGGTGAACCCCATGTCGTGAAAGGCGTAGTGCAGGTTGTAGACCACGCGATTGTTCATCGTGCCGCCAAATTGTGGATGCGGATGCAGGATGATGGCAATTGGCGCGTCCTTGGCCTTTTGCGGGTGGTAACGGCCTTCCAGGCGGCCTTCGGGGCCTGGGAAAATCACCTCGGGCATCTTGCTGTCCTCGTCTTCACTGCCATTCCCGCGGGCGCGCGGCGCGATTGACGGGCCGGGCTGCGCAACCTAGAATGGTTCCAATATTACTCCGGCCTTACACGCCGGGTTGATCGCAGTTAAGCCTCCTGCCAGGAAAGGTCAATCTTATGCGCGGGCTGGAGCGGGCGGCAGCAGGGGAAATCCGATGAAATTGAGCACAAAAGGCCGCTACGCGATGGTGGCGCTGGCCGATCTTGCGTTGCAGCCCGCCGGTGCGCTGTCATCGCTATCCGATATTTCGAAGCGGCAGGACATTTCGCTGCCCTATCTGGAGCAGCTCTTTGTGAAACTGCGCCGCGCCGATCTGGTGGATTCGGTGCGCGGCCCGGGCGGCGGATATCGTTTGGCGCGGGCCCCGTCCGATATTCGGGTGGCCGATGTGCTGGCGGCGGTCGATGAGACGGTGAATGCGCTGCATACCGGGGCCGGAGCCTCGGGCGGGGCGTCGGGCAGCCGGGCACAGAGCATGACCAACCGGCTGTGGGAAGGGTTGAGCGCGCATGTCTATGTGTTTCTGCATCAGGCGCGGCTGTCGGATGTGGTGCAGAACGATCTGATGCCATGCCCTGCCGTGCCGAACATTCTGCATGTCGTGGATGAGGATTGATGTGGCCCAATCCAGCGGCGTCGCCGAGGGCGGCAAGACGTTTATTGGATTATGTTGCGGCGTGAGCCCCATGTGACCCGGGCGGCGGTGTGCGTGGCAAGGTTTGCAGGTATTTGGGCCAAGATGAAAGAGGCGGCAATATGAAGGGCGCACGCGCTTATCTGGACTGGAACGCGACCGCGCCTTTGCGCCCGGAGGCGCGCGCCGCGATGGCGGCGGCGATGGATGTCGTGGGCAACCCCTCTTCTGTTCACGCTGAGGGGCGGGCTGCGAAGGCGCTGATCGAGAAATCGCGCGCCGAGGTGGCCGAAGCCGTTGGCTGCGATCCCGGCGAGGTGGTGTTCACCAGCGGAGCGACCGAGGCGGCCTCGGTCCTGGGGCGCCGTCCCTCCACCTGCGACGTGATGGTTCAGGACACGGCCCATGATTGCCTGTTGGCCCATCTTGACCTTTCGAACGGGGCGGCGCGCCCCGATGGGCCGGGCCATACGCTTGCCATGGGGTTGGCCAATAGCGAGACCGGCGTGATCACCGAACCGCCAGCGCGGGGGGATGCGGGGCTGCTCTATGGGGCCCGCCATGCCAGTTGGCTGCTGCTGGATGTCGTGCAGGCGATTGGCAAGATCCCATTTTCCTTTGCCTGGAGCGGGGCCGATATGGCGATTGTCTCGGCCCATAAATTTGGCGGCCCCAAGGGGGTCGGGGCGCTGATTGTGCGAAACGGGCTGGAGATCGAGGCGCTGTCGGTGGGCGGCGGCCAGGAAATGGGACGCCGCTCGGGCACCGAGAATGTGATCGGCATTGCCGGATTTGGGGCCGCGGCACGGGCTGCGACGCAAGATCTGGCCGATGGGGTGTGGGATCAAGTTGCCGAATTTAGAAATATTCTAGAATTGGCACTGGACGCCGGTGAAAACGGGACTATTTTAGTCGGGAAAGGCGCGCGACGATTGCCGAACACGACCTGCCTGATCACGCCGGGGTGGAAAGGCGAGACACAGGTGATGCAGATGGATCTGAACGGGTTTGCCATTTCGGCGGGCTCGGCCTGTTCCAGCGGCAAGGTCCGGTCCAGCACCGTGTTGCGCGCGATGGGGTTTGATGAGGAGCAGGCGGCCAGCGCCATCCGCGTCTCGATCGGGCCTGCGACGACAAAGGATGAGGTCTTGCGCTTTGCCGATGCGTGGACGGCCAGCCTGAAACGACATCGGGCGCGCGTCGCCTGAGGCCCCGGAGGGCCGCAAATGAATTTTGATGCCCGCCGGTTTCAGGTTGGGACCGAAGAGATAAGGGAGCCCAGATATGGCGATTGCCGAAACTGACGTGCGCGACGGCGTGGACCGCGAGACCGTAGAAACCGTCCAGGCCATGGGCGGTAAATACAAATACGGCTGGGAAACCGAGATCGAGATGGATTACGCGCCCAAGGGCGTGAACGAGAACATCGTCCGGCTGATTTCCGAGAAAAATGGCGAGCCGGAATGGATGACCGATTGGCGGCTGCAGGCCTTCAAGCGGTGGAAGCTGATGACCGAGCCCGAATGGGCAATGCTGCATTATCCCAAGATCGATTTTCAGGATCAGTATTACTATGCCAAGCCCAAAAGCATGGCCGAGAAACCCAAGAGCCTGGATGAGGTCGACCCGAAGCTGCTGGAGACTTACGCCAAACTGGGCATCCCCCTGCAGGAACAGATGATCCTGGCGGGTGTTGAGGGGGCCGAGGCCGCGCCTGCCGAGGGCCGCAAGGTGGCGGTCGATGCGGTGTTTGATTCCGTCTCGGTGGGGACCACGTTTCAAAAGGAGCTGGCAGAGGCCGGGGTGATCTTCTGCTCGATCTCGGACGCGATCCGCGATCATCCCGAGCTGGTCAAGAAATACCTCGGATCGGTGGTGCCAATCACCGATAATTTCTATGCCACGCTGAACAGCGCCGTGTTCTCGGATGGATCGTTCGTCTATGTGCCGCCCGGCGTGCGCTGCCCGATGGAGCTGAGCACCTATTTCCGGATCAATGCCGAGAATACCGGCCAGTTCGAGCGCACGCTGATCATTGCCGATAAGGGCTCTTACGTCAGCTATCTGGAAGGCTGCACCGCGCCACAGCGCGATACCAACCAGTTGCACGCCGCCGTCGTTGAGCTGGTGGCGCTGGAGGATGCCGAGATCAAGTATTCCACGGTGCAGAACTGGTATCCGGGCGATGAGAACGGCGTTGGCGGCATTTATAATTTCGTCACCAAGCGGGCCGATTGCCGGGGTGACCGGTCCAAGGTGATGTGGACGCAAGTGGAAACCGGATCGGCGGTGACCTGGAAATACCCCTCATGCATCCTGCGCGGCGATGGTTCCCAGGGCGAGTTTTACTCCATCGCCATCACCAACAACTATCAGCAGGCCGATACCGGCACCAAGATGGTGCATCTGGGCAAGAACACCAAGAGCCGGATCGTGTCCAAGGGGATCTCGGCCGGCAAGGCGCAAAACATCTATCGCGGGCTTGTTTCAATGCACCCCAAGGCCCGGGATGCGCGCAATTACACGCAATGCGACAGCCTGCTCATTGGCTCCGAATGCGGGGCCCATACGGTTCCCTATATCGAGGTCAAAAACAACTCGGCCCGTGTGGAGCATGAGGCGACCACATCAAAGGTCGATGACGATCAGCTCTTTTATTGCCGCCAGCGCGGCATGGATGAAGAAGAGGCCGTGGCGCTTGTGGTCAATGGTTTCTGCAAGGAAGTGTTGCAGGCGCTGCCGATGGAATTTGCCATGGAGGCGCAGCAATTGGTGGCCATTTCACTGGAAGGATCCGTGGGGTAGAAAAGTTTTCCTGAAAACTTTTCGGGCCCGAAAATTCTTTGTTGAAGAATTTGGCGGCCACCGCAGGAAAGGACACCGCTTATGGTTCGCAGCTCTCTTGGTTCCGCCGTTCTGACCGGTGCGGCTTGCGCATGGGCGGCCTCGGGCCGGGGGTGCGGTTAATGGGCGCGTTCAACGATAACCGCCGCGCGGTTTTGACGGCGGCCCTGGTCACCGACAGCCCTTTTGACAGCCCCGATCTGGCGCTGCATCGCGTTGATCGTCTGATCGGGCGCGGGGCCGCCCCCGCCGACCTGCCCGAGGCTTGTATCGCCCATTTTCGCCATCACCAGCGCCGCAAGAGCGCCAAGGAGGATACATGATCGTCACCACAACCCCGTCCGTCGAGGGCCAGGCCATCGCCGAGTATCACGGCATTGTCGTCGGTGAGGCGATCCTTGGCGCGAATGTGTTTCGCGATCTTTTTGCCGGCATCACCGACATCATCGGCGGGCGGTCGGGGGCCTATGAGCAGGAGCTCGGCAAGGCCCGCAAAACCGCGCTCGATGAGATGCAGGCCCATGCCGTCGATCTTGGGGCCAACGCCGTCGTGGGCGTCGATCTGGATTATGAAGTGATCAATAACATGCTGATGGTTTCGGCCAGCGGCACCGCCGTCCGGTTGCGATAAACGGCCTGGAACAGAGATTGGGCCGAACTGCCCTGGAAGGATTAAAAATGCTTGAAATCAAGAACCTGCACGTGTCGCTTGAAGAAGAAGACAAAGAGATTCTGAAAGGTGTCGACCTGAGCGTCGAGGCCGGCAAGGTGCATGCCATCATGGGGCCGAACGGGTCGGGCAAATCGACGCTGAGCTATGTCCTGTCGGGCAAGGGCGGCTATGAGGTGACGTCGGGCGGGGCCACGCTCAAAGGTGCCGATCTGCTGGAGATGGACCCCGAGGAACGCGCGGCGGCGGGGCTTTTTCTGGCCTTCCAATACCCGGTCGAGATCCCCGGAGTGGGCAACATGACCTTTCTGCGCACTGCGGTGAACGCGCAACGCAAGGCGCGTGGTGAGGATGAAATGTCGGCCGCCGAGTTTCTCAAGGTGATCCGGGCCAAGGCCAAGGATCTCAAGATCGACGCCGAAATGCTGAAGCGCCCGGTCAATGTGGGCTTTTCGGGCGGCGAGAAAAAGCGCAACGAGATCCTTCAGATGGCGATGCTGGAGCCGTCGATGTGCATTCTCGATGAGACCGATTCCGGGCTTGATGTCGATGCGATGAAGTTGGTGGCCGAGGGCGTGAACGCACTGCGCGATGAGGGTCGGGGTTTCCTGGTTATTACGCATTATCAACGGCTTCTGGATCATATCCAACCCGATGTCGTGCATATCATGGCCGCGGGCCGGATTGTGAAAACGGGCGGGCCCGAGCTTGCGCTTGAGGTCGAGCAGAACGGTTATGCCGATATTCTGGCGGAGGTGGCGTAATGGCCAATCCGGCACCGAAAACCGACCCGCTCGATGCGCGGCTGGCGGGGCTTGCCTTGCCCGAGGGCGCAGGTTGGGCCAATGCCGCGCGCGCGTCGGCCCTGACCCGTCTGCGCGGCATGGGCCTGCCCGGCAAGCGTGATGAGTATTGGAAATTTACCGATCCAGCCTCGCTCAATCAGCCCGCAGTCCCGCGCGCGAAATGTTTTGTGACTGATGAGGCGCTGCCATTTGCCGAGCTGGACCGGTTGCGGATCGTGTTTGTTGATGGCGTGTTCGATGCCGCCGCCAGCGATGATCTGGCGATGGAAGGCATCGAGATCGAGCTGCTATCTGATGCCACGGCGCGCGATATCCACTGGGCGCGCGATCTCTATGGCGTGTTGGAAACCCGGGGCCAGAGCCCGGTGACCCGGCCGCATGCGGCGCTGAATACGGCCTATGCCGAAAACGGGGTGGTGATCCGGGCGACGGGCCGGGTCGCACGACCGGTCAGCCTGATTTATCTGCATGCCTCGGAAACCTCCGATGCGATCCTGCATCATGTGGTAAAAGTCGAGGACGGGGCCAGCCTGACCATCCTGGAAAACGGGCCCGCCGCGGCGCGGTTTTCCAAATCGATGGAGGTCGAGGTCGGCGACGATGCCGCGTTCCACCATATCCGCCTGCAGGGGCGCGACCATGAACGCCGCGCCGCGACGCATATGTTTGCCCGTCTCGGGGCCCGCGCGGCCTATAAATCCTTCACGCTGACGGTAAACGGCGTGCTGACGCGCAACGAACAGGTGGTGGAACTGACCGGCGACAATGCCCTGGCCCATATCGCGGGCGCGGCTCTGGGCGATGGCGCAACGGGTGCTTTTCACCATGATGACACGGTCTTTGTGACCCATGACGCGGTCGATTGCGAAAGCCGGCAGGTGTTCAAGAAAGTTCTCAGAAACGGGGCCGAGGGCGTGTTTCAGGGCAAGATCCTGGTCAAGCCCGAGGCGCAGAAAACCGATGGCTATCAGCTGAGCCAGGCGCTGCTACTTGATGACAATGCCAGCTTTCAGGCCAAGCCCGAGCTGGAGATCTATGCCGATGACGTGCAATGCAGCCATGGCTCGACCACCGGCGCAATTGACGAGGAGGCGCTCTTTTACCTGCGCGCGCGCGGCGTGCCCGAGGGTGAGGCCACCGATCTTCTGGTGCTGGCCTTTTTGGCCGAATCCATTGATGAGATCGAGGATGAGACCTTGCGCGCGGATATCCTGACCCGGCTGCAAGGCTGGTTGGATCGACATCGGGGGTAGCCGGCAATGGCTGTCACAACGCAAATCCTGCGCACATACCGGCATCCGCGCCGGGTGATGCGCGCGCTTATCGCATCGAACCTGTCCGATAACCGGCCCGAGGCGCGCGGGCTGGTTTATCTGCTATTGGGCTGCATCCTGATCTATATCGGCCAGATCCCGGGCCTGGTATCGGTGGCGGATAACGTCGAAGGTGGTGCCCCGCGCGATGCCCGGCTGGCCATTACGTTTTTTGCCTGGGTCTTTATCTGGCCGCTGATCTTTTACGCGTTGGCGGCGCTGAGCCACGTTGTGGCGCGTCTGATGGGCGGCAAGGGCCGGGGCGCGGATGCGCGTCTGGCGCTGTTCTGGACGGTGCTGAGCGTGTCGCCGCTGTTTCTTATTCGCGGCCTGGCCGAGGTTGCGGGCAACGCGGCGGCGTTTTTTGCGATCAACATCCTTGTCGCCGTGGCCTTTGTCGTGATCTGGGCCGCTACCCTGATCGAGGCCGAAACAGGCGTGGACACATGACCGATCTGCTCGATATCCGCGTTTTGCTGCGCATGGCGCGTCGCACCATGACCAACCCGCGGGGCGGGGCGCAAGAGATCCTGGATCTGCGCTTGCCGGTGCCGGTTTTATGGCAGTTTTTCGTGCTGCAACTGGTCATCTCGGCGATTTTGAAGGTGATCGTCTTTACCTTTTTTCCGACCCCTGAGGTTGACCTTGGCCCATCGGCGGCGATCAGTTTCACGGTCGTCGAGGCGGTGGCGGGCGTGATCCTGGTGCTGGCCACCTATCAAATCGGCCGTCTTTTTGGCGGCCATGGCAGCTTTGCCGGGGCGCTGGCGATGATCGTCTGGCTGCAATTCATCCTGCTTTGCGTGAATGTGGTGCAGCTTTTCGTCATGATGATCCTGCCGCCCGCGGGCGATGTCATCACGCTTCTGGCGCTGGCGCTGTTTTTCTGGCTGCTGGCGCAATTCATCGCGGCGCTGCACGGGTTCACTTCGATGGGCCGGGTGTTTCTGGGTATTGTCCTGAGCCTGATGGCGCTGGCCTTTGTTTTCAATATCGTTTTGGCGCTTTTGGGCGTTCCGATCGGATGAGGGATTTCACCCATGTATGATATCGACAAAATCCGCGCCGATTTTCCGATCCTGTCACGGCAGGTCAACGGCAAGCCGCTGGTCTATCTCGATAACGGGGCCTCGGCGCAGAAACCGCAGGCGGTGATCGATGCGGTGACGCGCGGCTACGCTGAGGAATATTCCAACGTGCATCGCGGGCTGCATACGCTCAGCAATCTGGCGACCGAACGATACGAGGCCGTGCGCGGCACCATCGCGCGGTTTCTGGGCGCGCGCGACGAGCAAGAGATCGTCTTTACCTCGGGCACGACCGAGGGCATCAACCTGATTGCCTATGGCTGGGCCATGCCCCGGATGGGGCCGGGTGATGAGATCATCCTCAGCATCGCCGAACACCACGCCAATATCGTGCCCTGGCATTTCCTGCGCGAACGCCAGGGGGTCAAGCTGATCTGGGTCGAGACCGATGCCAATGGCGATCTCGACCCCGAGGCGGTGCTGGCCGCCATCACGCCGCGCACCAGGCTGATCGCGCTGACGCATATGTCGAACGTCCTAGGGACCGTGGTCGATGTGAAATCGGTGGTCGCGGGCGCGCATGCCGCCGGTGTTCCGGTGCTGGTCGACGGCGCGCAGGCGGCGGTTCACATGCCGGTGGATGTGGCCGATATCGGGGCCGATTTCTATGCCATTACCGGGCATAAACTCTATGGCCCCTCGGGCTCGGGCGCGATCCATATCCGACCGGAACGGATGGAAGAGATGCAGCCCTTTCTGGGCGGCGGTGACATGATCCGCGAGGTGTCGCGTGAGGCCGTCTCCTATAACGATCCGCCGATGAAGTTCGAGGCCGGAACGCCCGCGATCGTGCAGCAGATCGGTCTGGGGGCGGCCCTGGAATATCTGATGGAGATCGGCATGGCCAATATCGCCGATCATGAGCGCGGCTTGCGCGACTATGCGCGCGACCGGCTGGATGGGCTGAACTGGTTGAATGTGCAGGGAAAATCGGCAGGCAAGGGAGCGATTTTTTCCTTCACGCTGGAAGGGGCCGCGCATGCGCATGACATCTCGACCGTGCTGGACAAAAAGGGCGTCGCGGTGCGCGCGGGCCATCATTGCGCGCAGCCCCTGATGGCGCATCTGGGCGTGACGGCGACGGCGCGGGCGAGCTTTGGGATGTATAACACGGCGCGGGAGGTCGACGCGCTGGTCGATGCGCTGGAGCTCTGCCACGATCTGTTTTCCTGAGATTTCCGGGTGCCGATCCCTACCGTTGGGTGTGGCCCCGATTTTGCCGTTGCGAGCACCCGATACCGCTTGTATACCCGCGCCTGAGCGGGACCCTTAGCTCAGCTGGATAGAGCGCTGCCCTCCGAAGGCAGAGGTCAGAGGTTCGAATCCTCTAGGGTCCGCCATCAAACATTTCTGACCTTCGAATCTCTCTAACACCTTGAATGGCAAGGTTGTTTCTGGGGTTCGAAGTCCTGTTTTCCGGCAGTAGGTAATGCGCTCGGCAAATGCCAGTTTCAGGACGGTTCTTTGCAGGGTCAGTTGACCTGATTCCCAGAGTTTCCAAGGGCTTGCGAGGAATTGACAGGCGAGTTCGAACAGTTGGTCGAAGCCATGCGCGGGTTCGGCTTTATTTGCCAGTTTTTCCTGTGTTACGAGCTTTTCGCGTTCCAGCTTGGCGAGACGTTTTTCATAGGCCGAGATCACCGAAGGCATGCTGGCCTCGACAATTCGATCCAGCAGCCCATCGATTTGTTTTTCAATTCTTGTCTGACGTCAGCGCCTATGGGTCCAATTAGCCATATTTGATAAGAGAGTGTTTCTGGCTCATCGTGACCACTGAGGAGTGGAAGATGAGACAGACAACTGGGACGCGCAAAAGCCCCGGCGAGA
>Ga0316207_10001179_pt1 | contig 34062 bp, 31 predicted proteins | sample 6weekpyrite_MG_FD_204943 | JGI IMG/M metagenome (GOLD analysis project Ga0316207, IMG submission 204943) | Microbial mat bacterial communities from mineral coupon in-situ incubated in ocean water Damariscotta River, Maine, United States -... | ecosystem: Environmental > Aquatic > Marine >... | reverse complement strand
TGTAATTGACCTGCTTTCGACCATTTGAACAGAAACCTGCAATGGCAAATTCTTCACTGGCGGCATCGAGAGCTTCCGCCAGCAATAAGACGGAATTACGCATCAGCTCTGATACGCTCATTGCAGTGCCGCTTACCGCATTATTCGTCGATTCTGACAAATCCAGCAGAATTGAAATAGACAAACTCTTATCGTGCCGGAAGTCATTACGCATAAAGACGCGTTCATCTGGCTGTGCTCCCGAGCGCATCGCTACCATTGAAGATATCACCAGATCCATATCCAGCTCGTCGCCTTCTTCCAGTCTGGTTCTACGCTGTCGTCTCAGCATCTGCATTTTTCTGGCGATTTTCCGCATACGCATCAACACATTCTTCTGCTCAGATAACAGCGTATCAATTAGACGATTATCCACGTACCTGGCTTTTTCATGTTTCAGTTTGCACCAGTCCTGTCTGTATATATGCGTTCTGTAATCCCACTCGGCATAGCTGATTACCTGTTCTTCCTGCGAACTGATATGCCTCAAGTACTCCAGCCCCTCTGCAGCCTGATTAAGTAAGCTGCCATCGCTGTTCACTGTTTCTAGCTCTGTGAAATTATATTCAGCACCCTGCTCACGCTCCTGCAGTTTCTTATAATGAAGATCAGTCTCGACATCACCCTGTGTCGATGACGACTGATCTCTTTGCTCTTTCACTTCCAGCCAGAGGCAGCTATTGTCATCTCTATAGGCAATGACGGGTTCATATTTTCCCGAATTTAATGGCATGCGCATCTGCCCGAGATCATTTGCCAGCATCATACCTATGACGTGCGATTGCGCTGAATCTGCAAACAGTTTTTTATTGCCCAGGATTAATGATCGGCCTTTGTTAACCCAGGCTGATTCATCTATATAATTTTTATCGAGCACGCTTTTTGATAACCTTGCCAGCAATCCAGTGGTTGAACTCATCTGACTATCTACAGGTTGATGAAATGATAACCATAGTTTTCTTAAGCCTGGAAAGTGATTCATGGCAATCTGCTCGATGCGTAAATCTTCAACCAGGCCAATAACCACACGTTGCAACAGATTAATATCAGCTACCTCATACTGTCTGCTTTTATAAATAATATGCAGAGACGCATGAACAGCGGCCGCCCGATAAAAATGTAATCTTGTATATTGGCTGTGCAAATTGTTCAGCTGGTCCAGCCTGGAAGGCAGGCTGATTTGTGCTGCGGTAAGTAAGACACGTGAGAATAGCTCTTCATCACATGACTGCAAATAAATACCTTTTGCCCATAAGGCACGTAGATATAACTCGATACTTTTTTTACAGTTTGATAGCCGCTCGTTTGATTTTGATGTGCTAAGTGACATAAAACAGCCTCACTGAGGACAGAGCCTCAGTGAGTACTATCTTTATTTGTGAGAGGTATCGGTATTCTCATTAGGAATACCATCTATAGGACATTCTGCCGTACCCACTGTATTTCGCGTAATACTTTCTACATCATCTTTGGCTTTCTGAGGATCATTCACCCAGGTCTTGTAGAATTCATATGGGCATTCAGCAACCCCTTCTGAGTCTTCGCCAGAATTTATCTTTCCTGTGTAACCTCGATGTAAAAGTTTGAATAAATGATTCTGTGACTGCCAGTTTTTGCGTGCATCACGAATTTGAGATGTTGATAACTCAGCATACTGTATGCCGTAATCTTCCTCAGCACATTCACCCAGTGTTCTGCCATCAAAGCCGACAATGGCCGAATGCCCAAAGTAAGAATAGACACCGTCAAAACCCGTTGCATTTGCTACGGCCACATAAGTATTATTCATCCATGCCATCGCTTTAGCGACAATAATCTGCTGTTCTTTCGATGGATACATATAACCCTGGCAGCGTACAATAAGTTCTGCACCGCGCATCGAGCAATCACGCCATATTTCCGGGTAGTTACCATCATCACAGATAATCAGGCTAATTTTTAAACCTTTAGGCCCTTCAGAAACATATGTACAGTCACCCGGATACCAGCCTTCAACCGGACACCATGGCATAATTTTTCTATATTTCTGAACGATCTCACCTTCATTATTCATCAAGATAAGCGTGTTATACGGTGCCTTATTAGGGTGCTCTTCATGTTGCTCACCCGTCAGTGAAAACACGCCCCACACATTGGCTTTTCTACAGGCCGCTGCAAATATTTCAGTTTCATCACCGGGAATGGTTGATGCTGTCTCGTACATTTCTTTCGCATCATACATAATGCCATGTGTACTGTATTCGGGAAATATCACCAGATCCATACCTGGTAGTCCCTGTTTCATACCAACAACCATGTCTGCAATATTTCTGGCATTATCCAGTACTTCAGCTTTGGTATGTAAACGCGGCATTTTATAATTTACTACCGCAACACCTACTGTATCATCACTTGATGAAATATCACCATGTCTCATAACTGGCCTCTATAAATTTAATTAATTACACAGACAAATATTTACTAATTTGTTCTGTATCTACATTTTCACGAAGATCTTCGTGAATAAAATTACCCTTATCTATCACGATCAGACGATCCGCGATCGCCATCGTGAAGCTAAGCACCTGCTCAGATACGATGATGGTAATATCTCGCATCTTCTGTATTTCATTCAGGATATTTGCGATATCCTTAATAATAGAAGGCTGAATACCCTCGGTAGGTTCGTCAAGCAACAGCACTTTAGGGTTTGTTACCAGTGCACGCGCAATGGCTAACTGCTGCTGCTGGCCACCAGACAGATTTCCACCTTTACGATGCCGCATCTCATGCAGCACAGGAAATAACGCAAAAATGTCATCCGGTATTTTCTTAAGGCCTGAAACCTCCATACCTGTTTCAATATTCTCCTGAACCGTTAATGTCGAAAATATCATACGTCCCTGTGGCACATAGGCAATTCCATTCTCGACCCGCTGATAACTCTCATTCGATGTAACATCCTCTCCATCGATTTTTATACTACCTTTTCCTGCTTCTAAAATTCCGATCAACGATTTAAACAGTGTGGTTTTCCCCATACCATTACGACCCATAATCGCAAGTGTTTCATTTTTTTTCGCTTCAAAGCTAATGCCATGAATCACTTCACTTTGGCCATAACTCACATGAAGATCTGATACTTCAAGCATGACAATACTCCTAACTAGTGCCCTAGATATACTTCAATTACATTGGGATCATTCTGAACAGTTTTCATATCACCTTCTGCAAGTATCTTGCCCTGGTGAAGCACAGTGACCTTATGCGCAATTTTTTCCACAAAATCCATATCATGCTCAATGACCAGTACTGACCTGCCCTTACAAATCCTGTTCAATAGCTCAGCTGTCTGTTCACGTTCTTTTACACTCATACCGGCCACGGGCTCATCCAGCATCAGCAGTTCGGGCTCCTGAATCAGCAACATACCTATTTCTAACCACTGCTTCTGTCCATGACTCAGTAAAGCCGATTCCATATCCAGAAACTCTTCGAGGAATATTTCTTTCGCAACTTCGCGTATCCTCGTATCCACTTCTTCGTCACATTTGAAGGTAAGTGATCCAAACACACCTCGACCCCGCGGAAACGAAACTTCCAGATTGTCATATACACTTAGATTTTCATAAATGGATGGAGTCTGAAATTTACGCCCAACACCTGCATGCACAATTTCATGTTCTGCAAGTTTTGTAAGCTCTTTATTTTTAAACTTAATACTGCCTGACGTTGATTTTGTTTTTCCACAAATCAAATCGAGCACCGTGGTTTTACCCGCTCCATTAGGGCCGATAACAACACGTAGTTCATCTTTATCAACATATAAGTTCAAATTATCAACCGCCTTGAACCCATCGAACGAAACCGTCAGATCTTCAATAGCCAGGGTAAAATCTGTATTACTCATGATTATTCTCCTATACCGTTCCGTTATTCGCCTGATGCATCGGCTTTAGCAATGCGTCTGCTTTCAAGCATTGACTTCACCGCACCTACACATTGCATGTTCTTAATACATTTCAGCATCTTGCTACCATGCTTATCCCAGATACCCGCCAGACCATTCGGGAAGTACATAACGACTCCAATAAACAGGGCACCCATCAGATATAACCACAGTTCAGGGAATGATTCTGAGAACATGGTTTTACCAAAGTTAACCAGCAATGTTCCGTACACCACACCAATTAGCGACATGCGGCCACCCACGGCAGCGAAAATAACCATTTCAATGGATGGCACAATGCCCACAAACGAAGGTGACATAAAGCCAACCTGCAAGGTGAACATCGCACCACCAATGGCAGAAATCATTGCTGATATACAGAAAACAAATATTTTGAAGTTTGATACGTCATACCCTGAAAATCGCACACGATCTTCCTTATCACGCATCGCCAGTAACAGACGTCCAAACTTACTGGTTAAGATGAAACGACTAAGGAAAATCACACCGAACAACAGGAATGCATTGATGAAATACAGAATATACTTAGATGAATCATCTCTAATATCCCAGCCATTCAATGTGCGCAGGTCGGTAATACCATTAATACCACCTGTGTAACCCTGTTGGCCCACAATCAGTACAGTAAGAATCAGTGCAATAATCTGTGTAATGATCGCAAAATACACACCACCCACCCTACGCTTAAACATTGAGTAACCAATAATTAATGCAAAGATCGTTGGTACCAGTATTACAGCGGCTACCGTAAAACCAAAGTTGTTGAACGGTTCCCAGAACCATGGCAAAGAAGTTAACTGATTCCAGTCCATAAAATCAGGGATGCCGGGTGTTGACTGTATTTTCGTTGTTTCCGGATCGGATGCTTCAAGTTTAAGGAACATCGCCATACAGTAACCACCGAGGCCAAAAAATACTCCCTGACCCAGACTCAAAATACCCCCATAACCCCAGAGCAATACCAGACTCACTGCAGCAAATGCGTAAGTTAAATATTTACCAACCAGATTCAGTCGAAACAGATCAAGCGCCAACGGCAGTATGATGAATATCAATGCAGCAAGTACAGCAATGCCGATCGCTCCATTTTTACCACCTAAAAATCTATCGTATACAAAATTCATTCTAGTCTCCTGATCTTCTACTTACGCACTTTACTAGCGAACAGGCCTTCTGGACGCAGCATCAAAAAGATAACAATTGTCAGTAGCGTAATTACTTTTGCCATTGAACCGCTGATAAAGAATTCCAGAATGGATTGTGCCTGTGCGATTGAAAATGCTGAGGCAATCGTGCCAAACAGACTTGCTGCACCACCGAACACAACCACCATAAACGTATCAACAATATAAAGTGAACCCGTTGTTGGGCCTGTTGACGCGATCGTTGTAAACGCTGCACCGGCAATGCCTGCAATACCACAACCCAACGCGAAGGTCATACGGTCAACTTTTTTGGTATTTATACCAACTGCACCACTCATCACACGATTCTGTGTGGTAGCACGTACCCGCAAACCCCAGCTTGATTTAAACATCAGGTAATAAACACCTAAGGTCACAACCGCTGTTAATCCAAGCACGAACATTCCATTGATGGGAATGTCGATCATTTCTGTCGGCGCATAAGACCCCATCAACCAGTCTGGCAGTGTTGGGCTTACTTCTCGTGCACCAAAGATCGAACGGAAGCTTTGCTGCATAATTAAACTTAAACCCCAGGTCGCTAAAAGCGTATCCAGTGGCCTTTTATATAAATGTCGTATCAACGCAAACTCTGCGAGATAACCGAGTATTCCTGCAATAATGAAAGACAACACAATTGCAAATATAAAGTAGTATTCTATAAAACCTGGAAAATACTCTTCACTTATAACTGAAAGCAGATAGGTTGTATAAGCACCTACCGCCATAAACTCACCATGGGCCATATTTATCACGCCCATTTGTCCAAATATAATCGCCAGACCCAGTGCCATAAGTAAAAGCACACTAAACAGACTGAAGCCAGCGAAGCCCTGCATCGCAAAAATTGATAGTAATTCCTGTGCTGTATACTCACCCATGACAAATACTCCGCAATATTTCTTACTAACTTATATAAAGTTCTAATAACTACCTGGTTACCAAGTCGGGCTGGCTGTTAGCCAGCCCGATCGATTAGGAATATCGACTAAGCTTATTGATAACCTTTAGGGAATGGATTTGGTTCAATCAGATCAGATGTGTATACAACTGTCGCCTGACCATCTTTATTCCATTTAGCAACGCGTGCCTTACTCCATAAGTGATGATTTTTATGTAACTTCACATAGCCTTCTGGTGCGGTTGTTAGCTCAATATCACCTTTTTCAGATTCAGCAACCACTTTATCTACATCAAAAGAACCGGCTCTTTCTACCGCAATTTTCCATAACCAGGGACCAAGGTATGCAGCCTGCGTTACGTCACCAATTACGCTGTCATCACCATGCATTTCTTTAAATGCCTTAACGAACGCTTTGTTGTTTTCGTTATCCTGGCTCTGGAAGTACTTCATGATTGAATAAAAACCTTCAAGGTTTTCACCACCTATACCTAATACTTCATCCTCAGTTACTGAAATTGTTAGCAGAGTTTGCTTCTTAGCTGTAATACCGGCTGCTTTAAGCTGCTTGAACCATGCAACATTACTACCACCTACAACTGCGGCATAAATTACATCAGGCTTTTTAAGACGGATTTTGTTAATAACTGAACCGAACTGAGTGTTACCCAGTGGCTTATATTCTTCACCAACCACTTTTCCACCCAGTACATTTTCGATGTGCTTACGTGCAATTTTCATCGAGGTACGAGGCCAGATATAGTCAGAACCAATCAGATAGAAAGTTTTAGCACCTTTCTCTTTTGCTACCCAGTCAAGACCCGCAAGAATCTGCTGTGTTGCTTCCTGGCCTGTGTATATAACGTTTTTAGATTGCTCAAGGCCTTCGTAGAAAGTTGGGTAGTAAAGAAGACCATTTTCTTTTTCGAAAACAGGCAATGCCGCTTTACGAGATGCGGATGTCCAGCAGCCAAATACTGCAGCTACTTTATCTTTAACTAGCAGCTTACGAGATTTTTCCGCGAATGTTGGCCAGTCACTAGCACCATCTTCCTGGATAATTTCAATTTTACGACCCAGGATACCGCCCATTTCGTTAATCTGTTTAATTGCCAGTTTTTCTGCTTCCTGCGCGCCTGTTTCACTAATTGCCATGGTGCCTGTTAGTGAATGTAAGATGCCAACCTTTACAGTGTCATCTGTTACAGCCAAACCAGTATCATTAACACCGGCTGATGCGGATACCATATGCGTTGCGAGGGTAACCCCTAACGCAGCGCCTAAAATATTTCGCCATTTTGATATTGCGAATTTAGATTTCATTTCAAACCCTCTAACTTAAGAAAATTTTTATTACACTGAAAAAACACCCAACAATTGAATATCTTATTCAATGACGGGAACCTAGCATCACTAATGCAACCACTGTGCCAAACAAATTATGTAAATCATTTATTTATCTGCTTCGCCCATAACTGCCTCTTTTTCGCACATTAATCACTGATATAACGTCACCGTTAATTTAGTTATTCTCATACACACACCTAATCTATTTTATTCGTGCACGTTTTTGTGCACTGGCATATGCTACGCATCATTTGCGTGCAATACGCTTTTTAGAGCAAAAAAAACGCCAAACACAATGCTGTGCCCGGCGCTTGCCACATAAACAAGGAATACAAAATATGAAAACGATTACATCATTGAATATCCGTTATTAACCTAGCATCCACGGTCGACTACCTTCTCTAATCTGCTTATATGCTCCCTTATTTTTCTCTTCGTTATGCGATTCATGATTACAGTTACTGTCACTGCATTCATGCTTTCGGGTAATTCGCCTGGGATCAAAAATCGCTTTTTCGTTTCTTTCCCTCGCTAAGCGCTCACTTTTTTTCAGTATCTGCAATTGTGGTGCGGATATTTTTCTTGGAGCTGGCGCATTACAGTCCGGGCATACTCTTAATGGCGAGTATTCGTCGAGAGACTGCATGACTCTAAATTCGTTCTCGCAGTCCGGGCATTTATATTCATACAAGGGCATTTCTTATCTCCTTAATTCACGAGGATTGAGGGCCGATAAATTTCGACCCTCAATCGCTTCGACAATTAGCTTGTTTTAGCCAGATCGCTTCCTGGTGGGATAATCGCAGTAGGCCCTTCTTCTTTCATATTAATGTCACCGTCAAATATTTCAGTCGGCAACCATAATGTTGCACAGGCATTTGGTATATCAACAATACCGCTAATATGCCCCTCTACGGGTGCCGTACCCAGAATGGCGTACGCCTGCTCACCGGTATAACCATGCAACTTAAGGTGCTCAATTGCATTCAGACATGCCTGACGATAGGCAACATGCGCATCAAGATAATGCTGACCACCGTCTTCATCAACCGAGATACCCTCAAAGATCAGGTAGTTACTGTAGCGCGGCTCCATTGGGCTTGGCTTGAAAATAGGGTTCTTAACATTGTATTTTTTCATGCCGCCTTTAATCAGGCCCACACGAATATCTAGGTACCCCGCCATTTCAATTGCGCCACAGAATGTGATCTCACCATCACCCTGTGAGAAGTGAATATCACCCATTGATAAACCACCGTCTTTTACATAGACAGGGAAGTACACCCGTGAACCACGAGACAGATTTTTAATATCACAGTTACCACCGTGCTCACGAGGCGGTACAGTTCGCGCGCCTTCTTTGGCGGCTTCTGCTGCAGCTTCAGGGGGCATACGACCCATCACTGCGGTTTCTGAATAAGGCAATGCGGCTAAAGGCGGTACGCGCTCGGGATCTGTGGCAACCAGGCCGCTTTCACGCTTGTTCCACTCATCCAGCAATTCTTTTGATGGCAAACAACCGATTAGACCAGGGTGCATGATACCCGCGAACTCAACACCGGGAATATGACGTGATGACGCATAAATACCATGAAAATCCCAGCAAGCTTTATTTGCTTCAGGATAGTGCTCAGTTAAAAAACCACCGCCATTTTCTTTTGCAAATAAACCGGTAAAGCCCCAGTCTGATTCTTTAAGAACACCGACATCGAGAATATCTACAACCATCAGGTCGCCTGGCTCTGCGCCTTCAACGCCAATCGGGCCACTCAGATAATGCACCTGAGTTAAGTCAACATCACGAATATCATCTGCACAGTCATCATTCTTAATCTGACCACCTGTCCAGTCCAGGCATTCAACTCTAAACTCATCACCCGGCTTAACCATTGATACCATCGGAATATCGGGATGCCAACGGTTATGAATCACACCATCCTGCTCATTAGCAGGCTTAGTTACATCAATCTTTATGATTGTATCCACTTTCTTGCGCCTCTTCTGTTAATTTAAAGATAAACAGTTTGCTCAACGTATACAGATTGTTTTTATTAAACCAATCTAAAATTCATAACTGTTTAGTAAAATTATTTTTGAGTACTGGCTATTCGCCATATGCTTTCAATACATTTATATAATCTCAAATGCATTCAGCAAAACTCTCTTCAGATGATTATGCACAAGCTATGCCATTTATTTTTCCCCAAAAAGATGCGCTATCCTGCGCGTTTATGATGCTTTTGTTATTCTTTTCTTAATGCTTTGCACTAAATAATTGCGCCGCACCTTAATACTGCATCATTTAGATACATTCACTCTTATAAACATAAACATTCTTTCATTATCAGGTATTACACCCACAGTAAAATCGTAATACTTACGATTCAGGGATATCTCAATAGAACCGATAACTGACTGTTTTTTATAATCTACTGATATCAATATTACGCACTTAAGCTCTGCCTAATACTATTCTATATTGATGATTTTCTTCGAATGAGCCTGGACTACCGACAGTCACTGTGCTCTTTTCACTATCTATTATTATTCACATGTCGTTTATATGTCATGATCCTACGTGATCTTTCTTTCACTCCGATATCAATACTTACTTTGTATGTCTTACTGTTTTTTATATATCGCGTATGAAAATAATCGGCTTATAGAGAAACTCATTTATCTTTTTTATCATTCTCATTAGCTGACTTTTTATATACCTTAGCCGCATTAACATATGCCAGCTTCACCGCGACCTCATCTGGCAATTGTTCTAACCAGTTACGTATAGTGCTAACAGCACTGTTAAATGTATTCCATCGTGATTTACTGTTGGTATCGACCCCCACCATAATGCGATCAGGATAGGTTACAAAAAGCTCATACCAGTCATCATCAATCATATTGTCTGGAGCTATTCGTTTATCTCGCATGGAAACATCAATAGATAGATTTGGGTATCGCTTAAGATAATCCGCAACTAAATCCGCGTAAGGATATGTACCGGCATGAGCCCAGATAACGATTTGGCCGGGTGCTAATTCAAACACGCGATCTATAACCACAGGGTCTGCATGCATCAATAATGGTAGTTTTTTTTCAGCAGCAAGGGTTATGACTCTTTCAAACACCTTACTGTATCGATCATTTGCAAATATGTGCAATTCACCAATACCACCCCAGTAATCATCTTCGAGCTGTTTTTCGAAATAGGGCAACAATGTTTTATCGTTTGTCCAGGTCTGCTTGTCGCTGCTTTCGCGATAAATGCTGAGCACAGGAATGATTCGCTCAGGTGCAAACTGATATAGCCTGGTCGCATACTCAGCAGGCGTGCCGATTACAACTGCATAAGGAATATCATTGCTATCTAATTTTTTTAGAATTATTTCTGGCGTATAGCGTCTTGCATCTTCAGCTGTATAATGCAGATGAGAATCAAACAATGGCTGCGCAACTAATTGCATTGACATTAGAAATATAAACAGGCCGTAGTAGTATCTGACAATCATATAAAACTCTATCTTTGTCTCTGCTTATAAACAGCTTTTTCCGTCCATCTAATATTCTAGCTTCATTCCTTATCAGCCCATTCACGTATTTTTCGTTTTAGCTTCTTCTCTACTTTATTACCGATCTCGTCCCAGTCTTTGCTGGCATCTGTTTTATTATCTTCATCAACCCATTCCTTTAATTTACGCATTACCTTAAGCTCTACTCTGTCGCCTATTTCTTCCCAGTCTTTATCTCGCTGTTTTCTCGCATTCGTTTTACAGCTTACATGTGAACTGCCGCCCCAGATACCTATAACACCTAACAAAAACCCAAAGTCATACCAGCCACCGGTATTGTTAATTTCGTATACAGATATCTGATCATTAAATACATGAATAATTAACGTGACAACTGAAATAACACCATGCCATATGCCGTACCAGAATCCGGCAGGATTATCTGTTGTAAACTGAGAGTCGCCCGCAGCACAGGATGTTATAGTCAGAAACATCGCAATCAATATAAACTGTTTAAACAAACGACCTATATTTGCACTCATCATTAAATCCTCCAGTTAAGATTTAATACGTATGTCTGGCTAATTTAAAGCATAGCTTATAATAATTACAACTGAAGTATATCCTTGTCGCTTAGTAAAAAGGCTGTTCTATCAAGCTTCCTTTTATTCGGTTGATTTATAGCTACGACTCACTAGATACCCTATGTTTTTATTCAGTAAATAAAAAAGCCATCATATAATGATGGCTTTTTTATGATTATCTCTTCTTCAATTTCTCCAGAAAAAACTGTCATCCATGGCACTAGATAAAATACTCAGAGTATTTCCTGCAGACTTACGTAACCTGAGTTTTACTACTTTGTATCGGTATCATAGTATTCATTCACCGGAGTTATGTTTTATTCAAAATAGAGGGACACTAGAGAGTGCCCCTCTATTTTACCAGTCAGCGATACTAAAGATCGAATCCATACGTCAGACCCATAACGATTGTGTCATCATAATCAGCACCTGTACGATCTTCACCCGCAACCGTATACTGAAGATAAGCTTCCGCACCTGTGGTTCCCACTGCATGCGACAAGGTAATGTTCAAATGACGGAAACCTGAAGTTGATGTTGTGGCACCACCCAGCTCAGAGTTGTCGTCATCATTATAGGTGTAGTAACCCAAATCAAATGCCAGACCCACTTCTTTAGGAAGTGCGAATCCATAACCCGCTTTCCAGTAGATATCACCCGCATTACCCCACCAGCCGTCTGTTAGCAGGTATTGCATGCCGACATAACCGTCACCCATCGAAACGCTGGCGGTTAATTCAGTTAAATCCGAATCATCGACACTAACGTACATATACTGTATCAGACCGATATCATAGCCAATACCATCAGCTTCACCCGCAAACCCCGCATAGAAGTCATTTTCAAAACCGGTTGAGGTGTAAGGAGAAGTACCTGTCGCATCATAGGTATAGCCCAGGTTTGAGCCCCAGTAACCTACATAAAAACCGCTGTCATCACTGTAATCAATCCCGCCCTGAACGGCCGTGCCAGCATTTTCTTCAAAAATACCGCGTAACAGATACTTTGAATGCACACCAATATTACCGCTTAGACCTGCGACAGCAGGGGTAGATACAGCCAATCCACTGAGGGCTAAAGTAGTCGCCAGTGCAACGGGGGTTAATTTTCTAGAAAGTTTCATTTAAGAGTTCTCCTCAAGTTATAGAAACAATTTTTTAATTAGTAGGAAATTCTTCCTGTTCAGAAAAGAGGCTATTTACACACTTTGACCAGAGTGAATGCATGGAGCATACCAACAAATTTATGCCGATAAAAAACAATAACTTATGGTGATAAGAGGATTGCAGCCAGGATATATTGTCTAGATGCCCGAGCTGTTACTGCTTTCTCATGGTGCAATAAAAAAAGGGCGCACCTTAGTGGTGCGCCCCCTGTCATATTTCATTAATAATAAACGCCGCAACAGATCAGGCACATGGCATGACACGGCTATCTTCTGCTTATTTCGCTTTTTCGCTCCTCACCAGCATGCCTTTTTCGATGATAAAATGAATAATTTCCTGCACACCCTGAGCCGTTTTCATATTGCTAAAAATAAACGGCTTCTCTCCGCGCATTTTTTTCGCATCGCTTTGCATAACATCCAGTGAAGCGCCAACATGTGGCGCAAGATCTATTTTATTGATCACCAGCAAATCAGATTTCGTAATGCCTGGCCCACCTTTACGTGGAATTTTATCCCCTGCCGATACATCAATAACATAGAGCGTTAAGTCAGACAGTTCAGGACTAAATGTGGCACTGAGATTATCTCCACCACTCTCTACAAACACGACATCCAGATTCTTAAAATGATTCTGTAAACTTTCTACAGCTGCCAGGTTCATTGATGCGTCTTCGCGTATCGCGGTATGCGGACAACCACCGGTTTCCACACCGATAATTCTATCGGCATCCAGCGATTCATTGCGGGTTAGAAATTCTGCATCTTCCTGTGTATAAATATCGTTAGTAACAACGGCAATTTGATAATCATCACGCATGCGTTTACACAGCACATCAACCAGTGCCGTTTTACCTGAACCCACTGGCCCACCAATACCGACGCGTAATACTTGCTGGCTCATTATTGACCTCTAAATTTAAATTTGTTTATTTTTATGAACGAAACAATCTTGAATACTGTGTTTCATGCAATGCACTTGCAATGGCAAGACCCGGCGCTAACAAACCTATTTCTTCGTCATTACATTGCGCGCCTTTTTCGACCGCAACACTAATCGCATCAATAGCCTGTGACATTATTTTCTGTCCTGAAGTCTGACCTAGAGGAATAATTTTAATGGCAGCAGCCACCTGATTTTCACACCAGCTCCAGAGCAGTCCATGTATCGCTTCAAATTTATCGATACCCCAGTGCTCACAGGCAAATGAAAAAATACACGCAAACGAAAATTCATTGCTTTCCAGCTCAGGCACTTCAATATCCAGCCCCTGCAGAACCTTGCATAAAGCCGCCCCCAGATTGATATCCTCCTGCCTTAACTCAGCCGCTTCTCTTAATGCCAGAATCAGCGCATTCAAATGATTTACTTTATTAAAATCATTTTCCTGCCAGGCCCTGTACAATCTTAAAAAAATCGGCACATCGAGCTGTGATAAATTATTTCTTATCTGTCCGTGAATCCATTCCTGTGCAGTTGCTTCGTCATATACCCAGCCCGCATCCACCGCATATTCCAAACCCTGCGAATAGGCATAGGCACCCACCGGCAAAGCAGGACTAATTAGCTGCCATAAACGAATCGAAGAATTTGCAAACGACGTAGTCATTTTTTAATGACTGTGGCCATGGATGTGTCCATGGGAATGATGATGGCCATGCTCATCGCCATGTTCATGCCCATGAGATTTTTCATGGCTGTGGCCTCCATAGGCACCCCCTTCGGGTTCAAACGGAGCACGCTCAAGCGTAACGCTTAAGCCCAGTCCGCGCACCATATCATCCAGCACATGATCATGTTGATAACTTAACCAGCCATCGCCAATCTGTAAGGCGACATGACGATTACCCAGATGATAGCTGGCTCTGGCAATCTGAATGAGATCATCGTGCCTGACCACACTTAATTCTTCATCTGCCGCTTCAATACGGATCACAGAATTGTCTTCCGCTTTTACGCAATCGCCACCCCGTAATACCAGACCGCGCGGCAGCATTAAACCGACTTCATCACCTGTATTGAGTTCTGCTTTTAATCGACTTTTCTGTCTTAGCTCAAATGGCAGTGTTAATGTCAGATCAGTTTTCTCAGGCTGCGCTAATTTTTCTATAACTTTCAGCATAATTATTATTCAGTCTAATAAAGACGTTAATTAAAAAAGATAATAGCGTTGCGCCAGCGGCAACACTTCTGCGGGTTCACAGGTTAACAGCTTTCCATCAGCTCGCACTTCATAGGTTTGCGAGTCAACTTCAATCACTGGCTGATAATTATTTAATATCATATCTTTCTTTTGCAGAGTTCGCGTATTGCCAACCGGCACAATCATTTTATTCAGACCTATCTGTTTTTTAATATCGGCCTGCATCGCTGCTTTTGAAACGAAAGTATAACTCGTGGCATTTCTCGCACCGCCCAGCGCACCAAACATCATTCGATAATGCACTGGCTGAGGCGTAGGAATCGAAGCATTAGGATCACCCATAGGCGCCGCGACAATAAATCCACCTTTAATAATCAGTGAGGGTTTTGCGCCAAAGAAAGCCGGCTTCCACAAAACAAGGTCTGCCAGCTTGCCCACTTCAACTGAGCCGACATAATCTGCAATACCGTGAGTAACCGATGGGTTAATGGTGTACTTGGCAACATAGCGTTTTGCACGGGCGTTATCGTTGCGTTCTGAATCACCTTCCAGTGCTCCCCGCTGCACTTTCATTTTGTGTGCCGTTTGCCAGGTTCGTGTAACCACTTCGCCAACGCGCCCCATCGCCTGTGAATCGGAAGCGATCATTGAGAAAGCACCGAGATCATGCAGGATATCTTCTGCTGCAATGGTTTCCCGACGAATACGGGATTCTGCAAAAGCCACATCCTCTGCAATATTCGGATCAAGGTGATGGCACACCATGAGCATATCCAGATGTTCATCGATGGTGTTTACCGTGTAAGGTCGGGTTGGATTAGTACTGGAAGGCAGTACATTGGATTCACCTGCCGCCTTGATAATATCCGGCGCATGTCCACCACCTGCGCCTTCGGTATGGTAGGTATGAATAACGCGTCCCTTGAATGCGGCCAGTGTATCTTCAACAAAACCGGATTCATTTAAGGTATCTGTATGAATCGCTACCTGCACATCGTATTCATCAGCCACACTTAAACAGTTATCAATCGATGCGGGGGTTGTACCCCAGTCTTCATGTAATTTTAATCCCATGGTGCCCGCGGCCAGCTGTTCTTCCAGTGCTTCAGGCAGGCTCGCGTTACCTTTGCCCAGAAAGCCAATATTCATTGGTAATTCATCGGCCGCCTGTAACATGCGATGAATATTCCACGGGCCGGGTGTACAGGTGGTTGCATTGGTTCCGGTTGCCGGGCCGGTTCCGCCACCCAGCATGGTGGTGACGCCAGACATCAGCGCTTCTTCCACCTGCTGTGGACAGATAAAATGAATATGCGAATCCACACCGCCTGCAGTTAAAATCTGCCCTTCTCCGGCAATGGCTTCTGTACCCGGGCCCACCACAATATCGATACCTGGTTGCACATCGGGATTCCCGGCTTTACCAATCGCAACGATATGACCATTTTTAATGCCGATATCCGCTTTAACAATTCCCCAGTGATCCAGAATCAATGCATTGGTAATAACCGTATCAACCACTTCACTGGCGATCTTCTGGCTTTGTCCCATGCCATCGCGAATCACCTTGCCGCCACCAAACTTTACTTCATCACCATAAATGGTTTTATCTTCTTCAACTTCGATAACCAGTTCAGTGTCACCCAGACGCACTCTGTCGCCAACGGTTGGTCCGTACATTTCTGCATAAGCCTGTTTACTGATACGTGCCATTTTATTCTCCCGATTTTATTCCCGTTAACTACAGCTTGCCGTTGATCTGCCCGTTAAATCCATACACCGTTTTCGTGCCTGCATATTCCACCAGCTCAACTTCTCTGGATTGCCCCGGCTCAAAACGTGTTGCCGTACCTGCCGCAATATTTAGTCGATATCCACGACTTGCATCACGCTCAAAACTTAATGCGGAATTGGTTTCAAAAAAATGATAATGTGAGCCGACCTGAATCGGACGATCACCCGAATTGGAAACCGTCACCGTTACTGTTTTACGCCCCGCATTTAATTCAATTTCACCTTCATCTATAAAATATTCACCGGGTTTCATTTTCTTCTCCGTATCTATAAGGCTATTTTTTATTCTGCACTCGTTATCAGGCCATATTCATCAGGCAATGGGCGAATGCACAGTGACCAGTTTGGTGCCATCTGGAAAAGTGGCTTCAACCTGCACTTCATGAATCATTTCAGCAATGCCATCCATTACATCTTCACGTGTTAGCAATGTGGTGCCATAACTCATTAACTCAGCAACTGTTTTACCATCACGCGCACCTTCCATAATCGCCGCTGAAATATAGGCAATGGCTTCCGGATAATTAAGTTTTACCCCACGTTCTTTACGTCGTTCTGCCAGCAACGCGGCGGTGAATAACAATAATTTATCTTTTTCTCTGGGCGTTAGTTCCACTTGGCTCTCCCGTATTTTTATTCATACGTTACGTTCTATTTAACTCATCGTTTAAGTTGACCATATTCTCGGCTCGCAGGCGGTGCGCCCAAGCAGCTGCATGCGCAGTATTTTCCACGCATCAATAAAGGCAAAACGTACATGTTCTGCCTGATCTGCTAATGCTCTACACACCAGTACATCATTAATTAAAGTGGCACTGAACAGGCCATTTTTAATCTCTGGTAAATTTTCGCGCAGAAATTTTAATTGCGCTTTATCTGCATTCACCAGCATCATGGTGCCGCTCACGGTGTAGTTTTGCATACCCCATTTTGCAGACAGCACGTCATCTCCACCGCAGAGTTGTGAGCGATCGAGCATTAAGGGTTTATTATCGCGCCAGATTTCAAAATGTTGTCGCGCATAACCCTGCTCAAATAATTCATCACTTGCCGGGCGACCTAAACATAGAATTTCCCAGCCAATAAATGATGCCCCGGGTTCCAGCTGGACAATGGTGCGCATATTCACTTCACATGCAGAAAACAGAATCGTTTCCTGTGGCAGCCATTCAAGCGTTGAACCGGCCTCTACCTTAAGTGTTTGTATGAGTTTTGCGGTACGCCCATCACTCCGATAAAACTTGCCTGCGGCGGGTGTTGTTACCAGTGCATGGCCCTGATTATTCACCTCAATATCGAGTGATAACTCATCGCCACCAACAACGCCACCCGGTGGATGCAGCAAATACACATGACATACATCGCCTTCAGGATAAAACGGTTTCTGGATAACCAGTGGCCCTTTATGCTTTCGATGCGCGATAAACGTTTTATCTTCGCGCCCGGAAAATTTCAGCGACAAACTCGCCAACCAGCTGTTTGTTGAGTTAATCACTGCAGACATTAAAAATGCGCCATCATCAATGTTGCGCCATATGCAATTGAAACAACGGACACCAGAAAACGTAAGCCGTTAATAAACTGATTACCCCAGTGTTTTAACCATGCAAAAACCTGACCAAGCAATCCGCCAAACAGGAGCATCGAAATAAACACACCCACACCGAATAGCAGTAGATAGGCAAAGCCTGTCCATGGAGATGTCATACTGGAAAGCGGCAGCAATGCCAGTAACGGAGCTGAACCGGCGGTGCCGTGAAGCAATCCCACAAACACAGGGGCATGTGAATGTTTATGTGGGTCGTCCTGATGTTGCGTTTGATGATTGTAATGACTGTGCCAGTGGGCGTGATCATGCATGCCATCGTGCTGATGAAAATGCAGATGTGCGCGTTTTCTATACATATCCCATAACACGTAAATACCCAGACCAATAAGCACAACACCCACCAGACTTTCCGCAACGTGACTCAGCTGTTCTGGAATTGCAAAGCCCATAAAAATAACAGCTGCACCAATCAGCATAACAGCAGCGCCATGGCCGAGTGCCCAGCGACTACAAAAAATCAGGCTCTTTTTTTTATCGGGTTTCTGACAGGACAGGCTGGATACCGCCATAATATGATCCGCATCCAGTGCGTGTAACATACCCAGTCCAAAGGCTAAAAACAGCAAGCTCCATATTTCTATATTCATTTTTATGCCCTTCTTTATATACTTCGATTTTTATTCCATTAAGCCCGTTTATGACTCGCTCGCGACATAGGGTTTCCAGCCGCCCAGCTGAGTAATTTCTTTTGCGCCATCAATCGCATAGGGCTCACAGATAAATCCGGGAAGCCAGCGGCCGTCACTCACTTCTACTTTGCCTATACCCAGCGGGCCCGGAATGCCCGCCACAAATCCACCAAACGCGGTTGCCGGCATCTGCCAGATTTCTATCTCTATCGCTGCACCACTTTCATCATCACGCACCAGACCGGGGCGCTGTATGTCACCATCAATAACATACATTCTATAATTCGATGATGTTTTACACGCTGCATCTAATACCGCACCACGCTCAGTTAACTGCCAGTTAAGCGGCAGGCCCTGCAGGTGTGCGCCACAGACAATAACCGAGATCGTGTCGTTATAACTCACATTCTCTACAGAAGATACGGGCAAGGCAAAGTCTGCTTTACCCGGCTGCAATTTCAATGCCTGTTGCCAGCGGTTTGCGTATGCCAGCAGTTTTCTATCTGTCATCGCTGCACTTACCAGGCTAATACCCCATGGCAGTCCATTATCCAGATAGCCCGCAGGCACGGCTACACATGAACAATCGAGCAAATTCATGTAATTGGTGTAGTAGCCGAGATTACTGTTCAACTGTATCGGATCGGCATTAACTTCATCCATGGTATAAATCGTGCCTGCCGTGGGTGTGAGCAGAAAATCAAATTCTTTTAAAATCTCTTTTGACTTCACGCGATATACCTGCATCTGGTATTCAGCCTTGAATGCATCCATCGCTGTTTTCGTTTCTGCACTGCCAATAATGGTTTTAATGACCGGCAATAAAGCCTCAGGCTGCTGGGTAATGATGTCTTCAATCGCAATATAACGCTCTGCGACCCATGGCCCTTCATACAATAGTTTTGCCGCGTCGAGAAACAGGGAAAAATCTATCTCCTGTTTTATACCACCCAAGGATTGCATCATGTTGACACTCTCATCAAACAATTTTCGCGCCGATTCATTCGCGAAAAATTCAAGCTGTTCGGCTTTTGGCACCGCAAAGGTAAATGCTCCCTGCGGCAGGCCATACTGACGCAGATTATTTTCATACGGTATTGCACGCGCATATTGATCTTCTACATCGTATTGTGCTGCCTGTTCCAGAACCGCATTCGCATCATCTGTCGTTAAGGCAAAAATACTCACACAATCCAGGCTGCGACAGGCAGGTACCACACCGCTCATACTGAGCAGGCCTTTAGATGGTTTTAAACCGACAAGATTATTGAATGATGCTGGCACGCGACCTGAACCGGCGGTATCTGTTCCCAGTGAAAAACTGGCCAGACCCAGCGCAACGGCAACGGCCGAACCGGAACTCGATCCTCCAGAAATATACTCTTTATTAAATGCATTTTTACAGGCACCCCAGGGTTCGGGGGAACGCACGCCGACCAGACCTGTGGCAAACTGATCCATATTGGTTTTGCCTAATGGAATAGCACCGGCTTTAATGAGTTGCTCAACGACAAAGGCCGATTTTTCTGCTGTATAAATAAATTCCTTACAGGCCGCCGATGTGGGAATACCTGCCAGGTCAATATTATCCTTTATCGCAAATGGCACACCATATAAAGGCAGGTCGTCCATAGACTGGGATTCAAGCTGCACAAGATATGGCTCGAGCTCCTGCAGACTTAACTGATGTATCCAGATATTATGCTCCGCATAGTCTGCACTCTGTTGCAGAATGTCTTCAACCACTTTTCGTGGTGTTAATTGCTTATCCTTATATGCCTGATGTAAATGGCTTATATTTAAATTCATCACTCGTTCTCTTTAAATTGCTTCTCGATATACAACGCAGCCTGAATAGTGGCTATTTTGATCATCATGCCATTAAGCTGCTAGGCAACTAAGCTGGACTAAAGTATATATGATCTTATTTCAGCTGGGGATGATACACAAATCATGCCTATTTAGAGACACTTACCTAAGATTGACTCAATAATATTCTTGATTAATGATTTTTTAGATTAAGACGACAAGATATGCCAAAGATCATATTGATAGACATTCTATTTATATAACTTATCAGAAAACACTAGGCTAAATTGGTAAATTTGACTGGCGACTGCCATATAGCCAGAGCAATACACCCCGTTTCACTGACAATACGATGTTGAGTTCCCGGCTCACTAATAATTAACATTCCCTTACTATATATCCTAACACCATCTGTTTGTGAGCCTGATAGTATCAATATATGCTCAAAACCCGTATGTATATGCATAGGCGCTTCGGCACCTCTGGCATATCGCAATAACGCTGCAGATGCTCCTTTCGCATTTTCCTCGTATATCCGGTATATCTCTATTCCTTCTTTAAAGCTCTCCCATTCGTAGTTGTTCTGGTTTTTATTTATTTCAAACAAATCCGTTAATAGTCGTGGCACACTAAGATTATCCATAGGCCGCCTCAAGCGCTTCAATAACCTGCTCACAATGAGCAACCCATCCTACAATTGCTCCTTGCGCAATAATCATCTCGATCGTCGCTGCTTTAAATTCAGGGAAATAGCTGTCTGTACAATCCTCAACTAGCAAGCAGTTGTATCCTCGATCATTTGCTTCCCGCATGGTTGTTTGCACACATACTTCCGTCGTTACGCCTGCAAATATAAGTTCTGTTATTTGTTCTTTTTCAAGAATTTCACTTAAAGGTGTTGCATAAAACGCACCTTTTCCTGGTTTGGCAAGATCATATTCACCCTCTACAGGCTTAAGAGAATCGACAATATTATTGCCTGGCTCACCATCGATTAACAGACGGCCCATAGGGCCTTCATCACCTATTTTAATTGCACAGCTTCCGCGATTTCGTTTCGCTGGAGGACAATCAGAAAGATCTTGTTTGTGCGCCTCACGTGTATGTATAACTGTTAATCCGAGCTTTCGATAAGTGTGTAAAAGCTTTTCAACTGATGGAATTATTTTTTGCAGAAGCGAAACATCATTACCAAGTGAAGAACCAAAACCACCCTCTTCTACAAAATCTCTTTGCATATCAATAATAATAAGCGCCGGTGCTGTCTCAGACAATTCAAAAACAAATGGCTTTGCATCAATAGTATTTTTTATCATTGCTAATGACCTGCCATATATTGGCCGATTTCAGTAAGATTCGCATTTTGTGGAATCGTTTCGTACACCAATGAACCGCCTGATATAACATAGAATCGATCACTTAATTCAAGTATTTCATCCAGATCTTCACTAACCAGTAAAATAGCTGACTCGTTATTTCTAGCCTCCATTATTCTCTTACGCACTTCAGCTACTGCACTAAAATCCAGTCCAAAACAGGGGTTGGCAATAACCAGCACATCCACGTCATCAGCCAGCTCTCTGGCTAATATGGCACGCTGAACATTCCCGCCTGATAATTTTCCAATCTGCTGGTATTCATCAGGCGTACGAATCGAGAACTTTTCAATCATTTTCTTAGCGTTTTCAGAAAATGCTTTTCTATTTAACAACCATCCCTTCCATGCAAATGGTGGACGATCGAACTGTCGAAAGGCTAAATTATCAGCAACGCTCATATTGGCTACACAACCATTTTTAAGTGGTTCTTCCGGTATACAATGAAATTTATGCTGCCGCATTTGCTCTCTTGTTGCAGTGTAATTCTCACCATGCAGCTTAATCACACCATCTTTTAATTTAATCTGACCTGCCATGGTTTCGACAAGTTGCTTTTGCCCATTACCAGATACGCCTGCAATACCGACTATCTCGCCTTTTTTAATCTCCAGTGAAAGATCTGATACAACCTTAACCCCTTCATTATTTTCTACATTAATTTTTTCAATACTTACTACCGTTTCCATTGCAGACTCGTCAAAAGTATTTCTCTCCAATGACTCACCAATAATCTCACTTCCCACCATCATATTGGCCAGATCTTGCGGTGTTACGTCTTTTACCTGTGCAGAACCTGCATACTGCCCCTTTCGTAGCACAGTCACCTCATCTGCATAGCCCATAACTTCTCTAAATTTATGAGTAATAATTAATACACTCATGCCTTTTTCCACTGTCATGGTTTTTATTTTACCCAGCACTTCATCTGCTTCATTTGGCGTTAATACAGATGTTGGTTCATCTAGAATGAGTATTTTTACATCCAGCAAAAGCTGTTTAGTTATTTCTACCTTTTGCTTCTCACCCGCCGATAGTTTATTTATCTGTATATTTAGAGGGATATCAAATGGCATCTCCTTCATTTTTATTTCAAGCTGTTTAATCTCAGTTTTCCAGTCTATAACGGCGGGTAGTACAGGCCGGGAGAGAACAATATTTTCAGCCACGGTCATATTTGGTATTAATGTAAAATGCTGATACACCATCCCAATACCAATATTCATTGCATCATTTGGATTTTTTATTAGCTGCTGCTTATTGCCGAATAAAACCTCACCTTCGTCTGGTTTGTAATAACCCATAATGCATTTAACAAGTGTGCTTTTTCCTGCGCCATTTTCTCCTAACAAAGCATGGAAACTCCCTTTTTTTAAAGTAAGCGAAACTTTATCCAGCGCTTTTAATTCACCAAATACTTTGCTTATATTTAATACTTCTAGCTGGTTTCCCTGTTTCATAATAATCAATGACTTTATCTTCGTTTACATAAATGCTTTTATCAGCTTATCGGAACTAGACACACTACCAAACACACCGCCCTGCATCTTTATCATCTCTATAGCCGCTTTATGATTATTTATATCTGTTGCACCACAACAATCTTCCAGTAATAAGCATTCATAGCCTCTATCATTTGCTTCTCGCATCGTGGTATGCACGCACACATCCGTTGTAATTCCCATTAATATTAAATTTTCAATGCCTCTCTGTCGCATCATCATATCTAAATCAGTCGCACAGAATGATCCTTTACCAGGCTTATCAATTACTGGCTCACCGTCAATCGGATAAAGCGCTTCAATAATATCCCAACCTGGTTCACCTCTAACCAGTATTCTTCCGCAAGGCCCTGCCTCTCCAATTCCTGCGCCTATTCGCTCACTTCTCCATTTTTTATTTGCCGGCAAATCAGATAAATCAGGGCGATGACCTTCTCGCGTATGAAACACGGTAAAGCCTTCTTTTCTCGCCAGTTCTAATACTGATTTAATGGGTTTTATCGGTGCTTGCGTTAATGACAAGTCGTACCCCATCGAATCTACATACCCACCCACACCGCAAAAATCTGTTTGCATATCAATAATAATTATTGCTGTATTCTCTGCACGAAAATCACCATTGTATGGCCATGGATATGGATCTGATTCAATAAATTTTTTCATGTCTCTTCCTAACTGATTATCTTTACTTTTAAATTCTTTATCATTTTCTAGTGCCTTCTAACTCACCTGGCAATCCGGCCAGTCTTCGGTGTGATGATGAGCTTATAATCATTATCAAAAGTGTCAGAATATATGGCGCAGCATTAAACAGGTAGTACCCTGATGTCACGCCAACAGATTGAAGTGCTGGCCCCAATGCAGCTGCACCACCAAACAATAATGATGCATATAAGCAGTACATAGGATTCCATCTAGCAAAAATAACCAGTGCCACTGCCATTAATCCCTGGCCACTTGATAATCCTTCATTCCAGCTGCCTGGATAATACAGCGATAAAAATGAACCACCCACACCAGCCAGAAAACCTCCAAACATAGTGCTATATAATCTCACCTGATTTACATTAATACCCATTGATAATGCAGCATCCCTACTTTCACCAACGGTACGAACAATGAGTCCCCATTTTGAATATTTAAAAAACCACGCCATGACTGGTGCAAGTACTAGTCCAATAATAAATAACATATTTATTTCTAGAGCCGCACGAACGACAGGCGAATCACTCCATCCACCTAACTCCACTGCGGGTAATCCTGGGGCCTGTGGCTGAATAAACGGCTTACCAAGAAAAAATGCCAGGCCTGTGCCCAGTATCATTAATGCTATGCCTACAGCAATATCATTCACCTTATCTTGTTGACACAACAAAGCATGTATTAAACCTAATGCAACACCTGATGCACCTGCAGCCAGAACACCTAACCAGGCAGAGTCACTCATATATGCAACTCCATATCCTGTCATTGCACCCATGATAAGGTTTGCCTCTAAGCCCAGGTTTATGCGCCCACTTTTCTCCGTGAGGCATTCACCTAAGCTTACAAAAAGAAAGGGCGTTCCAACACGTATTGCACCACCCAGTACGGCGATTATTACGCTCATTATTTCTATTTCGTGACTCATCAATTTAATCGCTCTGATGAAGTTAACTGATAGGTGCGTGCCGATCTAAACCATGCAAGTATCGGTTTGCCATAAAGCGTTTCGCTCGCTAAAATAACCACAAAGATAATGCCCTGTAAGACAAGGGCTGTGGCATCGGGTAAATCATGCGATCTCTGCAATAGCCCACTACTTGCCTGTATACCACCAAGTAATATAGCGACCGGAATTATTGCTACAGGGTTATGCCTCGCAAGAAATGCGACTAATATTCCGGCATATCCATAGCCTGAATTTAGTGAAACGTTTAACCGGCCATGCACTGCTGCTATCTCTATCATTCCTGCAATACCTGCGGCTGCACCTCCAGCAAAACACACAAGCAACAACATTGAGCCAACATTAAGACCTGATATCTGCGCTGCACGGAGATTACCTCCTGCCATATCAGCGGCAAAACCAAAGGTTGTACGCCTCATAACAAACCATAATATGAGACATACAATTAAGCCTATTCCTAAACCCCAGTGAATTGAGCTTTCACCAATCGCACCAATCATATTTGCTTCACCAATATGACTACTGGATGGTTTATTTAATGTTTCCGGATCACGCAATACGCCAATCACAAGGAAACTCATAATGGCAATTGCAATGTAGTTAAGGAGCAGTGAACTGATCGTTTCATTCACCCCTCGGTAATATTTAAGTGCACCAACAGCCGCTATCCACATTCCACCAGCGATTGCAGATGTGATTAACATCGCTGATATTACAATCATTGGAGCCATACCATTAAGCGCAATGCCGGTGATGGCAGCCATTACACCGCCAGCCACCATGGCGCCTTCTCCGCCAATGACAATAAGCCCCATACGTGCAGGTAACGCTGTACACAATGCTGTCAACATAAGAGGCGCAGCACGCACCAGGGTGTTTTGCCATGAAAACCAACTGCCGAACGCAGCTCTATAAATGGTATAAAACACTTCAAATGCGCCTGCACCAGCAGCTGTAACAAACATTCCGAAAAGCCACAGGGAAACACAAATAGCGCCAATCGTAATCATTATTGCTGGCATAAACTTTTGCATTACTTCCTCATCTTTTTATAACTTTTCGTTTTTACTAAATGACTAACTAGAGGTTGAACCAATGACACCTTCAACTAACCAGTTCATGCTTTCCAGCCAAATGTCTGTTTGTTTGTATTGCTTACCCGCTGGTATCACTGTCTTACCTGTATTATCTTTAATGGGCCCCTGATATACGATCATAGAACCGTCCATAAACTTATCTTTCACCTTATCTGCAGCTGCTTTTGCTTTAGTGCTCACAGCTTTTCCATAAGGCGATGTTTTAACCATGCCCTCTTTCAAGCCACCACGTACCAGATTAGGAATTGTCTTCTTTGCTTTAATCATTTCAGCATAATCAGAATAAACTTTACTCCAGTTCCACTCCGCACCTGTTAAAAATCCGTTTGGCGCTAGCACTGATTGATTAGCATGATAGCCACAGGAATATATTCCACGTTTTTCTGCTGTCTCTACAACCACTTTTGGACTGTCAACATGACAAGTAAGCACATCTACACCCTGATCCGCCATGCTATTCGCAGACTCAGCTTCTTTTACAGGATTCGCCCAGCCACCCGTAAATACAACATTCGTTGTAATTTTTGAATTCACACTACGCGCACCCAGGGTAAAACTGTTTATGTTGCGTAATACCTGTGGTATTGGAATAGCCGCTATAAACCCTAGTTTATTCGTCTTAGATGTGAGGCCCGCTACTATGCCTGCTATATACATAGGCTCATCTATATAACCAAAATAGCTACCTACATTTTTAGGATGCTTATTTGCATCCCAGAGGCCACCACAATGTAAAAACATCACATCTGGATATTTCTTTGCCACTTTCAAAATATGCGGATCGAAATATCCAAATGAGGTTGGAAAGATAACCTGTGCACCATCCAGATTAATCATACTCTCCATTGTCTTTTGAACTTCAATGGTTTCAGGTACGCTTTCTTCATCGAATGCCTTTACCCAACTTTGTTGTGCGACAGCAGATTTACCTTCAAAATGCGACTGGTTATACCCATAATCATCACGAGGCCCAACATATATAAAACCCATTTTGACTTTACTGGCAGCTTGAGCTGTCACCGGCAACCATCCTGCTGCGACACCCGCTACGCCTGCCATGGCTACTTTTTTCATAAAATTACGGCGCGATGCCAACATGTTTTTCTCTTCGCTCATCTCTTTTTTATTTTTCATGATTATCTCCGAATTCATTTACTACATAGTCCACTTAAGCATGACCTGTGCGACATCTTCATCTACGCCATCAATACCGAATTTGTTTCTCCATATCTGGTACTCAAAACCCAGCTGTACTCCAGGTGCGACTTCAACCAGTAACCTTGGGCCCGCAATAATATTGTCTTCTTTTGGGTTTGCACCGCCATCTTCACCGAAGGCATAATCAATAAAACCTTCAAAAGCGATTTTTGTAGAACCTATCGAGAAAGGGTATAACCAGTCGTACGTCAGCTGATATCCCGTTTGTGACTCACCAAATGTATCGTGCCTACTTTCTCTTACATAGAAATTAATATCTGAGAATGCAAAACCAGCTACATCTAATGGAAAGCCAACTCCATAGAGTGTCGCATGTAATCCCTGGCCCATTTCCTGAGTAAAGGCAAACATCACATCCTTAATAACTCCTGACGATAAATCCTTGCCCATCAGTTTTCCTAAACTGACTCTTGGTGAAAACTCAGCGTAATAAGCCGTTCCTTTTGCATTTGGATTGCTTACATCCAGAAAGAAAAAATTATCACCATATGCCCAGCCGTTTGCATGCTCAAACGTAAATACGGTTTTCTCTTCATCATCTATTGCACCACCAAGATCTTCATAACTTGTTCCATGCAACAATTGCACATTGGTTGATTGCCAGTCGGCAGATATAGCATCCGACATCATAGCCATAAGAAATACAAAAGTGGCCGTCACTCCAAGCCCATTTCTACCTATCATTCGCCCACATTGTGATTTAGTGATACAACGGTTCATTGTTTGCCTCCCAAGACAATTAATTTAAAAACCAATGTTGTATACAACAGCAATGAGTATGCCAAATCCCTAATATAACCTCCGCATACAGTTTTGAATTCCAATAAAACTATTAATTTTCAATAGGTTATGATTTAGAGCATTTATAAAATGCCCTAAAAACACAAATGCAGGAGTCGAGGATTAAAATAGATATTGATATGAACAATGCACAAAATGTGTGCTTATTCATGCTGTATTGCATCAAAGCGATGCAACTATTGATGACTTGAATCTTATTTATCTAACTGATTAAGACGCTTCCGCGTTTTAGCTAGCTGACTCAATGTGAGTGTTTTGGCAACGTTCTCACTGACATTAATATGTGAAAGCATCGATCTTTGTGCTGCGCCCAAATCCCTTTTCAGTAAATGCTGACAAATATCATGATGTTCCGTATAGGTACGGTCTATTCCCTTATCATTTGTGAAATCAATTCGACGAATCACTCTGATGTTTCTATTAATATCTGCGAGGTAATTTCTGAGTACAATATTTCCCCCGCCTTCAGCTATTGCAATATGAAAACTCTCATCTCGCGACTCCATTTCATCTGCATTATCGCTTCTATCCATAAATTTATCAGGGTCCCATTCATCTGATAGCTCTTTCAGTGCGGCATCTGTCATAAATGTGCATGCGAGCTCAAGCGAATAATTTTCCAGTGTTTTTCTAACCTGATAAAACTGCATGAGTTCATCAATTTCAATATTACGAATGAAGCATCCCTGTTTAGATAAAACACTCATATACCCTTCGGCCTCAAGACGCTGAATAGCAGATCTTATTGGTGTTCGACTCACCTTAAACATTTCAGCTAACTCAGATTCTGTAATACGTGTACCTGGATACAGCTCAAAGTTTATAATCATTTCTCTCAATGAATTATATATATCCTGTGATGATGTCGATTTAGCCATAATGTATTTACCTGTTCATCTCTTACATTTATCTGCCATCTATTTAAAGTCTAACACTCTTCGAGCAAAATCAATAAAGGTTGCCCGGCATTAACCTGACTGCCTTCAGCACGATTAACCGCGTAAACACTGCCTGAATGGGGTGCAACAATTTCAATTTCCATTTTCATCGATTCCAGTATCACCATTGGCTGACCTGCTTCTATTACATCACCCGGCTTCACCAGCATTTTCCACACATTACCGGCCACCGGACTTTCGATTGCGACACAATTTTCTGGCAGTGCATCTTCATCACCTGCACTGCTGGCGAGATCCTGTCCGGACTCAAAATTGATCTGTCCTGATGCAATCCAGCGCTGTAACTCTTCATCAAATGCTTTATCACGTTTCTCGGTAAAACTTTCAATTTCAGATTTGTTATCTTCAAGAAATCCGAGATAGTCTTTCAGACTAAACTGTGTTTCTTCAATATTGATACTGTATCGGCCTTTGGGAAAATCCTGACGTATCTGTTTTAGCTCATCTGCACTGACTTCATAAAAACGAATCTGATCAAAAAAACGTAACAGCCAGGGCTGTTCAAATTCTTTTGTTTTATGATATTTATTCCACATCTGTAATGTACGGCCAACAAACTGATAACCGCCGGGCCCTTCCATGCCATACACACACATGTATGAACCACCGATACCAACAGAATTTTCTGCCGTCCAGGTACGTGCCGGATTATATTTTGTCGTCACCAGGCGATGACGAGGATCTAACGGTGTAGCAACCGGGGCACCCAGATAAACATCACCCAGCCCCATTACCAGATAGCTGGCATCAAACACAATATCTTTCACCTGCTGAATATCTTTAAGGCCATTAATGCGCCGTATAAATTCAATATTGCTCGGGCACCATGGCGCATCAGGACGCACAGACTGCATATATTTTTCTATCGCCAGTCGACAGGCTTCGTCATCCCAGCTTAAAGGCAAATGCACAACGCGTGCTGGCACCTGGAGATCTTCAATATGCTTAAGTTGCGCAATCGTATCGTCGAGTAATGTAATCAGCGAACTGAGTGATAACAGCTGGCTGTCATAATGAATTTGCAATGAACGAATACCCGGCGTTAACTCCAGCATCCCTTCGGGTTTATCCTGCTGTAATGACAACATTAAAGCATGCGCACGAAAACGTAACTCTATATCCAGTTTAAGCGGGCCAAATTCCACCAGCAGATATCTATCACCTGCCGGGCGATAAACAATTTCGACACCGAAACGGTTTTCATCATACGACTTGATAACCGGTGTCGTTATCGGTGCCGGCTGCAGTGTATTTTCTATCTGCTTTAGCGCCTTAATCGATGCGATTTGCGCACTGTCTTTAGCCACCGCATCGTCGATAAATACCGGTATAAATTTAACTTTATCGCCGGCCTTTAACTGTCCCAGTTTCCATAAGTCTGCCGTAATCACCGTGGCCGGGCAGACAAAGCCGCCCAGTGATGGTCCATCTGGTCCAAGAATCACCGGCATATCACCAGTGAAATCGATGGCACCTATGGCATAGGCATTGTCATGAATATTTGATGGGTGCATTCCGGCTTCACCGCCATCACTGCGTGCCCATTCCGGTTTTGGCCCTACCAGACGAATACCGGTTCTGCTTGAGTTGTAATGAATTTCCCATTCGGTTTCAAAAAACACGCGAATATCTTTATCGGTAAAGAAATCCGGTGAGCCGTGCGGGCCATAAATAACGCTTAACTCCCAGCAATTTGTTATATCTGGCTTTAATGCTTCAGGCAGTTGTTGAATGGCCGACTTTTCTTTTAGCTTATTAAAGTGAAGCACATCACCCGCACGAATCGCCCGACCTGCATGGCCGCCAAACTGGCCTAGCGTAAATGTTGACCTGGAGCCCAGATAATCCGGGCAATTAATGCCCTCTTTTACACAAAGATAAGCACGTGCACCGGCTGACTGTGTTTTACCCACTTTTAAAGTTTGCCCGGCTTTTATATCTATAACCTGCCAGAACGGAATCGCCTCATCATCAAGGTGTGCCTCCATAGGCGCACCTGCAAGCACAATTTGTGTGGCATTATTAAAACGTAAACTCGGACCGTTCAGTGTTATTTCCAGCCCTGCACAACTTTCATCATTCCCCAGTAATCGGTTCGCCAGATTAAATGAATACTGATCGAATGGCCCCGAAGGTGGCACACCTACATCCCAGTAACCAGTACGAGCAGGGTAATCCTGAATGGTCGTTAGGGTGCCAGAACTGATGACATCTATTGATGTTGGCTGAGTAACAAAGTCATTCAGATAACGCGTGAATATTTCACCTTTTTTAAATATCTCGGTATGTAGAATTTCACGCACATATCGAATATTGGTTTCTATACCGTATAAACTGGTTGCAGCCAGTGCGGCATCTAACTGCGTTAATGCCGCCTCTCTACTCTCCGCAGTAACAATCACTTTTGCCAGCATCGGATCAAATAAAGGTGAAATTTCTATACCGGTTTCCAGCCAGTGATCAATACGCAGGTTTTCTCCCTGAGGAAACTGCACATCACTTAAAAGTCCTGCTGATGGCTGGAACTTTTTATTCGGATCTTCTGCATATACACGTGCCTGTAGCGCATGCCCACGCGGAGTTAATGTGCGTTCCAGGCTGCTCAGGTCTTGCAGTTCATTCGCCGCAAGTTGCACCATCCACTTAACCAGATCAACACCAAACACCTGTTCGGTCACACCATGCTCTACCTGCAAACGTGTATTAACTTCGAGAAAATAAAACTGATCGGATGCCTGGTCATAGACAAACTCCACCGTACCTGCGTTACGATAATCAACCGCCGCTACCAGACGCACCGCCGTTGTATGTAGTTCATCTCTTACCTTTTGAGGAATATTGGGTGCCGGCGTTTCTTCCAGCACTTTCTGGTTACGACGCTGTGTCGAACAGTCTCGCTCACCAATGGCGATTGCCTTACCATTACCGTCGCCAAATATCTGTACTTCGATGTGCCGTGCGTACTCAATAAACTTTTCTACAAAGACACCGCTATTGGAAAAATTATTCTCACCCAGTCGACGCACCGAATCGTAGGCTTTATCCAGCTCATCACGTGACCAGCAGAGCTGCATACCAATACCGCCACCACCTGCCGTACTTTTTAACATCACCGGATAACCAATGGCATCTGCCTCTTCAAGCGCCTGCTCTACCGTGTCCAGTAAACCGCTACCGGGTAACAGGGGAATATGATTATCTTCAGCGAGTTGTCGCGCCGTATGCTTAAGACCAAATGATTCCATCTGCTGTGTAGTTGGCCCGATGAAGGTAATGCCATTCTTTTCGCAGCGCTTTACAAACGCGTGGTTCTCGCTCAAAAATCCATAACCGGGGTGCACGGCCTGCGCACCACTCTGCTTTATAATTTCAAATATTTTATCCTGATTCAAATAGGTATCGGCAGCTCTGCCTTCACCGAGGCTATAAGCTTCATCTGCATGCTGCACATGTAAGGAATCAACATCTGCTGCATTATAAATAGCAACAGATTCACAACCCATTTGTTTGAGTGTACGAATAATTCGCGTCGCTATGGCGCCACGGTTAGCAATAAGTACTTTTGTAAACATCATCGCTTCACTAAAGTAGCAGGTCGTCCTGCTTTATTATGATATTCACCCGGGGCGTCCCGGTGATATTCTGTGTTGGCTTAAGACATCTAGTCCCAGACAATAACTTCTACCGGCGTAGGATTATAGGCATTACAGGGATTATTTAACTGTGGACAGTTTGAAATCAGCACGATGGTATCCATGTATGCTTTCATCTCTACATATTTACCCGGTGCAGAAATACCGTCTTCAAACGATAATCCACCTTCTTTAGTCACCGGCACATTCATAAAGAAATTAATATTATGCGTGATGTCCCGCTTACTCATACCATACTGTTCATTTTCTGCAATGGCCAGCATCCAGCTATCACGACAGGCATGCATGCATTTCTTTTCCAGCGCATAACGCACGGTGTTACTTTCTGTTGCACAGGCACCGCCAATGGTGTCATGTCGCCCACAGGTATCTGCAACGATTTCCAGCATCACATTATTTTCGTTCGAAACGAGTTTTGTACCTGCGGTTAAATACACATTACCCTGCTCTCGAATCGTATCAACGGCACTATAGCGTTCTGATGGCTCATCTGCATTATAAAACAGGGTGTCGGCCGCCTGGTTTCCACCCAGATCAAGAATACGAAACGTCTGGCCTTTCTTAACCACTTTCATAAAATAGTCGCCCGCCGGAATTACTTCACGGTAGCTTGCCGCATCTAACTGGAGCTGACTTTCCTTAATCATGACAACAACCTCCACCCAGGTGATAAATTTCGTTATTCTTAAACGCGCGCCCATTCTCGTCACGATGGTTCAGGCAATAATCTGTATCGGCAACATCGGCTGCCTGAATTATCTGATAGCTAACCGGTTTTCTTGGGTATTCTTCTGCCGTACTCATCGGGTGTGGGCAGGTATGAAGTAACACCAGTGTATCCATTTCGAAACGCAGCTCTATTGAGTCACCTGCCTTACTGTTATTTTCAAGGTATTGTAAATTCCCTTCATCATCTACGCCGACTGCACTGAATAAATTCAGATTCGCTGCCATATCTTTTTTACCCAGGCCATATTTTGCTAACTCAACCAGAAAACTGTTATAACCATTCTGATTCCAGCCGTTATGAAATTCCTGATAGGTTTTTTCACCCCATTTCTGTTTCACCATTTCTTTGGTGGTGTTACCGCATACCGTTTCATGCCAGCCCACGGAATCCTCAA
>Ga0316207_10001178_pt1 | contig 34073 bp, 34 predicted proteins | sample 6weekpyrite_MG_FD_204943 | JGI IMG/M metagenome (GOLD analysis project Ga0316207, IMG submission 204943) | Microbial mat bacterial communities from mineral coupon in-situ incubated in ocean water Damariscotta River, Maine, United States -... | ecosystem: Environmental > Aquatic > Marine >... | reverse complement strand
CTGCTAGTTTCATACTAAACGACAACTAAATTATTAATTCTGGATAATATCAAAGTATTTCATCATATCATTTGTAGCTCGCTTAACGTCATCAACCTGATAAATACTCTCACGAGCCCGCATTTCTACAGAAATTGATTTTTTATAATTAATTTTCGATAGCATGGATTTTATCAACTCAAATGGAATAACCTGATCGGATACTGGCGATAGATTCGGAGCACTAATATGAAAATGCTGTATAAATGGTGTAGCTATAAGTATTGATTGCTCAATATTTTCGCCGTTCATTAGCAACGTACTAGTATCAAGGTTAATTCGAATATTCGAATGGTCAATGAGCTTAACAAGCTCTATAGCTTCCTCGGTGTTCTGTATGAAATTTCCGCCATGCACCTCTGAAACAGGTTCTACACAAAAGTAAACACCTTCGCTCTTTGCTGCGTCACCAATTTTTCTAAAAAAAACAACTGCGTCACTTAAAACCTTTTTATACGGCATTCCTGTCGGATAACACCGGTTCATTGGCGACCCAAAGACAAGATTCAATACACCTAGTGACGAAGCAATTTTCATTAATCTAACTAAATAATTAAACAAGTTTTTCTGTGCCTCTGAACTTGCAAATACTTGCAAATCATTTCGATTGAATAGCAGCCCTTGCATAGATAAAATATCAAACCCTAATTTCTTCCATTTTGTTTTTGCGCCCAAAACCTCACGGTCTGTCACATCAACAATAGAATTAAATAACTTCCCAGGTGCTACTTCAATATTCGTTATCCCCGCACCTTTCAAAAATAATGCAATTTCCAATTCGTTTTCTGAGTCCCAAGCTATATTAGAAAAACATAGCTCCATCACAAGGACCCAACCACATATTTTTTAGAAAAACTCAATAAATCATCCATCACCTCATCTGATGAGTACAAATAACCTCCTCCATCATGATTATAGTTTTGTGAATATTTCGTCAACATGTTTGTGGAAAAATGTGAACGCTCATTAACAAGCAGATTAGTATCAAAAATATCATTTGCGATCTTAGTTGTTGAAAGTGGTTCTGTAGCTATATTTAATAGTGAAATATTTTTCTCAAACATATACAAAATTTCTCTTCCAATATTATTAATGTTATAGAATTGCATATGCCAATCAGGGGATATTTTTTCAATTTCATGCTTATTGATCAGATCATATATAACATTTTTTTTAAAACCTTCGCCATAAACCACCGGCAACCTTAGGATAAAATGCTTCTTAAAGGCTTCCCGTACAAATAATTCGAATTGGTAACGATGTTGTCCATATGGCTGCAAAGTATCAATTAATATTTCAGAGCTCTCATTAACTAATATTGGACTGCTATAAACATCGATTGTAGAAATCAAAACAAATCGTTTCGCACTAATCCCTCTGAGTATCTCAATTGTCTTACTAATATTTTCATAGTCTTTCACATGATTTTTATTTGCCAACCACTTGACACCTGAATTACCGGAAAAATAGACAGTATCAAATGACTTCCCCCTGATTTTCTCTATATTTGTACTATTATAGCGTTCACTAGGTTGAAAAATTCTATCCAGATGTTTACCAATAAAACCTGTGTAGCCTATTAAGCAACTCTCCATTATAAATGACCGTTACTATAGATTTTATTAACTAATTTTTCTGCCATAATTGGTGCTGAAATAAATTTACCTTCTAATATAGAATAGAACCCATCTACAGACTCATGAGAAATAATTTTAGTCTCTCTCTCATCATTTGAAGAACTATTAACAGGTATAGGCCTTGACGCATAGAGTGACTCAACATATTTCAACTTATCCATGAACGGAAAGTATTTTCGTCCATGTTCTAACATTTTTGACCAATTGCTAGCAATGATCTCAGGCTTTTCATAATAAAAACCTTCATAAACATCGTAAATTGAATGTATAACATCATAAACCAAATATTTATTTTTATGTCCAATATAAGGCAATATTGTAATAAAAGGGCCATCAATTACGGTCAATGCTGGGATCTTATCCTCACATTCAACTACAGCAACCTCTGTGGTTTGTAATAAATATTTTTTTGCTGGCTCGTCTGCAGAAAATATCTTTTGAATATTATTTGTACTAGCATATGTGGCATTTATAACTACACCAGCAGGAACAGTTATACTTTCTCCTATTTTATCGACTAATTTATAGCTAGAGTCATCCATTTTTTCAGCACTATCTAGATCAAAGCCACCTATGAAGCGTATACCATAGTCATCCATTACTGATTTATATTTATCACGCAGAAGAGGTAGATTGAAACAGGGTTCGGGAACTAAAAATGATGCATCAATATTAGTGTAGTTAAGGACATTTTTGCTTGGCCAAGTTAAATCATAGTCAAGACCTGCCTCATTACAAAATTTAGCGTAATCAGATGATGTGACTTTTGACCCTTCTTTCTCTATCAAATAGTAAAAAGCGTCGGTATAGTGCAGGCATTCTGGAAAATGCTCTTTAAAATAATCATGACCTATTAAGCATTCCTTTACAGTAGCTAGAGAGCGAGGATAATGGTAACCAAGATGAGCTCTATTATGTGTAGCCGAAGAAGTTCCCATTAAAATATCATCTAACTTTTCAACAACAGTAACGTCTACTCCCCTTTTCGCCAGACTTAATGCGCATGATATTCCATGAATACCACCACCAATGATTAACGCTGATTCTCTTTTCATTTACCAACCTTAATAATATATTTATTGTGAATATTCTTTCCCGCGTTGTGAGAAAAGCGCTGTTGCCCAAGCCATAGTATTTTCTTGATAGACTTTTTCGTAAAATCCAACAAAATAATAATTATGCCCCATAAGATACTCTATTATTTCCAGTGGATTAGATTGGTTTTTATACATACTAATAAAATTAACCTCAATAAATATACTTTTAACCACCCCAGTTCTTAAACTTACCTCAGCACCCTTTAATACATTTAAATCGTAACCCTGTGTGTCTATCTTAAGTAAATCGATCCTTTCTACGCCTTTTGTTTCAACAACTGAGTCGATGGTATCAATTTTAACAACTTCTTTATCATCAACCTCATAACCTCTAAACCTATTTTCTTTGGATGCATCAAGAGCCAAAAAAGAACTTAACACCGAAGCTTTATAATTAATAAAAACTTTCTCGCCTTTTTCCTCGCCAAGTGCAACATTGAATAATTCTACTTTGTTACATTCAGAATATTGTGCCATCAGCCTATTAAACACTTTAGTGGAAGGTTCAAATGAATATATCAAGGGCTCTAGAAATATTTTCGAAAAATATTGTATTGACTGCCCTTCGTTTGCTCCAACGTCAAAACACACGGGGGAAGTTGAATCTATGATAATATTCAGGTCTCGATCAAGATTTTTTCCATCAACCAAGTTTGTTCTAATATAATTCAATTCGTAACCGTATATTAATAATATTTTATGGATAGTTTTTTTTATGAGCTTGATCATTGCCACCTTCTTACCGTCATATAATCACAATTCCTATTCATTAACTATAGACATCAATTCACCTTCAAAAGTTTTAATATCTACTAAAATATTCGTGTTGATATTTAAAACGCTGTCACTTTCAATATGCTTGCACCCAAAATGATAGAAATCATAACCGAGCGTATTTGCCATGCTATAAAAATAGTGGTCTGAAAATTCTGATTGATACTTACCATTCCAATAATATGGAAGCAAAGGATATCCATCTACATGCTTGAGGCAAAGGATTTTTGCATGTCCTTCTATGAAAAGCATGTTTGTTAACGCTGACCCATGAACACCAACTAACACTTTAACGTTAAACATAATTTTACGCATTTCGTTAAAACTGTAATCTTCTGGGTAAATTGTTTTGAAATCATATTTATTCAACACACTTATAAATTCACTTTCATTTCCAACAGTTCGTGAACCAAATTTACTTCTACTAAGATATACTCTTTCATATGAATGTTTTCTTTCATCATTCAATAACAATTTATTTTTTAATTTTCTTAAAATTCTTTCATTTTGGCAGCCTGGTGCATAAATACTACAACTAACCACATAAATCTGATCGAATTTCAGCATCGAATTTGATGGAACAACCTCAACACCTACAACCCCCTTTAGCACTTTAATCGTTTCCCTGACGTAGTCCCACTTCAGTGCGGCTTCGGGGATCAATATTGTATACCCTTCGATACCTTCTAAGTATATTAATCGCCCAATAGTATCTACCACCCAGTGAAATATATTATTAATACCTCGATCATCATACGCCAAAACGTATTTTTTAGTGTTTTTAACTTTTTTACTTTTAATTTTTTTAAAAAATAATTTTATCGTGCTCTTTATATTATTATTTCGATGAAATTTTTCAATTATTGCGTATTCATCATGATTTGATATTAATTTGAAATGACTATCGAACAACAAGCCTTCATGATTCAAATAACAGTCTTTATAATGAAATAAAGAAGTACCAGAAAAGGTTTCATACTCCAAGCGCTCGAGTTCGAGACATTTGTTCTTAGGCTTCGTGTTTTTTCGTATGCCACCATCAACCAACTTAGTTACTAGCACTTATTATTCACTCACCATCATTTCAAGTTCTCGCAAAGTCTTAGGGAATAAAATATTTTCACCGTGTTCCTTGTATAGTTCTATATAGTAATCGGCATCGAAATTCGATTTAGGCGAAACAAGGTTAAGTAGGCAAATACATTTAACACCCATTTTCGACAAATTTATAAGTGACAATGATGCAACTGCAATACAAATATTGATATTATCCCAAATCATTTCAATAGGAATGAATTGCTTAACCTGTTTATCATTTGTAAAAAAGTTGTCTATCTCGACAGAACCAGGGTGAGGTTTGTAATAAACAGAATGCTTTCTAAGTGAGCGATATGCTTCTTTGACTTTTTCGGTATCCCAGATCAACTCATCAAATTCGAATTTATAGGTTCCCACGAACACATTAATTTTCTCATTCAAGCCAAGTCGATTAGATATACCACTAAATTTATAAAGCTCATGCTCATTTGTGATATTGAGATTATATTTATAGATATTATATTTTTTCATATAATATTTTTCTGAAATCCATTGATACCGACCATCCCCACCCTGAAGATAAAGAAACAAAGGTGGGAAAAACATTATATTACTTTTAAAAAATACTGCTAATTCTCTTATTTTAGGCCATTCTATTTTTTTTTTCATTTTCACTGTATTTTCTACATGACTAATCACTTTTAGGTCTTTTCTTATTTTAATAAGATTGAATAAAATATGCACACCTTGTAGATCAACGCCAAAAACAGATAAATATAGTTCTGAATTTTTCTCTATATTATCTGAAAGGTATAATGCATTACTTCTGAAGTGCCTTCTGGATTCTCGCAACATAGAAATCTTGTGAAAAAAGTTTTTATACTTATTTTTAAAAACATAATATTCAAAATAAATATACTCCCAACCCATAAAGTCACATAATAACTTAACGTCATTATTGCTCGTAATAATAACAACCATGTCTTCTTTTTTTAGCTCAATATATAAAGCAATAGATGGATATGATGGAATGTGTATGTACTTCATGAAATTTTCTTAACTTTTACACTATACCTACAGATAAGTTAAAATAAACCAAGCGTCATTAGAAGTTAATCTAATATATTAGCCATATACATTCTGCGATAACGACTATTACTTTCCATTAGTTTATTGTGTGAGCCGACATCAATAATTTCCCCCTCATCCATGACTACAATCTCATCAGCGTTTTTTATTGTTGAAAATCTATGGGCAATCATTATGATGGTTCGCTCTCCTGATAGAGCGTTAATTGTTTTCATGATTTTTTGTTCCGTATCAATATCAAGTGCGCTTGTTGGCTCGTCCAAAACTAATATAGGTGGATTACGCAGCAAAGCACGTGCAATTGATATTCTCTGCTTTTGTCCACCTGATAACTGCACCCCATTTTCGCCAACAATTGTTTCATATCCATCTGGTAGGCTAGAAATAAATGCATCTACATCCGCTTGTATAGCAGCATCTATCAATTTTTCATCATCATATGATTCACCGAATAAAATATTATCTCGAATTGACCCATTAATCAGAAATGTATCCTGACTAACCAAGCCAAACAAACTCCAATATTGGTTAAGCGAATAGCTGTCAACAGAAGTTCCGTCAATGAGGATTTGACCATGAGTTGGCTGAAAAAGTCTTAAGATTATATTTAGAAGCGTTGATTTCCCCCCGCCAGAACCACCAACAATACCTATTGTTTTATTTTTAAATATAGCTAATGACACATTCCTTAGTGTCTCCCCAAGTCTGTTAGGGTAAGTAAAACTAATATTTTTAACTTCAATACAATTATCAAAACTAATTGAATTTGATATTCCGTCGTTTAGCATTTCGGTATTAACTGAGGTAAGTAATGAATGCACTTCCTTAATTAACGGATATTGATGCACCCATCCGGAATAATCATTAATAGTTCCTGTAATTGCTCCATTCAATCTATTCGCAGCTACAACAAACATACCCAGAATTGCAACAGCTTCGACACCTAGATCCATTCTTACGATATAAAAGCCAGCACCACCAACCCCAATACCAAGCAATAATTGAATTAATGCGCCAGGAAGAACAAAACCCATAGCAATATAACGCTGCAAGTATGTAAAGCGTTTAGCAATAGCATTATATTTACGCTCCCATTTGTCGGTCGCCAAATAGAGTCTAATCGGTTTTACTCCGCTAACAAATTGCCCTGCCAAATGCATGTCATCCTGTTTTAAGTGCATACATTCTTTACTTTTTTCTTTCACTAACCAGGTGATTATTTTTTTACTGACGAAGAAATAAATCACTCCAACTGCAATTAACAGTAACAATATCTCGGATGATGCGAATGCCATCATTATTAAAAGAAAACCAATAGTAATTATTTGATTTATTATTCTAATAAACGAATGTGTCCCAGCAAGAATACCATCTGGAGCAACAGAAGTTTTGTGTAAAAGCTTGCCATGTTCAGTCGACGTATAAAACGAATAATCAGCACTTTTAAGGATTTTAAATATTTCAGACTTGATGCCTAAATAGATTTTCTCAATTTTCAGTCTTACATAATAAGTATAAAATAATTTATAAAGAAAATTACATAACGATACAACAACCACCAAGAGGCTTGAACTTAGCATGTGATTATTGAATCCTGTAATACCGTCAATCCAAACAAGCAAGTTATTTAATGCGCCAGTATTATCTAGTTGTTCATTTCCTGAGAGATATGTTGCACCCGACTGTATCATAGGCAAAAGCACAGCAACATTTAGCATTTCCATAAATCCAGATATCACGCTCATCAGTATCATTAGTGATACTGCAACCTTATGCCCATCCCAAAAATAAGCTATTACTTTAAGATCCTGGCTAAATATGTTGGTTAATTTACTCAAAAAATATTACTTTATTTGCATAAATAAACAAATGTAAAATAAATTATGACATTCATACATCACCATGCAGTACGACCACCATCTACTGCAATTATTGCACCATTGAGATAACTTGATGCATCACTCAACATCCAAATTAATGTACTCTGATATTCATTAGGCTGGGCCAACCTATTCATCGGTATTCTTGACGACACGTCAACAAGAAATTCTTCAGGTTGACTATTCTCAACTCCCCCAGGACACATTGCATTACAGCGCACATTTCTTTCAGACCAATATGTTGCAAGATAACGAGTCAATCCAATAAGACCGGATTTTACTACAGAGTATGTAACAGGTTTTACGGGCTGTTTATTTTCAGTTACTCCTGCCTTTCTATATAACCGCTGATCTGGTGCCATCAACCCTAAATCAGATGAAATATTAACTATCGCCCCCCCATCAGGATTATTGGAAATTAAAGTACCGTAGTGTTTAGAGCAAAGATATGCACCAGTTAAACCGACTGCCAGATCCTGACTCCATGTATCAAGAGGGAAATTTTCTAAACGAGAAAAATCCTCGTCACTGTTGCTTTCAACTTTTGGGTTATTTGCAGCATTATTAATTAATCCATCAATTTTTTTATACTTTTTGATAATTTTACTCGCATTCGCAATAATTTGGTTTTCGTCAGTAATGTCAACAGCATAGCCAATTGCATCAATTCCATATTTATCATTAATCAAATTTGCAAATTTTACGGCTTCTTTTTCATTTAAATCTAAAATTACAGGTATACCACCATAAGCAGCTATAGCTTCCGCATGCTTCTTGCCAAGCAAGCCTGTTCCACCAGTAATAACAATTACTTTTCCACCTAAATTAAATAAGTTTTTTAACTCTTCAGTCACAACGTTAAACTCCTATCAAGATGAAAAATAAACATTAAAATATTAGACTGGGAATCTGTCTTGCATGCTAGACACGACAGGCTCAGCTTCTTTCCCATCGAGTATCTCTTTTAGAGCCATTTCAACATCCGGGATATTCTCTGGGTAATCGACATCATGAACGATCTCATCTACAACATAAGGCAACGGGTTATCACCTACCATTGATTTTTTTTCGAGAACAGTATGTGGACGAGTAATGTCTACATAGCCATTTTGCCAGTATGCTTTAGGTAACATTTGACGTGGCAGTGAGTGCGAATCTTTGACACCTTCAAGTGACGCTACTGGATGCATAAATTCATCATCTAAAAACCACATTTTAAAAGGAGTCTGTGTGGCTAGTGAAACAGAACGTAACGAATCTGCTGCTGGATGAGCAAGCATCACTTCGATCGCCTCATCAACTTTAGCGATACGTCTAGCTGGCCCTGTCGGACGGAGGTGCACTACCAAGTCTGGATTATAACCTTCAGTATCTTTTAACCATTGTAAAGCGTGCTGGAAAACCTCAATATCGGTTGAAAGATCTTGGGCTAAATCGGGCGGGCGAATAAATGGGACCTCAGCCCCCCATTCAGTAGCAACTTGAGCGATTTCTTCATCGTCTGTCGACACAATGATACGAGTAACATGTTTAGACTTTTGAGCATGATGGATACTCCATGCTATTAGAGGCCGTCCTAGCATCGATAAAATATTCTTTCGAGGCACCCCTTTTGAACCACCACGAGCTGGTATTAAAGCAAGAATCTCTGGAAAATCAGTACTCATAGCTCACTTCCATTCAATGAAACGGCAACACCTTCGACTATCGATTGTTTTGCTGCAAGCGCAATCTTTAAACTTTGGGCTGCTAATTCTAAGTCAACTACAGGAGTGTCTTTATTTTCAGAAAAATCAAGGAAATTGCGCAATTCATCAAGAAATATATCATTGCGTTGTAACGCAGAGAATTCATGGTTCATAATTTTACCACTTGGTCGATGACTTACTGTTACGATATTTTTTATCAAATCACATTCAATAGTACCGAGCTCGCCAACAATCGAAAAACCACGTTTTGGTGGCCATTGTAAATAGTCAAGATTGATCGATACAGGCAGTGGTTTTCCATTTGCCTCACAACTCATTATAACTTGAGCACTATCTTCAACATCTATCTCTAACGATGATAAATGGCCACCTACTGAAAATACTTTTTTAGGTAAACCGAAAAACCAAAGCGCATAATCAAAATCATGTATTTGTGTAACAATAGCGCCACCACCTAGATCTTTTCGAGCCGCGTAAGTACCACGATAGTCTTCATAAGGGTGCCAACCTGGCATGTACTCGCCATTGACTAATCGCGCTCCAACCAGTTCACCAATACGCCCTTCATCTAATATGGATTCCACTAACTGCATAACTGGATGGAAACGAAATTGATAACCAACAGCAATTCGCTTCTCACCAATAGACCGTTCTAATTCCAGAAGCTCGTCAACCCCTTCCCAGTCATGCGAGAGTGGTTTCTCAACAAAAACATGCGCTCCAGATTCTAGTGCTTTTGTTGCAGCTTCTAAATGCATGTTTGATGGGTTTGTAACAAATACTAAACCAGGCTTTTCAGCTAATGCTAAATCAAGAGAATCAAATTCTGTAATTCCATATTGTTGTGAAATTGTAACGCCTTGAATAACTTGATTTGTCGAATCCAACACAGGCACTGTACGAGTTCGCCGAACAGCTATAATTTCAATATCTGGCCTTAAGCTTTGAAGGTTGCGCAAATGGCGCTGGCCAATTGAACCTAGCCCTATAAATAGTGCTTTCATACTTTTAATTTACCTTAGCTAAACAATCGCGAGTGAACGCCAAATTGTGTGTGGCCTCTAGTTTCCAATCATTCAAAATAGGCGTCTCTAAAACGAAAGGCCCCTGCCAAGAAGATTTAACTAGTGCCTGAATACCCTCTGAAAATAATGTATCACCCTCACCTAGACGATGGCTTGGACCATTATTGCTCACTCGATCCTTTATGTGTATTTCTCGTATCCGAGTACCTAAAATAGAAATATCTTTAACAATATCAAAACCCATAGCATTTGCATTACCGAAATCGTAGAGAACCCCCAGTTTAGGTGAGTTAACTTCATCGACAAATGCTGCTAATTCATTTCCAGGAAGATCGCTTTCAAGGAGCAAAAATGCTTCAGATTCAGGAAGCACACTTCGTAGAATTTTTTTCAAGTCGTCACGGGCGCTCTCAGAATGGAGACTCATTGCATCCATAACAGGTAGTACAACAAATTCAATTCCAATTGCAGATGAATAATTTAATATATCTTTAAGGTGATTAACTGCAACTAAAGAAGCATTTCCCTTTTTTAATAATGCACCATCAATAAAAGTATGCGCACAAAGCGAACGAACACCAACCTTATGTTCGGCCATTAAGGCCTTTATTTCATCTCTCCCTTTTTCCGTTGCTATGGGATTTTTTTCATCTTGTTCACCATCAACAAGCCATTCAATCAAATCAAAACCCGTTTCGGCTGCACGGACAAACTCTTCTTGCCAGCTACTCCATGGGAACGATTGCAATGGTTTGCCAGCCTTATTGCTAAGACGCCCCTGCATAATACCTACTAACATGTGATTCTCTTAATCTTATAGTGGCTTTTTGATATAAGCCGTTGGTTGAAATGAATTTCTTACAGATTTAATCTCGACACCTTTACCATTGAAAAATTCATCAACAGCATCAGATTCACCCCAACCACGTTTCCCATATTCATCAAGCAAAATCAAACCGCCTGGGGTAACTAAGTCATACATATGCTCCAAAGCGACTTTGGTGCCATGATAAGTATCAAAATCCAGGTGAAGAAGTGAAATGCGAAATCCTGGGTTTGCCTTAATATATTCGGACAAAGTTTCCGTAACATCACCAGGAACTAGCTCCGCATTATTGAAACCTGCCTGATGTGCAGAGGCAATGATATCATCTGGGTTTACTCCCTCAAATGCTGCTTCATCAGTAAAAGCTTTAGCTGATTCACGCTCATAATCTAATAAACTGTCAGCAAATGACCCAAAGGTATCAAACCCAATCACCCTTTTTTGCTCGCCACGAGCATAAAGTTCGAGGAGCTTTAACCAATACATCCAACCAGCGCCTTTAAAAACTCCACATTCTACAATATCCCCTGGAATATCAAGTGTCATTTTAAACAACTCATAACGAACTAAAAGCTTACGAATTCTATCCGTGTCAGGACTTAGCAAAAGGGTATTGTAGGAATCCCAAAGGCTATTTTCAGAAAAATCATTCATTACATAACTCCAGCGTAAAACTCAACAAATTTAAGATTTAGGTTTATCACCAATACCGATCAACATAACCTCTTTGCTAAAACGGAAAAAAGTATTAAGCTTTTGTGGTAATTTAACATCGTACATAGGGCTATACCGTAATGGTAATTGTGCAAAAGCACGGACAAGTGGCGTCATCCATGGATGCCTCCATAAAATCGGTAACTGATGAAAATGTATAACTTTAACATTTTCGTAACCAGCCATTATCATTGCATCTCGTAATGATGGCTGAGTAAACGGTGTTACATGAGTATAATCAAGGTAGAACGGCCCCCAACGAGTGTGCATCCAACTAGGTGTCATTATTACTGCTCGACCACCTGGTGAAATCACTCGAAGTGATTGTTTTAAAAAAGACATTGGGTTGTGCAAATGCTCAATAACTGACTTTGAAAAAACAAAATCAAAAACGTCATCGTCAAAAGGTAAAGAGTCTTTCTCTAAATTTGACACCTTAACTGGGTGGGGTTTACAAGTATCAATCGAGACCGGAGATAGATCCGTGCCTGAAACAGAGAAACCCGCCTCAAATAATGCTTTAAGCATATCCCCGCGACCGCAACCAATATCTAACAAATTTCCAGTATTTTTAAAATAATGATCGCGCAAATGTGCAGCTAATTCATCTGGGTAGTTACTATTTGGTCGACGCTTTTCAGAGTATAAAAATGAAATGTATTTTTCATCTTTAAATACATTACTTTCATCAAGCGGTTTTTTTGAATCATTTTTAATATTCATTAGCTTATATTTTACCAGCCCATACAGATAGAATTATATTATTTACAACAGTGATATACATGCAGTTATAGTATCTGTCTTACCATTTGCAGCGAGCATACTTTCATATTCCGAATCAAGCCTGTCATTATTCATATGACACCATTTTTTATGGCCACCAGGAGCACCTTTTGACATCCAATATAAATGATTACTTAAAGAGTACCGCTGAACATGCTTAATCCACTTAACTTTAAGATTGGCCTGCTTTATTAATTCGCTTAATGTCTTCGCATTAAACAAAAACAAGTGTTGGCTCCAATAAGTGAAATTTTGAAATTCTTTGTTTTCGTATAAAGTAAGCAAAGCATCATCCGAATTTGGTACTTCAATGATAATTTCTCCATCTAGACCAAGAAGTTTAGAGAGCTCAACTAACATCTCCCTTGGATTAGATAAGTGCTCAATAACATGAAAGCTAGTGATTAAATCCCATTTTTCACCGCAACTTTGCGCTGACTGCAAACTTGGATATACCATCAAACCCCTTTCTTTAAAAGAAGGCTGTAAAGCTTTTTCAAGCTCAATACCAACGGCTTTATTGGCTAATAATTTAGCATGATTAAGAAAACCGCCTATACCACATCCAAAATCCATTACATTCTTATTTATGAGCTTATTTTTAACAAATTGATAACGTCTAAGGTCATCATCCTGTGTTTCTTTTAGCCATAGTTCGATGTCTGGCTTATTTCCGTCATGAATCCCTGATTCTTCATAGTGATTAACATCAATATGTTTAAATGATGAAAGATAGACTAATTCACAATCAACACATTCGAGAACCTTGATTTCAGGATTATCTCGTACAACTCCTGGTCGAATAATATATTTATTACTACCGCAAAGATAACAATTTTGCTGACTCATATAATTAAGCACTTTAATTTAATGGTTAGATTCCCAATCAAGATGTTCACGTAACTTAAGCGCGATAGGTACTTCATCATCAACAACTCGCTTTACACCATCACCCATTGCTATCTCTATTTTTCTCACCGCTCCAATAAGCTGTCTAAAACCAGCTGGTTCAACTGAAGCCGATTGATCCGAGCCATACATCGCTCGATTTAAAGTGATATGCCTTTCTAATGAAGTAATGCCTTGTGCTGCTGCAGCATAAGAAACAGCCAAGCCAACTTCATGACCACTGTAACCAACATTACAGTTATATTTTTCTTTAAGAGTGCTGATCATGTTGAGATTTGCATCTTCATCTTTCATAGGATAAGTTGAAACAGTATGCATTAATTCAAATGGACAGTTAGCAGCTTTAAAGATATTAACAGCCTTTGTAATATCATCGTAGGAAGTCATACCTGTTGATATAAAAGTGTGCCTCCCCTCTTCTGCAATTTTTTTTAACAAGTCTTCATAAACTATCATTGCAGAAGCAACTTTATTGTAATTGCAATCAAACTGTCTGAGAAACTCCTGACTATTTAAATCCCAAGCAGAGGCAAACCACTCAATGCCTTTCTCTTTGCAATATCGATCAATCTCTTTGTAATCATCAATATCAAATTCAAGTCCCATTTTTTGATCACGCTGTGTTGTCCCCCAAGCACTTTCTCTTGGTGAATCTAAAAACTCTTGTGTGTAAACCTGATCAATATCACGTTTTTGAAATTTAACGGCATCACTACCTGCATCAACAGCAACATCGATTAATTCCTTACATATTGACATATCACCATTATGGTTAATGCCTACTTCTGCAACAATAAATATGCTCATTATTTTCCTCTTTCTGAGTACAAGATTTCAATAAAATCAAGACCTAATACGTCTTCCAGTAATTCTCTGATAACTCCATTGCCACCACTTGTTTCAAGTATGACAGCAGAGATATTTTTTATTCTTTCATGGCTATCTGATGGACAAATAGAATACCCACAAATTTTCATGACATGGAAATCATTTAAATCATTTCCAACATACAGTGTTTTTTTAAGTTCAAGATCATTCTCTTTTACAAGTTTTTTTAACGCATCAACTTTGTTATCAATTCCTTGCAATACTTCAACTTTTAGCTTATTGGCACGCGCAGTAACAACAGGGTTTTTTTCAGTTGACAATATAAATGTTGGTTTATTTAACTTACGCAAAACATCGAACGCAAGGCCATCAGCACGACTACAGCTTACCCATTCCTTTCCTTCATGATCTAAATGAACAAGGTTATTCGTTAACACGCCATCAAAATCAAAAACAAAGGCATCTACAGCATCAATTGATATATTTGTCATCATCAAACATTCACGTTAGTTTTGTACGTGCAAAAAGTTTTCAGCAATAAGCTTATCTTCAATATATTCCATTAATGCATGACCAGCCGTTATATGTGACTCCTGAATTCGCCCAGTATCATTACTCGGCACAACAAAAGATTCATCACAAAAACCAACTGCCTTACCTCCTCCAGAACCTAGAAAACCATAAACTATTATATTTTCTTCTTTTGCTGCCTTCATGGCACGAATTATATTTTCAGAATTCCCTGATGTTGTTATCGCAATTAAAACATCACCTGATTTACCCAGTGAATTGACCATTCGTTCATATAAAACATCATAACCAAAATCATTGCCGCAAGCGGTTAATGTCGAGACATCTTGGGCAAGTGCTAATGCAGGAATACCTTCACGATTATTGTCAGGCCTCAAACGCACAAGCATTTCCGCAGCCAAATGTTGTGCGTCAGCTGCAGACCCACCATTACCACACAACATCATTTTACTTCCGTTAGTAATAGCCCGTACAATTTCATCGCCCATTGACGCTAATATATTAAGGCTTTCATTTTGTAAAATTTCTTTTTTTACATCAATTGAATCTAAAAAAAGTTTTTCGATGTTACTTATATTAGGTTTGTTTCGCATACATAAATTGTCCCTTATATCGAATTTAATTCGACTACTTACAATTGGCTTTAAAAAACCCAATTCCATTTAATTCATAAACCAATTTAAAATAAAACATTCGCACTAGGCTCTGCATTCATTGTAAATATCTCTTAATTTTTCATTTCTTCTTTCGAGCGAAAATTCTCCGCATGCTAAGTCATAAGAAGACTTACCCATATCTATAAGCATGTTAGGTGACCTAGCGATTTCCTCGAACGCATCTACAAACCCCTGAATTGTAATGTCAAACTCATGGTTTGTTTTAGCATCCTCTAAAAGATCCCAAAAAGCATCCCATGTTGGCCAGTCCTCACCATAACCATCATCATAAAAGTAAAAAGGGACATCTACCTCCCATCCATTTCCATTTCTAATAAAGCTTCGCTGAGAACGCATTGTAATTACTGGCAATCCATATTCAAATGCCTCAATGATATTAGCACCTCCATCGACATGCAAAGGGGCTATTACTATGTCCGCTGAAGACAGCAATATGTGTTTATCCTGTGACGATAGTGGCGCCTTTTTAATTATCTGTATATTTTCAAGTTCGATTGACAAAGACACATCATTTGGTACATTTGGACAAGCAAGAATAAGCTTACACTTTGACTTCAAACTAAATTCCAACCAAGCATTAATTAAAAGATCAACTGCCTTACGTTTATAATCACTTGCAAAACAAACAAAAGTTAGTTCCTCATGATTTTTATCGCCCTTATCAAGGTTTTCAATTTTAGGTACTGCTCCTAAACGCACTATTTCTGTCTTCTTCATAACAGAGTCAGGCATGTATCGTTTGAATAGCTCCAGCTGCCCTTCGCTTTCAACCAGTATCTTTTTACAATTCGATGACATATAAGCGTCTGTAGCTCTTTGACATGAAGCCAAAACTGCTTTAGGTTCCGACTCACCAGTAGGGGCTAAAGGATGATCTTGAGGCTCAATAACACATGGTACATTTCGATATGCCTTTTTAGGAATAGAACTCACCCAATGGCATAATTTAGCTTTATAGTAGTTACAATATTTTACAGGGGGATGCCTGTAATATCTTTCAAAAAAAGGATGTGTGTGTAGTAGGTTTTTATATGGATAATATACTTTTTCGTTTGAAGAATTCAGAAACCGTGAAATTTTTTGCCCTTCCAAATGCAGAAGACTCTTCAATCGATCTAGAAATTCTGCTCCTTTTCTCTGACTAGAAATTGTTTCCTGTATCGACATTAAGACATTAATTGCGTTAGTTTAAATTAAAGATTCAATTTCTTTTATATGTTTTATTGCATGCATAAAGAAAAAATTTGTTTCTATAGTACTGTCATCCATATTAAAAAACTCAACAAGTCGCTCTTCCTCAACCACAAAACACTTGTAACCAATATCAGAGAACAGTGTGATTATTTCGTTGGGGTGATAACCAAATTTCGCCGACCATTTTCTTAACATTTCAGTAAAAACAATAGGCTTGTCTCTTTGAAGAGTATTTATGCCTCCTTTAAATGCAAAAATCTCTGCCCCTTCAACATCGCATTTAATAAAATCTACATGAAGATTGTTTTCACTAACGAAGTCATCTAGCCTCTCCACATGACATGTAAGCAACTCCGCATCATCACGATCACTCATGTTTTCAGAAGAAGCATTTCCACTACCTTCAGGATAAAAATAGAACGTAAGGTCTTTGCGCTCATCAGACAAACCAAAATTATTTGAACTTATATTTGAAATATTATTTAGTTCAATGTTCTTTTCAAGAAATGAGTATGTTTTTGGAATGGGCTCAAAAGCATGCACTTTTGTTTGTGGGTATGTTTTTGCAATGTTGATTGCATACCAACCCATATTGGCACCTATGTCAATTACGCAATCGGTTGGTGAAACCAGTTTCATAATCATAGCTGAATCTATTGTTTCGTAATCAAGGAAGTTTAAAGCCTCAACTGGTGCAACACGATAATCACCAACTGGGCAAATCATCCTTACACCTTTATCCCTTGATGTCATAACAACTTTGTCATCAGCTATTTCAATTGATGCTATATTTGTTTGCTTTATAAAACTCGAATAATCAAAAAGCTTAGAATGATGTTCCTGATACATTGTCTGGATAAACTCCGACTTTGTGATTTCTCCTCTTAAAAATCTATTTCGTGTATCTGATATATTCATATTTGATAACTTTTTATTGTATTTCGAAATCCATCTTCGATTGAAGTTACAGGCTCCCACCCTATACTCTTTGCAAGAGTAATATCTGGACATGTTACAGATATCGTGGTCGGACAGTAATTTTCTGATCTCTTTCGATGCTCGTATTTAACTTTAATCGAATCGTGACTACCTAAACCAGCAATCACGTTAGCAAGATCACGAATACTAGTCTCACAATCAGGATTGCCAATATTATAGGCTTGAGCATTTTCTCCACAGAGCAATACCATCCAAAATCCTGCTGTTGCATCTGCCAAATAGCAAAAAGATCGACGGGCCATCCCATCGCTCTTCAACACAATATCCCTACCTTTAACTACATCACTCACAAAATCCGCATATACGCGTCCATCATCAAGCCGCATACCTGGCCCATACGTATGAAATGGCCGAACAATTCTTGTTGGCACATCAAATTGGTGATGCCAAGAAACGCACATATTTTCACCCATTCTTTTACTTTCACCATAACACGAACGAACTTCCAATGGGTTTAGATAACCATAATCCGTCTCTGATGTTGGTATACGAGAAGCTTCTCCGTATACCTCTGCACTACTGAAGTAAAGGAATCCTTTAACACGATTTTTTCTTGCCAAATTTAACAAATGTGCAGTACCTAGTGTATTTGAACTCAAGGTGCCTACAGGGTCCGAATCATAATATTTTGGGCTTGCCTGGCTTGCTGCATGAATAATAAAATCTATCCGAGGAGCTTCATCAATTGCTGAAGTAATATCTTGCTTTATGCACATAAAATCAAGTCTTGCTAAGTAATTACTAAATCTCTTATTAAATCGTTCAGGATTCCTAACTACTGCGATCACCCTAACACCTAGGCCCTTCGTCTCATTGAGATATAACAAAGTCTCTACCATGTATGCAGCTAAAAATCCTGCCGCACCAGTTATCATTACTGTTTTCCCGCTCAACTCATTCCATGGAATAGAATAATTTTTCGTTATAAATTCTAAGTCATTCGTTACAATTGAGTGACGACCTTCATTCACACTCTTACTCATCAATCGGTTTCACGATCATATTTTCAAGAAATTCAGCTCTATCTAAAAAAGGATACATATCTTCGAGTGGCTTAGATACCATTCTTCCGTCTGGCATTTTCTTAGAACTAGCGGTTGGAATGACCTCTTGGTTCTCCGGACACATCACTTCAAGAATCATTGGACCCTTCTCATTCATCAATATATTTAGTGCCTCATCAAGCATTTTCAATTCGGAAACTTGTAAAAATGGAATCCCATAGGCTTCAGCTATTTTTTTTGTAGATGGAAACGAGACGCCAGAAGAAGGATCGGTACCGATTTCACGTCCTGCAAAAAACTTCTGTTGAGTTGCCCTAATCGATAAATAACCATTATTATTCCAGACGACCAATTTAACCGGTAGTTGATTATGAATTACCGTCTGCAACTCCTGTATATTCATTTGCAGAGAACCATCCCCAGTTATACCAACTACTTCTGCTCCTGTTCTAGCCACGCTAGCGCCAATTGCAGCAGGAAGCGTAAAGCCCATATCTGCTTGAGCACCAGATGTTAGGTAGCGCTGCTGAGCTCTGATTTTCAGGGCCTGTGATGTAACGTAATAGGAGGAACCTGCATCAGAAACAACTACAGAGTCATCTTTTAAATGATCCTTTAATTTATCAATGAATGAGTACTTATTTATATATTTGCTATTATCTGAATATGAAGGCAGGCAAATTGGCCATTGTTCTCTCCATTTCCGACATATGTCGCCCCATCCGTCCCACTCTTCCTGAAAATTAACTGATGGCATTTTAGAGAAAAACTCAGTTACATCCGCATGTATAAATTGATCAATTTTAACTGTATTTTTAAGGTGTTCATTTTTATCAATATCAATTACAACTAGGTTTGCTTCCCTTGCGAACATATCATATTCAAATCCAGTTAGCGCCACACTGAGATGACAACCAATTGATATTACAAGATCAGAATTCTGAACTGCAAAATTACCAGGACGTTCTCCCTTAATGCCTATGCGTCCGACATATTGTGGGTGATCACTCGCTAATAGATCAGCACCTAAATATGAGACGGTGACTGGAATTTTTGATGCTTCTACAAAAGATTTAAAGGCATCAACAGCGCCGCCTAAACGTATGCCATTTCCAGCTATAATTATTGGTCTTTTTGAAGCTGCAATCTGGTTACGTAAAGTATTAATACTTTCTAAACTAGGAGTAGGTTTATCTGACTCAGCAGGCTCAGGTATATAATGACGTAATGTTTCAAAATCAACGCTTGCCCCTTGTACATCAAGCGGCACATCAATCCATACGGGACCAGGTCTTCCAGACTTAGCTAGGAAGGCCGCTTTTTCCAATTCATATAATATGTCTTCTGGCTCATTAACCATCACTGCATATTTTGTAGTCGATTTTACAATAGCTACGATATTTGCTTCTTGGACACCAATTTGGCGTAAAGGTACTGAAGAGTTATAAGTTGTTTCCTTTCGTTTAACCTGACCTGATACGAAGAAACATGGGACATTATCCTGCCAAGCATCAAGTAATCCTGTCATCGCATTTGTTGCACCACAACCTGTCGTCAAAATCGCAGAGCCATAACCGTTTCGTAATTTTGCATAACCGACTGCACCCATAGCACATGCCTGCTCATGGTGATTACACAATGCTTTCATTTTACTATGAGAAGCCACAGCATCATTAAGGAACATAGCTCCACCACCTGTCACAGTAAATACAGTATCAACGCCAAGTTTATATATAAAATCAATAATTACGTCACTTACTCGCATAGGTATACTCATGAATGAAAATCTTCCAAAGCTGCTCGTAGTTTCATTATAGCTAACTCGATATTTTCTAGTGTATTTACATAACAAAGGCGAATAAACCCTTCTCCATAATCACCAAAGTTATTGCCCGGTAGCAAAGCAACTCCTGCTTCTTCTAATGCAAAACTCGCAAATTCATCGCTCGTCATACCGGTCCCAGTGATATTTGGAAACGCATACATTGCGCCCTCAGGCTTAACACATTCGATACCTGATATGCTATTGAGTCCTGTATAAAGCACATCAGAACGCTGTTGGTACGAATCACGCATCTCTGCAATAGCGGACTGATCTCCATTTATAGCTTCAATTCCTGCCGACTGAATAAATGGAGGAACACAGGAAACGATGGTTTGTATTACCAGTCCCATTTTTTCAATTACTTCTTTGGGGCCAACTGCCACTCCAAGACGCCAGCCAGTCATTGCAAAGGCTTTACTAAAGCCATTAATAATAATCGTTCTTTCTTTACAATAATCACGTTTCGCTGGTGTATGAAACCTATTCTCACCATCAAAGACCATACGTGCATATATTTCATCACTTAACAAATATATATCAAACTCTTCTGCTATCTGAGCCACCTCATCAATCTCATCGGGTGTCATAACTGAGCCAGTCGGATTGCTTGGTGAATTTATAATAATTAATCGTGTTTTGGATGTAATACGTTTCCGTAGATCATCCGGGTTTAATCTAAACTTATTTGATTCGTGTAATGGGACAGTTACAGGAATAGCTCCACAATATCTTATCGCTGAATAATATGTAGGGAAACCAGGATCAGGAACTATAACTTCTTCACCTGCATTAACTAAACAACTGACAGCAAGGTAAATAATTGCATTTGCACCAGGAGTTACTAATATCTGTTCAATATCAGGTTTAAAACCGCGAGATATCTGTGTGGTTTTCTGAACTGATTCACGAAGCTCATGCAATCCCATTGAGCTCACATAGTGCGTTTCACCATTCGTTAAAGCATTACATGCTGCGTCGACAATATTTTTAGGTGTATCAAAATTTGGTTCACCTAATTCAAAATGAAGAATTTCACGACCAGATCGTTCAAGCTCCTGAACCTTATCAAGCATCTTAAACATTGGCTGACCATCAACATTTAGAGCTGCGTCTGATAAATGTTTCATAATATGCTTTCTTTAGGAGCTCGCACTAAAGAATGCCTTAAGTTGCTCAACCATGAAACTCAGCATCTCTTCATTCAAACCAGGATACAGACCAATCCAGAAAGTATCATTCATGGCTTTATCGGTATTCGTTAAATCCCCACTTACTCGGTAATTTAGCCCTTCGAAATAAGGCTGCCTTACCAAATTTCCTGCAAACAATAACCGCGTGCCTATATTATTAGCATCAAGATGCTTCATAAGATCAATTCTTTTAAAACCAGTAGATTCTCGTAGTGTAATTGGGTATCCAAACCATGACGGGTCACTACCCTTAGTAGCATTAGGTAATATTAAGAATTTCTCACAAGATTTAAGATGCTCAGTTAAGAAAGAAAAGTTACGTTTACGTGCTGCAACAAATTCATCCAAGCTACCCAACTGGGCCAAGCCGACAGCTGCCTGCATGTCAGTTATCTTCAAGTTATAGCCTATATGTGAATAGGTATACTTATGATCATAGCCTTCAGGTAAACTACCCAACTTCCAACAAAAACGTTTTTTACATGTATTATCATCGCCAGGGGCACAAAAACAGTCACGTCCCCAGTCGCGAAAAGATTCAATTATTGGTTTAAGCTTGCCATTATCTGTGAATACCGCGCCACCCTCACCCATAGTAATGTGATGCGCAGGATAGAAACTGAATGTTGCAATATCACCAAAGGTTCCTACATGTGCACTCTTCCCTGCCAATGATCTTTTACCTTTGTAATTCATAAGATCAGATGATGGCGTGTAAGTCGTACCAAGTGCATCACAACAGTCTTCAATAACCCAAAGGTTATGCTTTCTCGCAAATGACATTACTTCATCAATATTGAACGTATTTCCGAGCGTATGGGCAATCATAATTGCACGCGTTTTATCAGAGATTGCCGCATCTAGCTTAGAGCAATCAATATTATAAGTTGGAATGTCTACATCAACAAAAACCGGTATTAACCCATATTGTAACGCGGGGTTCACTGTTGTCGGAAAACCGGCAGCAACTGCAATAATTTCATCACCCGCTTTTAGTGCATCCTTACCTAATTTTTCTGAAGTTAGTGCCGAAAATGCAAGCAAGTTAGCTGATGAACCGGAATTTGTTGTTAATACATGTTTAACGCCAACATACTCAGCGAGTTGTTTCTCAAATTCTGTATTATAGCGGCCTGTTGTTAGCCATCCATCGAGCGAAGCATCTACCAGATATTCAAGCTCTTTTTCCCCCAGCACTTTTCCTGAAACAGGAACATGTGACTCACCAGGAGAAAACTTCTTTTGTTTATACTTATACTCGGCAAATTGTGCGACTTTATCGAGTATCTCGCGTCTTAACTCTTCTTCTTCTCTACTATGATCAGTAGGCGCCTCAAATGTGCTTAATTTATTTGGCATTTGAAAAGGCCTCTATCTGCATCAGTGATACTTTTCTCATAGACTCGTTAACCAATTTTGCTTTATGCCAATCTACAATGCTTGTTATTGCATCTTTAATATCCCACCTAGGCTGCCATTTAAGTTTGATATTTGCTTTAGTGCTGTCGAGTTTCAAATAACTCGCCTCATGTGGGTGCGTATTTTGAGTATCATTAACCCACTTAGCATCATCGCCCCAACGAGATGATATTTCATTCGCAATCCACTCAACCGATTTTGCATCTAATTGAGATGGGCCAAAATTCCATGCCTCGGCATATTCCATACCATCGACATATAACAACTCTGCTAGATCCATATACCCTGACAGTGGTTCCAAGACGTGTTGCCATGGCCTAATCGCATCCGGGTTTCTTATTAAAGGCCTCTTTTTATGAATAAAAGCATTTAACAAATCAGGAATAAGTCTATCTTTCGCCCAATCTCCACCACCAATAACATTACCAGCACGGGCACTGGCAATAGCTGTTTTATGAGTTGAATAACTATCTTTTGAAAAAAATGAATTCCGATATGAAGAAATTAGTAATTCTGCACATCCTTTACTACTACTATAAGGGTCATGCCCACCCATCGGTTCATTTTCACGATAGGGCCAGAGCCATTCTTTATTTTCGTAGCACTTATCAGTTGTTATCATAACGGCTGACCGAACTGAATCCACAGAACGTATTGCTTCCAATACACTCAACGTACCCATTACATTCGTTTCATACGTTTCGACTGGGGCATCATATGAATGACGAACCAATGATTGAGCCGCTAGATGAAAAACAATTTCAGGTTTGTGTTCAGTAAAGAGTTTTTTTACACTTTCATTATCCCTAATATCACCAATTACAGAAGTCATCCCACTAGCTATATCAGAGACCTCAAACATATTTGGTTCTGTTGGTGGTGCTAATGAATAACCCACAACATTTGCACCTAAACTCTGCAACCACAAAGACAACCAACTCCCTTTAAAACCCGTATGGCCTGTAATCAAAACACGCTTATCTTTCCAGAAATAATTATTCACTACCAAGACTTCCATGGTGCATTATTACTTGCCCATAATTCTTCCAGGTAATGTTTGTCACGTAATGTATCCATAGTCTGCCAGAATCCATTATGTTCATAAGCCATTAGCTCGTCATCAGAAGCTAGTTGATTAAGCGGGTACTGTTCCCAGATAGTTTTATCATCATCAATGTATTCTAAAACTTTCGGGGATAAGACGAAGAACCCACCATTGATTAATGCACCATCACCTTTGGGCTTTTCCTTAAATTGCTTAACCTTTCCATCATTAATATCTAGCGCCCCAAATCTACCAGGAGGATACACAGCCGTTAATGTCGCTAGTTTATTATGAGAATGATGGAAGTTTAAAGTTTCAGTCAGATCAACGTCACTAACGCCATCGCCGTAAGTAAAAAAGAATTCATCTTCGTCCTTAATATATTTTTCTACTTGTTTTAGGCGGCCACCTGTCATCGAGTCTTCACCCGTATCAAGCAGTGTAACCTTCCAAGGCTCGGCCCTTTCATGATGTACTTCCATAGTATTTCTTTTCATATCAAAGGTTACATCCGATTGATGCAAGTAATAATTTTTAAAATATTCTTTTATTACGTAACCTTTGTATCCACAGCAAATTATGAAATCATGAACACCATGAGAAGAATACATTTTCATTATGTGCCAAAGAATAGGTTTCCCTCCAATCTCAACCATGGGTTTCGGTTTTAAATCTGTTTCCTCGCTAAGGCGAGTGCCTAAACCACCAGCTAAAATAACTGCTTTCATCTGTTTTTATACACCATTTTAATAAATTTGTAGCGGTCAAGTTTTTGGAGCATTGTTTTTCATTCCATCTGGTATTTTTTCGATCACGTTCAATTCAAAATTATAATACTGCTTCACTCTTACCTAAATTAGTAAATTTAGGTCATAACAGTATACTCATAAAACCTTTAATTCTCTTCTGTCGTTATCTTTTTTATATAATCTTGAATTGATTTTTTAGTCGTCCATCCAAGTGCTTCAGTTTTTTCTGTAACGACGTCAGCAGTCATTCGGTTACCCTTTCTTTCAGGCAGCATTTCTATTTCGGAACCAAACATCTGAGCAATTTCAATTATTGAATACGATTCCGGGCTTCCAATACCAAATTCATCGCCATATCCATTTTCACCCACCATAATTAACCCATCAACAATATCATCTATATAAGTAAAATTACGTTTTTGTGTTCCTGGCGATACGACTGTCAATTTTTCACCCCGTAAATACTTTCTTTTAAATAGAGCAATTAAAGTTGCGTACTTACCTTCTGATATTTCTCTCTCCCCATATACATTATAAAAATACGTTATTGCATATGGCACATCAAACCATTGGCCATAATTTTCAACAAGTTCTGCATTTGATGCTTTAGTCCATGCATATGGGCTTTGTGACCGACCTAATCCATCATCTCCAAATTTTGTACTAGAGCCTGCATATATGATCTTAGCACCAGCACTTCGGCAAAATTGTAAAACTGAAAATATTCCATCCTTATTCGACTTCCAAACTTTTTCAATGTCATCAAAACTTTGCTCTACTCTAGAGTACTCACCTAAGTGGTATATATAGTCAGGATTAAAAGTTACTAAACTTTTAATATCCCATGTATCACCTATTATATATGTAACGTTTTCAACGTGGTTTTTTTCAGAACCTGTTGAGTAGTTATCTAATGAATACACTTCATAATTTTTATTCATCGTTAATCTCTCACATAAGTGAGACCCAATAAATCCAGCACCGCCGGTCACTAATACCTTCTTCATAATTAGTTCTTTTATTTACGCCCTATTGAAAAATAGACAAATCCAGCTTCAGACATTTGTTTATTATCATATAAATTACGCCCATCAAATATGACTGGTTCTCTCAATTCCTGTTTCATATAACTTTTATCTGGTACTTTGAAATGTTGCCAGTCGGTGACAATAATAAGTGCATTTGCTCCTTTTAATGCCAATTCCTGAGTCTCCATTAGCTGTAAGTCTTCACGCTGACCATAGATACGTTGGCACTCTTTCATTGCTTCTGGATCGTAAGCCTGAACTTTCGCGCCAGCTTTCCAAAGTGCTTCCATCACTACCCGAGAGGGGGCTTCTCGCATGTCATCTGTATTAGGTTTGAAGCTAAGTCCCCACATTGCAAAAATTTTACCTTTGAGTTCACCTTTGTAGTAATTACTAATTTTTTCATACAATTTTTCTTTTTGGCGATAATTAATTGCCTCAACCGATTTTAATATTACCGCATCATAACCAACATCATCTGAGGACTGTATCAGTGCCTGAACATCTTTAGGAAAACAGGAACCACCGTAACCACAACCAGGATATATGAATTGATATCCTATGCGTGTATCTGAACCAATGCCTTGGCGAACAGCCTCTATATCAGCACCTAGTTTTTCTGCTAAGTTAGCCATCTCATTCATGAAACTAATCTTTGTAGCGAGCATGCAATTAGCGGCATATTTAGTAAGCTCAGCACTCTTGATATCCATGACAATTATGCGATCATGATTTCTATTAAATGGCGCGTAGAGTTCCCGTAAAGTGTCAGCAACTTCGCTATTGTCCGTACCTATGACGATTCGATCAGGTTTTTTACAATCCTGGACGGCTGAACCTTCTTTTAAAAATTCGGGGTTAGAGACAACATTGTAGTCAAGAATAACATCTCGTTTTTGCAGCACTTCAGCAACTTTCTCTTTTACTTTGTCTGCAGTGCCAACGGGTACCGTACTTTTGTTAACGATAATTTTAGAATTATTCATATGATTAGCAATAGTTTCTGCCACTACTAAGACATATTTCAAATCTGCTGAACCATCTTCGTCCGGCGGGGTGCCAACAGCAATGAATTGAATATCGCCATGCTCAATACCAACTTTGGCATCTGTCGTAAAGCCAAGGCGACCAGCTTTATAATTCTCATCAACAATAGAACTCAAGCCTGGTTCATATATAGGAATTACGCCTTTCTTTAAATTCTCAACCTTAATATCATCCACATCAACACAAATAACATTATGTCCAGCATCGGCGAGTACTGCTGCCTGAACTAGACCAACATATCCAATTCCAAATACTGTTATATTCATATGTTATTACTTAAATTAGGTTTCTTAATCAAGCTTGCCGCATACCAATCCATAGCTTCATCAAGCCCTTCTGATATCTTGTGACTGGGTTGGTAAGAAAGTAATTCTTGAGCTTTACTGATATCAGCTTGTGAATGACGAACATCCCCTGCTCTAAAGTCTCTATAAACTGGTTCTTTTTTTGCTAGGCCTGCAACACGCTGCATTAATCGTTCTTCAATCATCAGGTAAAGTTGGTTAAGACTAGTGCGAGCATTGAGTGCTACGTTATAAACTTGGTTAGTCGCAAGGTCATCTTTTGTCATTGCAGCAAGTAGATTTATTTGAACGGCATTATCGATGTAACAGAAGTCCCGACTAGTCTCACCATCACCATTAATAAATACATCTTCATTATTTATAATGCTTGATACCCATTTCGGAATAACTGCAGCATAGGCACCGTTCGGATTTTGTCTTTTTCCAAAAATATTGAAGTAACGTAGACCGATAGTTTTAAAGCCATAAGTCTTTGCGAAGACATCTGCATAAAGCTCATTAACGACTTTAGTCACTGAATATGGACTGAGTGGTTTACCAATTCTATCTTCTATCTTCGGTAAATCAGGGTGATCGCCGTAGGTTGAGCTAGATGCTGCATAAACAAACCGTTTTACCTGTGCATCCTTCGCGGCAACCAACATATTCAGAAAACCATCAATGTTAGCTTTATTGGTATGAATGGGATTTTCAATCGACCTTGGTACAGAACCCAATGCTGCTTGGTGTAAAACATAATCAACACCCTCGCAAGCCTTCTGGCAATCATTCAATTCACGGATATCACCAGTTAATAATTGAAAGTTAGAAATTTCTAACTGCTGACCATTCTCTTCCAGTTTTTTCCGAGCATCGCTTATAGCCTGATCAATGTTGTATTGATAACCCGTTTCGAAGTTATCCAGCCCAATAATTTTTTGATTTAGGACAAGCAATTTTTCTAATAAGTTAGAACCAATAAACCCAGCGACACCTGTTACCAGCCACGTATATTGATTCGTTCTTAGATGCGTCTGAATTTCCTCATACTTATTCATTACAATCTTCCATCCACTTCATTTGCATCTAAAATATATTTAATGTCGTATAAAACATGTTCTGATTTACCTAGACGTTTAATTTTACTCACACCCATTTCTTTAAATTCATCATGGGCAACCGTCAAAATAACTGCATCATATTCACCATCATACAGAGTATCGACTGGCGTGATGTCATATTCTTTTTTTGCTTCTTCCTTATCTATCCATGGGTCATATACATCGACATTACAGTTAAAATCACTAAGCTCTTTAATGAGATCAATAACTCGGGTATTACGAAGATCTGGACAATTTTCTTTGAAGGTTAACCCCATAACAAGAACCTTTGCACCAACAACATGTATCCCCTTCTTTGTCATTAACTCTATAACTTGCTTTGCAACATAACTTCCCATGTCATCATTTAAGCGACGTCCTGCCAAAATCATCTCTGGACGATAACCAACTTCAATCGCTTTATGGGTAAGGTAGTATGGATCAACGCCAATACAATGACCGCCAACCAAGCCCGGACGAAATGGTAGAAAATTCCACTTAGAACCAGCAGCCTTTAAAACCTCTTCAGTATCGACATCAAGTTTATTAAATATAAGCGCCAACTCATTAATAAGAGCAATATTGACATCACGCTGGGTATTCTCAATAACTTTAGCGGCTTCAGCTACCTTTATACTAGTTGCTTTATGTGTGCCCGCTGTAATAATTTTTTTATACAAGTTATCAATTTTTTCTGCTATTGCTGGAGTCGATCCCGAAGTCACTTTTTTAATATTCGTAACCCTATGCTCTTTATCACCGGGATTGATTCTCTCTGGACTGTATCCACAATAGAAACCTTTTAATACCTGATCGCAGTTATCCGTATTAATGTATGTAAGATTAGATTGCTGCTCCAGGATTGGAACGCACACTTCTTCTGTTGCACCTGGATATACCGTTGATTCAAAAATCACTATATCACCGTGGCTAAGAACCTTACCTACCGTCTCGCTTGCTTTGACTAAAGGTTCCAAGTCAGGCTGCTTTTGCTCATCAATTGGTGTAGGAACAGTAACGATATAAATATTGCAGTTTCGTATTTCTTCAAATTTTGTAGTATAAGTAAGCTTTGATGCTTGTTTAAGCTCATCAGATCCAACCTCGAGAGTCCTGTCAACACCATCTATCAGATCTTGAATACGTGATTGGTTAATATCGAAACCTGTTGTTTCAATTTTTTTACCAAACTCCACTGCAAGTGGTAATCCAACATAGCCAAGACCGATTATCGCAAGTTTATTTTCCATATTTTTACTAGTCATATAATTTTTCTTCAGGCACGCTACCGCCCTGCAGTGCACATATGTGCTCCGCATGGCTATAAAACACCAGCAAGAAATCAACTAATTTCTTACTAACTCTCTTGTATATCCAGGCGTAGAACGTCTGGAACAATAATCTTTTCTGCGCCTACCTTACTGGCCAGATATTCGTAACTCACCTTGGCTGCATTTAAATCAGTAATTAAAAAACCATCATGGTCTGGTAAGTTATCCAAATCATGAAAAACATCATTATTAATAAAACGCTGATGTTCTGTGTGTGGATCGTAAAGCCCAACAACGTCAATCTCTGCATCATACGAACGCAGGATCGCTATTTCAGCTAAATCAGATACACCGCATAAAATAATTTTTTGCCAACCGTTCTCTTTGCACTGTTCATATGCCTGTAGGCACGAATCACCCGCTTCACGATAAAAAGAAAATGAGTTCTTAAGGTATCTTGCTGTTAAGCGACTTTTTTCCGAGAAACCTTTGGGTGTGAGGTAATACAGGTAGCGATTTGCAGGGGCGTCACTGATCTTAATAAGGCCTTTACGAACACAACGTTTTAAATAGGAGTTAGCAAGCCCCAAAGCAACACCAAGCTCTTGTGCTAAATGACGCTGGCTAATGTCACTTTTACGCCCTACTGCATCAAGCACTTCCAGTGTCATTTGTTCTTGTTTTTCTTCTTTGATGTCCATTAAGCAACCACCTCAATAGCATCAGCATCAATTTGTACGCGTGTTGTCTTACCCATCAAATCCAGCAATAACATAACGCGTTGTTCACTGGTTTTAACAACAAATACGCCTTCAAGCCCCATCATAGGGCCATCCAACACGCGAACATTGTCACCTTGGGTCAATTCATCTTGTACTTCATGCAGTCCTTCAGGATTTTCACGATTTTTGATGAATTCAATCACGTCATCACTAACAGAAACCGGTTTCATACCAAAACGTACTATTGTCGACACACCTAGCGTTGAACGGATAGGTGCCCAATTATCATTGGTCTGATCGAGGCGAATAAAGAGATATCGGGGAAAAAATGGTTCTTCTACATAACGACGCCGACCATTACGGCGCTTTGCGTTCATAATCATGGGAAGGTAGGTCGTGTAGCCCTGTCGCTCAAGCTGTTGTTGAGCAACGACCTCCTGATTTGGTTTGGCGTAAATCAGGTACCAAGCCTTATCTAATTTCCCATTATAATCAGTCATTTATAAGTTTTCTCTGATTATGCTGCCACTACTATGGCTGATAGCGTTCAATCTATGAACAGTGATGAAATTAGAACAAATTTAAGTAGAAAAGGCAATGATTACTTATAGTTAGGAGCAAATCGAACGGAGTAAAGGGTAGAATCAAGCTCAAACAATATTTATATATTTTTCAGTATGTTAGGAATATAACGTTGAAGTGATGATTGCCACATTGTTGGTGTAATGGTGAAAGACTGTTCAATTTTTGAACAATCCAAGACAGAATAACCGGGTCGTGTTGCTTTGGTGGGGTATTCACTACTAGGTATGGGAATAACCTTAACGGACGGGTAGTCAGAGTTAACCGATACCGCTTCGGCAAAAATAGCCTGAGCAAAATCCGCCCAATGAGTGCTGCCCGTACTGCAATAATGATAAGTACCCCAACGACCTTTAGCTTGGGTGTGCATTTGTGAAATAACATTAATAATGGTTATTGCAATATCAACCGCTGCGGTTGGACAACCAAACTGATCGCATACAACTTTTAATTCCGGGCGCTGCTGACCTAGACGCAGCATCGTTTTAATGAAGTTATTACCTTGTGCGCCATAAACCCAAGCAGTGCGTAAGATAATATGCTCTGGTAAACACTCCCTGATTGCCTGCTCCCCTTCTAACTTAGTCATGCCATACACACCGAGTGGATGCGTTGAATCCGTTTCTTTATAGGGTGTGTCTGCACAGCCATCGAACACATAGTCTGTTGAAATATGTAGAAGTGGAATTTTATATTTAGCACATGCCTCGGCTAAATACTGTGGGCCGTCTCGATTAATCTTAGCGGCTAATTCCTGTTCATCTTCTGCTTTATCAACCGCTGTGTAGGCCGACGCATTGACAACAAAATCTAATGGTAAGTTATTTTCAATAATTGAATTAACTGAGGCACGGTTAGTAATGTCGAGTTCTGAAGAAGAAGGTGAAATACATTTAACATTGTTGTTTTTTGCAACAAACAGGATTTCACTGCCAACCTGTCCCGTTCCACCAATAAGTAATATCTTCATTTCGGAGAATCAACCTTGATAGGTTGGCAAATAGAACTCAAGATCAGCAAGCGATAAACCTTCTTTATCTTTATCGGACAACCTTGGTTTCTCACACGGCCAGTTAACGCCAATAGTTGAATCTGAATACAACAGCGTATGTTCGTCGTCAGGACGATAAGAAGCCGTACATTTATAACTAAAAATAGCGGTGTTGCTCATTACACAAAAACCATGTGCAAAACCTTCTGGCACATAGAGTTGACGACGATTCTCTGCGCTTAATATAACACCAGCCCATTGTCCAAATGTTGGCGAGCCTTTGCGGATATCAACCGCTACATCAAACACCTCACCCTCTAGAACACTAACAAGTTTTCCCTGAGGTTGTTCTAATTGGTAATGCAGACCACGTAAAACATTTTTCTTTGAGACAGAAATATTATCTTGTACGAATTCTTTATTAATCACATCAGCTTGGTAGCGATATTTATTGTATGATTCAAAGAAAAAACCACGCGAGTCAGAAAAGACCCTCGGCTCAATAATTAGAACCTCTTCGATTTCAGTTTTTATTACATTCACTGTAAGTCTGATCCCAGCACTTCTCTTAGGTACTGACCGTAATCGGATTTACCCATAGTATTCGATAGCGACAACATCTCTTCGCCAGTTATAAAATTCATTCGCCAGGCAATTTCTTCAGGACAGCATATCTTTAAACCCTGTCGTTGTTCGATAGTTTGAATAAAATTCGCCGCCTGATTTAAGCTTTCTAATGTTCCTGTATCAAGCCATGCCGAACCGCGTCCCAATTTAACTACGCTTAAACGTCCTTGATTCAGATATTGCTGATTAATATCTGTGATTTCCAACTCACCTCGTGCAGAGGGTGTAATCGATTTAGCGATCTCGACGACGTCATTGCTATACATATAAAGGCCAGTGACTGCATAATTTGATTCTGGCTTCTTAGGTTTTTCAGCAATAGATGTTGGTTTTCCATTACTGTCAAAGCCCACAACACCATAACGTTCCGGATCACGCACATGATAGGTAAAGACGGTTGCGTCGGCGTTACTTGATGCTGATTGCAACGCTTGCTCTAAACCATGTCCGTAAAAGATATTGTCACCTAGGTTTAATGCCACAGTGTCATTACCGATAAAGTCAGCGCCAATAATAAACGCTTCAGCGATACCATTCGGTTCATCTTGCACTGCATAAGTGATCTCGATACCCCACTTAGAGCCATCTCCTAAAAGGTTTTTAAATAGTTCAAGCTGGCTGCCCATACATATTAATAAAATATCTCTAATGCCAGCTAGCATTAGTGTAGCAATTGGGTAATACACCATGGGTTTATCGTAAACAGGTAATAACTGTTTACTAATTGAGCTAGTAAGTGGATAAAGACGTGAACCTGAGCCCCCCGCTAGTACAATACCTTTACGACTCATATGCTACTCCCTTCTACTAAGCCAAGTCGTTCACCTTGGTAAGATCCATCTTGTACGCGCTCACACCAAACAGAGTTACTCAAATACCAGTCAACCGTTTTCTTTAAGCCCGTTTCAAAGGTTTCATCTGGTGACCAAGCCAGTTCATTGTCAATCTTTGTTGCATCAATAGCATAACGCAAATCATGCCCAGGACGATCGGCAACATGCGTTATCAAGTCACTGTACTTTGAAATACCGTCAGGATGTTTAGGTACAAGTTCATCTAAGATATTACAAATAGTGATAACAACTTCCATATTGGTTTTTTCATTATTACCACCAATATTATAGGTCTCACCTATCACACCTTCTGTAATAACTTTATATAGGGCACGCGCATGATCATCAACATAGAGCCAGTCACGTACCTGATTACCCGCACCATAAATAGGTAATGGCTTACCCTGTAATGCATTTAATATAATTAAAGGTATAAGCTTTTCAGGAAATTGATATGGACCATAGTTGTTTGAGCAATTTGTCAGTAGAACGGGCATGTCATAGGTACGATTCCAGGCACGAACTAAATGATCAGATGCTGCCTTACTGGCTGAGTAAGGAGAACTTGGATCATAGGCGGTGTCTTCTGTAAACATACCGCCATCAT